>Ga0255117_1000258_pt1 | contig 16933 bp, 11 predicted proteins | sample Law_Atlam_RepA_8_2_FD_188583 | JGI IMG/M metagenome (GOLD analysis project Ga0255117, IMG submission 188583) | Freshwater microbial communities from St. Lawrence River, New York, United States - Law_Atlam_RepA_8h | ecosystem: Environmental > Aquatic > Freshwater > River | place: USA: New York...
AAAGATATAAATGATTCTGTTAAAAAATACGGAAGACTATATACATTATATACTATTGTAAAAAATTCTGTAAGTACAGAACTTAAAATACGTTTAAATGCTAAACAATGGTTTAAGGAAGAAAAATGAAAACAATATGGTACTATATGACATGGCCCTGGGCAAAGTGGAAAGAAAAACAAAGAATTAAAAAGCGCATAGAAGAATTGCGTAAACAAGATCCGTTTATTTACAAATGATACAGTGGGGAATTAACGCACTTAATCATGGCAGTAGCCTTGCTGTGTTTGATAACGGCCAACTGATATTTAATAGTGTTGATAAGACTCGTGACAATCCACACAACCTAATAAGTGACGCCATGCTCAAAGGTTGGGAGCCAGATCATATCTTTTGGTATGAAGATCCCTGGGTTAAGAAAGCTAGGCAAATCAAAGCCGGACAATATAAGACAGCATTTAGGTTAGATAATCTTCCCAAGCATCATCTTAAGAAATGGGGGTTAGGCTATGCACCCGTTACCTACACAGCCCATCATGCCAGCCATGCGGCCGCGGGCTATTATACTAGTCCATTTAATCACTGTGCCATTGTAGTACTAGATGCTATAGGTGAGTTTGAATGTGCTAGTATTTGGCAAGGACGGAATGGAGAAATGAAGAAACTTTGGTCTGCTAGGTATCCAAACAGTCTAGGCCTATTCTATAGTGCATTTACTAAACTACTAGGCCTTACTCCCATACGTGACGAATACCTACTACAGAAAATGGCCGAACAAGGTGACCCTGCTAGATTTAGACAAGAGGTCGGCCACTACTTTGGCACGGGCATAGTTGATCTTAAGTACAATTTTCATCGTGGCGTACTAAACTGGAGTCCTGAGCCAGCAACTATACAGGAGCAGTGTGATATTGCCGCAGCCGTACAAGAACGATTTGAATTCGAAGTTAACTATGTAATGGTTGAGGCCAAACGATTAACCAATGCTGAATGTCTAGTTTATATGGGTGGGTGTGCTATGAACAGTCAGGCAAATCGAACTCAAGTAGAGCCTATGTTTAAGTACAGATGGAGTTTAGCTGATCCCGGAGATCCCAGCAGCAGCCTAGGTGCAGTACTGTATCATACCAAACAAAGAATTAAAAAAGATGACTGGAACCCAGTCAAACATATTGCAATTAATGTATAAAGAAAGTATAATAGAACAATGACCACAAGACAAAACGCAGACTACGGATACGAAATCCAACGACTTTATTTAGAGATGATGCTAAGTGATGCAGAAACATTTGTACGCTGCCAAAGTATTTTTGATCACGAACTGTTTGATCGCAAGCTACAACCATCGGCTAAGTTTATCAATGACTATGTAGTAGAACATAATGTATTGCCTACATACGACATTGTTAATGCAGCCACAGGCTCTACATTCAAGTTTACTGACGAACTTAAAGAAGAACACTACGACTGGTTGTTACAAGACTTTGAAACATTCATCCGTCACAAGGGCCTAGAGAAAGCTATTCTAGCATCGGCTGACCTGTTAGAAAAAGGTGAGTACGGTCCAGTAGAAGAACTGGTTAAGAAGGCCGTACAAGTTGGGTTGACTAAGGATCTAGGCACAGACTATTTCTTAGATCCACGTGCTCGATTAATGAAGATCAAAGACAACAACGGACAGTTAAAGACTGGCTGGGATACTGTAGATAAACGGTTGTTTGGTGGCTTTAACCGCGGAGAGTTGAATATCTTTGCAGGTGGATCAGGTGCAGGTAAATCGCTATTCCTAGCGAACCTAGGTGTGAACTGGGCACTACAGGGCTTAAATGTAGTGTACCTGACGCTTGAACTTAGTGAAGAACTAGTTTCAATGCGTGTAGATAGTATGGTTACTGAGATCCCATCGCGTGATGTATTCAAGCAGATTGACGAAGTTGAAATGCGTGTTAAGATCATTGGCAAGAAGTCTGGCACATATCAAGTCAAGTATTTGCCCTCTGGTAAGACTGCTAACGATGTGCGCAGTTATTTGAAAGAGTATGAAATTAAATTAGGGCGTAAAGTTGATATCCTGTTGTTAGATTACTTAGATTTGTTAATGCCAATCAGCAAGAAGATTTCAGCAGAAAACTTGTTTATTAAGGACAAGTATGTATCAGAAGAATTGCGTAATCTAGCAGTGGAAAAACAATGTGTGCTAGTCACAGCCGCACAGTTAAATCGTGGTGCTGTAGAAGAAGTTGAGTTTGATCACAGTCACATTTCAGGTGGACTATCTAAGATTCAAACTGCGGATAATGTATTTGGTATCTTTACAAGTCGTGCTATGCGTGAGCGTGGCAAGTATCAGATACAGTTGATGAAAACTCGTAGTTCAAGCGGTGTGGGCATGAAGATTGATTTAGATTTTAATATTGATACACTACGTATTACAGATCCAGGCGAAGAAGGACAAACTGAGAACTCAGGTGGTAGTTTTGTTCCAGTAAGTAAAGGTTCTAGTATTCTTAATAACTTACAAAGAACTAGCACTACTGCACCAACTGATCAGTGGGAACGAGCACAGCCTAAAGACGGCATAGATCCTTTATCTGGTATTGCAGTTAAGAAAACATCAGCCCAAGTAGAAAGCACTAAACTAAGACAGTTATTGAATAATCTACCCAGTGATATATGATAAATATCATATCCGGAGAGTTAGATGAGTTCCACACAATTACGACAATATATTGATATTCTTAAGGAAGATGATTTTTCTACCTTTAGCAATTTTGGATTTGGGCCCGACACTACTGCACCTACTACGAAATCTCCTAAAACTGCCGCCGCAACACCTACAACACCTAAGCCTGCTGCAACTGAACCAGCCGCAGAAAAGCCAGCTGCAGAGAAACCAGCAGAGAAAGAACAGCCAGCTGATGACGTAACAGCAATACAGCAAGCTCTAGTAGATGCCGGATTTGAATTGCCTAGATTTGGTGTTGACGGCAAGATGGGTCCAGAAACACAGGCAGCTATAAAAGCAGCCGAAATGGTCTTGGGTCGTAAGCCAACTGGCACTATTACAGTTAAAGATATTGAAGCTATTAAAAACAAAGGTGCTGCCGCTGATAATAACAGTTTAGCAAACGCACTAGGTGCAATTGAAGCAGTTCTAGCAAAATATAAAATTAAAACTGAAAGCATTGAAGAACAAATTGATGCTTATATTTTAGAAAATATCAACGAATATTCACAACAAGAACAACTTGAAATTTGGCGAACACTTACAGAAGAAGATAAACCTAGACTTCCCCCTGGTGCTAAATTTGATAGGGCAACAGGCAATTATTATACTGTAGGTCCAAACGGTAGTAAAACTTATCTAGGTGGTCTAACAACTAAACAAAGCAAACTATCAAAGTTTGCAGGTAAGTTAGGTGGTGCAAAAGGCATAGGAAGGAAAATAGCAGGTAGAGCAGCAGCTACGGCAGTATCCGGACCAGCAGCACTAGCAGTAGGAGCGGGATTGGCTGCATGGACAGCATATGACATTGGCAAAGCTCTTTACGATACATTTACCAGTACAGAAATTGCCGACTTAGATCCTGCCGATCAAAAGATTATTACCGATAACTTAAAGACAGTAATGGCCTATGAGCAAGATCCTAAGATGTTAGCAACACTGCCAAACGAGCTACAATTACGTGTTAGTAATGTAGCTAAAGGATTGAATTCTCTAGCAGTTGATGTTGGAGCAGTTACTCCTCCTAGTACAACAACTGCAGAGAAACCTCCTGCACCTCAATCAACTAGCAAGTCCGAGCCTACTGTTACTACTAAAAATGAATATAGAATTGCTAACGAATTAGTAGTTCCTGGACAACCTTTAAGCCAAAAACAAATGGCAGTTATAAAAATGGCTATGGACATGGGTAACAGCTATCCGCCAGAAGTTATGGCACAATATAACAAACAAAAACAGACTGCCTGATTACAATTTTATTAAAAATTCGCTATGATGATAAGTATGTATATATACAACCAGGTAGCGAATCATGTTGCACATAATCAAAGATCTTAACGATCCCTTAATCGATCTAATCAAAGACGACCCAGTCCGTCCTGCTATTCCAAGTAGCAGTAGAGTACACGACCATGCAGAAATTTTTGTACTGTTAAATGATAATGTTCCAGCGGCAGTAACTTGTGTTGCCTATCTTGATGCAGTTCCTACAACTGAAAGTGAGTTAGGTACAACGGGTGAAAACGTTGCGGCATTTTACACTATTTGGAGTTACACACCAGGAGCTGGTCGTAAATTGATTAGAGAAGCTCAACTGTATATTAAAGAAAATAAACAGTCTATAAAGCGTTGGGTAACATTAAGCCCTAAAACAGAAATGGCCCGTGTATTTCATCACAAAAACGGTGCATTTACTCTACAAGAAAATCTCGAAACTATTAATTACGAATATCAGTAATTAACTTCGACGATAGGTAGGGGTGTATTCTTCAACAAAGCCAACCCAAGCATCGCCGGTACGTCGGGTCATTTTAACAGCTATTTGCTCTGCTACTTCCATGGCTATAGATCGTTGTGCTAGTGTAAAACGAGCACCTGTAAGGTCTTGAGTTTTTACAGTCTGTTTTGTAATTGTGTTGCGAGCTTTTGGTAATAGATAACGATCTGTCATTATTGTGTTCCTATAAATTATTTACCTAAAATTACTTATATTTGATTTGTTAAACCAATAAATACATGTATGAAACAAGATAATAATCTTAGAATTAGGCCTCGCGACGATGCATATTTAGATCGGAAAAGAGGTATCGCTGGTGAAATTTTCTTTGATAAAACATCTAACAGTCTACGATGTTACGACGGTGAAACTCCGGGTGGTTTTGAATTAGCAAGAACTGATTTAGAAAATATTCCCACTGAAGCATTTGATGAAAAATTATCGGCATCAAATGCCGTAGTTACTACAGGTGCATATGTAAATCCTAGTTGGATTGTTAGTATAGATGCTAGTAAAATTATTGGAGCAGGCGGCGGTACAGTAGCATTAGGTGGCGCTGTTTTAGGGGATAGTCCTCCGGAAGCACCTGTACAGACCGGAACTCTTTGGTTGAACACCAGCACAGGTAAATTGTATATCTATTACGATGATGGGAATAGTCTGCAGTGGATCCAGCCTATGACTCCCAGTGTCGGCGGAGGTGACGGAGGTGGCGCTTCTAGTTTTAGTCAACTAACCGGACAGATTACACTCGAACAAATTCCAAACGCTTTAATTACTCCGGCTAAATTAAATCTCAGTGAGAGTCTATTGCCCACATCTAATGTTACCTATGATTTAGGCAGTGCTACTTACCGTTGGAGAGATTTGTATTTAAGCGGATCTAGTATTAAATTAGGCGAAGCAACTATAACTGCTACGGGCACTGCCGTTAATTTACCAGCTGGATCAACAATTAATGGAACTGCAATAGGTAGCGGCAATAGCGGCGTTACAAATATTTTAGCAGGAGACAATGTAACAATCACCAACAATTCTGGTACATACACAATAAATGCTGTAGTAGGGGGAGGCGGCGGGGGCATAACTCTCGAACAAGCACAGGACGGTGCTGCAACTTTATTTTCAAATGGTTCACATACCGGTATTACATTTACCTATATAGACGGCAGTAATGCATTAAATGCTGATGTAGCAAATATTCCTAACTCATCTCTAACTAACAGCAGCATTACTATTAATGGTACTTCAGTCAGCCTCGGAGGGACTATTACAGTTTCTGGCGGAGTTACTAGGTTAGACGAGCTTGATGATGTTGAAATAATTAGTGCAGCTTCTGGGCAAATTTTAATATACAATGATAACAATTTTGTAAACTACTCTAATAGACTTTTCCATCAGTTTGCATATCCTGCTACTACAGCATTAGACGTTACAAATAATGGAAACACTGCATATTTGTTTAACAATCAGTATAGTGGAAATAATCCAACAATAACTGCAATCACTGGAACAACTATTGCATTTAATTTAAATGTCACCGGACACCCATTCTTAATACGAACAAGCGGTGGGTCGAATTACAACACTGGACTGATTCATGTGGCGGTTGACGGAACAGTGTCTACAGGATCAAATGCTCAGGGTAAAGTTACAGGAACATTATACTGGCAAATTCCGGCAAGTGTAGCTGGTAATTATCAATACATTTGCGGTAATCATGCTGGCATGGTCGGTGTTATTACAGTTTCAGGTAGTGGTGGTCTAGTAATATACGAAGAAGATGTACCATTATCGGGAACATACACAGCTTTAAATTTTGAAGGAGCTAGCGTTACTGCTACCCAACAAACAATTGGCGGAACCATTGCTAGAATTGCAATAACACCAACATTTACCGAGTTAATGACATCTCAGCAAAGTACAGAAGTGTATGCTGCTAAAACAGGGGCAACTGGCACAGTAGTACATGATTTTTCAACTGGGGCAATTTGGTCTCATGCCAGCATAGCATCAAACTTTACCGCCAACTTTACAAATGTGCCTACTACTGTTAACCGTACTATAGTTTTATCATTAATATTACTACAAGGTGCTACACCTTATATTCCAACTGATGTGCTTATTGACGGTGTTGGTCAAACTTTAAACTGGCAAGGTGGGGCAGCACCAGCTGGTGGTGCAAATAAAAAAGAAATTGTAAGTTTTACGCTGATTCGATCAGCAGCTGGACCAGCTTGGACTGTGCTAGGATCATTAACTTCATACGGATAATCACATGCCACGATTATCTGCACTTAGTTCGCGTCCATTTAATAACATAGGTATTAGATCACCCTCCGCGTATTTTATAGCAAATTTATCATCAGGAGCAAATGGTAGAGGTGTAGCAGTTGCATCATCAGGTAATAGTTATATAGTGGGCAATATATCTACTTTCATGCTGATAGCCAAGTACAACAGTTCTGGTACACTACAATGGCAAAGATCGTTGGGTGCAGTATCAAATGCAGAAGAGGGTTGGGCAATAGCAATAGACCCATCTGAAAATGTATATATTACTGGTTATGCTGATGTTGCTGGACAAGCTAATAATGTTATTATAGCTAAGTACAATACTAGTGGTACAATTCAATGGCAAAAACAATTAGCAGGTGTCGGTACTAAAAATGAATATGGTACCAGTATAGCAGTAGATTCTGCCAGCAACGTATATGTTACTGCCTATTCAAATGCAGGTGCAGGTGGTGGCAATTTTGATTTTTTAACATTTAAATTAGACAGTTCTGGTAATATGTCATGGCAACGCAGTTTGAGCGGCACCGGATTCTCCGGCACCAGCAGTGATTTTGGAATTGGTATAGCACTAGATTCTGCCAGCAATGTGTATGTTACTGGATTTTCTGACAACAATAGCACATACGATCTTGTGCTTGCCAAATATAATACTACCGGTACACTACAATGGCAAAGAACATTAGGAAATAATACTGGAGGAAGTGACGCTGGTTACGGTGTAGTGGTTGATTCCGCCAACAATATCTATGTTACTGGATTGATAAATGGTATAGGAATTCTTGTAGCTAAGTATAATTCTAGTGGTGCCATTGAATGGCAAAGAAGTTTGACTGGAAGTGCAACAATATCTGCCGTTGGGGCAGCAGTAGATTCATCTAATAATGTTTATGTTACTGCCTACGGAGATATCAGTGGCAGCGGCGGTGCAAATTATGATATTTTTACTGCTAAATATGATTCAGCTGGTACGCTACAATGGCAAAGAAAGTTGTCCACTACTGCCAGCGATCAATCTTACGGTATAGCACTAGATTCCTCCGGCAGTATGTACAATATTGGAGTTACATATGTTAGTGGTGTTGCTGTTGCATTATTAACCAAGTTTCCTAGCGACGGTACGTTAACTGGAACATATTCACTGGGTGGATTCACCTATACCTATGCCGCAAGTACACTTACACCTGCAACAAGTACATTAGCTGACAATATTGGATCACTAAGCGGAGCAACCAGTTCATTAACATTATCTGATATTGCGTTAACTAATGCAGCAGGTACAGGTACTCCTACTGTGATAACATTCTAATATGAAAACAGTTGATACAACACGGCAATATAACTAAATATGGTATATAGGATAATAATATGGCAATAAATTTTCCAAGCAGTCCAGCAGTAAATGACACCCTAGCTGTGGGTGCCGATACATGGCTGTGGAACGGAATATCGTGGGAAGTACAACCGATTGTATCTCCTAGTTTCAACAACATTACGGCTTCTGGAACTATTACAGGCACATTAGTTGGTAATGTTACTGGTAATGTTACTGGTAATGTTACTGGTAATGTTACTGGTAATACCGCAGGTACACATACTGGCGCAGTTGTTGGAAATGCTACAACTGCAACAACACTACGAACCGCAAGATTGATAAATGGTGTAAGTTTTAATGGCAGCGCAAATATTACCATACCGGCAACAGCATCAGCAGAAGCGTTAACTGGTTCTACTATAAATTCAACGGTAACGTCATCTAGTCTTACCAGCGTGGGCACACTAAACAGTTTAACAGTAACCAATAATATCACAGCCAACGCTAATGTGGTAGTAGCACAGGCACCGTCTGCTACTACCCATGCAACCAACAAACAATATGTCGACGCACGATCAGCAGCAATGGCAGTAGCATTAAGTTAAAAACAAGGACAGAGTTAAATGGCAAAGAAGCAGCTGAGCAATTATAAGTTTTATCCAGGGGTAATACCGCCTGCTTATGACGAATTTCCCAATGCAGTAGCGTTAATTACTGCTAATAAAACTTTTGTAATAGAAGAAGCTAACCAGTACATTAAAAATCAAATAGACGCCAACGGTGGCACTATCGGCAGTATTTGGTACGGGTACGTTTATGATGCTACGAGAGAATTAAAATGTAAAAGGGACATAGGGTATGTACTAGATGGTTATATCTACGATCTTACATATGGCGGAAATTCTTTAACCTATGCTAACGCCTCGCGATATTATATCGGCGGTGTGTTACAGGTAGTATCGGGTGATGTTGAAGTCGATGTACAAACTACAATTAAGACACTAATTAATGATTTTATTCTAAACAACGATGCTGATTCGTCTGTGTTAAATCTTGTAGGTGAATCGCAGGTTCTGTTAGGCGCTGCCGCAGAAGCAGGCGCATATTCTGAATTTGTTGCATTGGCTGACATCATCATTGATGTGATCGACACCGGTCTTAGTACATTGCCCGCACCAGTTGCGCCAGACAGACAAAATGGCGGCCTATTACCAAATGCAGTATCATTACTTAATAGAAATAAAAAATATATTCAAGAGGAAGCACTGGCATTTATACAATATAATATTGATAACAATATATCACCGTTTGTATTCTATACATACAACGCAGAAAAATGTCGACGAGACGTAAGTTATATTTTAGAAGGATATATTAGCGATCTTAAAAATGGCGGTAATCGACAGACTAACTTTAATGCCAGCAAATATTGGGAAAACGGTGTTGCTCAAGTCGACGGTGATAGAGAACCTGAAATATCAGTACATACCTTTATTCGAGATCTAATTGAAAATTATATTTGGGATAATGTAGGATTTAGTTCTAGACAAATTTTAGTTAACCAAGTAACAGATAATGCTAATGTACCAGAGGTATTTGCAAACACTCGAATTAAAGAATTAAGCAATACTATTCTCGATGTAATTAGTGATGGAATAGATTTCCTCCCTACTGAAATTTCTAATACAGCATATATTAAAGTTCCAGGATTTTTTAAATTAAAAGATTTCTTATTAATTACTAACGCCTCAAGAAATCAAATTATGTTTAACTTTGCAGACTCTACACTAGGAGCCGAAGTTACATACAGCGAAGAATATGATGCAGACTTTGGCGGTGCAATTTACGGTGTTGATAAAATCACAAAATTAACGTTTAGTGTTGATACTAGTGATATGATGGTTACTGACAACATTCAAATATTTGTTGAAGGCAAAGACCAACAGGTAAGACTAAATCCGATTGCCACTGATGCAATGGAACGTATGAAAATTGGTATTCCGCAGTCAATGCTTGACGCTGACTTTGAATACGGATTACAACCAACTAAGTGGCAGGCTATTGCACAGATGCGTAACTATCCCAGTATCTACGAAATTCCGGGATCAGATATTCCAGTATCTAATGTAGTTACAGACGGAAGTTCCGGGACTGGTAACATTGGAGCCAGTTTAATTACTGTTACTACAGTAAGTGCTCATAGTCTACTAGTAGGCGACCCTATTACAATTAAAGCATTAAACAATGCCGTTAGCGGATTCAGTAGAGCAGAAGGTACGTTCCTAATAGCTGCTGTAGGATCGGCGACTACTTTAAGTTTTTATGCAAAATCTAAAGTTGGCACAAACGGCCAAGTTCTAGCTACATCAGCTACACAGCTAAGAAAAGGCGGGTTCTATACAGGGTCAGCAATTGGAACTCCTGCATTTAGCGTATTTTCTAGCGGTAGTAGCGGAACTGTTACCACTGTATTAATTACTCCTTTAGGTAGAGACTTTATTGGATTTACTGGAACAATTCCGCCAATTGGAGCTCCGTTGTCCGGAACTGGAATTTCTACAGGTACACAAGTAACCAGTGTTGTAGGTAATGGCGGAGTATCCGCATCTACTACGCTTGCTAATCCTGCTAGTATTGGGGATACTGACATTGTTGTTAATAGTACTACGGGCATTAGTCCGGGTATGTTATTTGATCGAGGTGACGGCGTAGGTGTAGCTGTTACTAATATTGTAGGAAATACTATTAGTCTAGGTGGGTCGTTAACAAGTACTATTTTAGGAAGTTCAGAGAACTATACAAGTTTAACGCAAAATGCAACAAGTGGTAGTGGTAGTTCGGCAGTGTTTACTGTTGCCCGAAGCGGCAGCACCTATTCAACAACTGTAACTAGCACAGGCGGCGGCTATGTAGAAAATGATACTATTACTATAAATGGTAATCAGTTAGGAGGAACAACTCCAACAAACAACGCAACTATTACTGTTACAGGAGCTACCCCTGCATTCACTGTATCAACTTTAGATAATGGCACACTAATTGGGGGCTCTGGCTATTCTACAGCAACAGGAGTTGCTACTAGTAGCGGTGCAGGTACTGGACTAACTGTTAATGTTACCCAATCAAGCGGTGTGGTAACTGCGGTAGCTGTAAATTCTGGAGGTACCGGATATTCGCCAGGTGCAGTTATTACTATTACTAACCCGTTAGGAATAGGGGCAGTATTGACGTACAGTGCACCGAACCCCGTAGGAACTGGTTATACAACTGCCAATGGGTTGTTAACTTCTACTAGCGGATCAGGCACAGGACTTACTGCTAATATTGTTGCCGTCTCTGGCGGAATAACATCTATTACTATTGTAAATCCGGGAGTTGGTTATGCTCCTAGTGATACTGTAAGCATTATCGGTGGCGCTGCCCGAGGTACAATTCTTACTACCGACACTCTAGTAGGCGGCAGTGGCTATACCACTGCTAACGGAGTAAGTGTCTCAGGCGGTAGTGGTTCAAGTGCTACTGTAGATATTATTGCTAACATTATAGGCTCAGTTAGTGCTTTTAATACTCTAGTAGGAGGTACTGGATATACCACTGCTGGGTCTGCAGTTAGCCCAACCGGCGGGTCTGGAACTGGATTAGTTATTGACTACTCTGTCGAGCTTAACGCTGTTAAAGGTATTACCATTACTAATGGTGGCAGTGGATATACTGTCGGTAATACTTTAACAATCCCAGGCGGCGACGGCAATGCTACTTTTAATGTACAGACAGTAGGTAACGGTGCAGTTACTAGTATTACTGTTGCTAACGGTGGTACAGGATTTATTGCTGGACAAACATTAACTATCACAGGTGGCACAGGAACTGCAACATTCAATGTTGCCACTGTAACAACATACAACGGAGAATTTACTGTATCTACTGTATCTACTGCAGCATCTATTGAAGTAGCTAGTGTAAACTCAGGCGGAGCCATTCAAAGTGTAACTACAGCAGGTACTCCTATTAGTTCTCCTTCTAAGGATTTTTATAGTGCATTTACAACCAGCGAAGTAACTACAAGCCAAATAGCCAGCGGGAACACTGGTATAACATATAGTGCTATTGCCACTATTCAGGTTGCGTTTAATACTGCACACGGATTAGTTCCTGGATCTACAATTACCACTGCAATATCTAGTGTTGGCACAGGAGCTCAACTTGCAGCTGGCCCGTTTTTTGTAGAATCTGTTCCTGACAGAGATACTATTAGATACACAGCAAGAACGACTGGAACAATTGATAATACCTTAGTTGGAGTTGTATATGCTCGTCCTGACAGCTTCTTTGTTCATAGACCTTTTGACGGTGGAGTCCAGCTAGGTACAGCCAGTCCGAGCCATGGAGCAAATGCTCTACGTATGAGTAAGAAATACATTCGTTATCAATCAGGTAAAGGTGTTACGTACAATACTGGTGCTCTATTTGCGCCTAGCTATGATATAAGATCATTAACTGCTACTAGTACTGCAGTTGGCGCTATTATTACGCTAGTCACTGACGACACTGATCACGGATGTCAAGTAGGTGGCATCATTATTATTAGCGGTGTAATAACCAGTGGGTTTAACGGAACATATACAGTTACTGACGTTGCAAATGAAAGACAGCTATCAATTATTGCGCAACGCACACTAGGTGCAAATATTGCCTCACTTGGTAGCCCTTGCCAAATGTCTGTTAAAAATTGGCACGGTGCAACAATTCGCGCAGGCATATTTGACGATCAAAACGGTATGTTCTATCAATATGACGGTGTAAGAATGGCAGTGGTTAGACGATCAAGTACGTTCCAGATTGCTGGTAGTATTGCTATTAACTCTAACTCAAATACTGTTACAGGTACAAATAGTAGATTTACAGAACAATTAGCTGCAGGTGAACGAGTGGTTATTCGAGGTATGACTCATGTGGTTAGTAACATTATTAGTGATACGATCCTAACTGTAACTCCAGATTTTCGAGGTGTTTTCAATGTTGTCGATGCTAAGATGATGAAGACAGTTGATCTACAAGTTCCTCAAGAAGACTGGAATCTAGATGCATTAAACGGCACTGGTCCTAGCGGTTACAATCTTGATGTCACTAAAATGCAGATGATCGGTATTCAACATACATGGTACGGTGCAGGATTTATTGACTTCATGCTAAGGGGCAGCGATGGTAATTATGTATTTGCTCACAGATTCCGTAACTCAAACGTGAACTCTGAAGCATATATGCGTACCGGTAACCAACCTGTTCGATATGAAGTCAGTAACGAAGGTGCTATTGGTAAGTTATCTGAAGCAATGACCATTACACAGACCACTATTCCGTTGGAAAATACCTACTGGTTCCCGAACAGCGGCACTGTTTATATTGACAATGAACTAATACGATTTACTGGACGAACAAATACTGCCTTAACAGGTTGTACTCGTGCTGCAGGTCTAACACAATTCACAGCAGGTAGCCAACGTACATTTACAGCAGCGGCAGCTACAACACACGCAGCCAAAGCAGGAGTTGTGCTGGTTTCAAACACAGTCACTCCTATTATTAGTCACTGGGGTTCAGCGTTTATGATTGACGGTCAGTTTGACAGTGATCGTGGCTACATCTTTAACTATGCTGCAACTAATACAGCGATTAGCGTAGAAAAGAAAACTGCATTCTTGATTCGTCTAGCACCTAGTGTTAGCAATGCTCAGATTGGTGACCTAGGTGAAAAAGAACTGTTAAACAGAGCGCAGTTACTACTGTCAAGTATTAGCATTACCAGTGACCCAGTGTCGTCAGCAGATCCGTTTGTTGGTAACACATGGTCTAGTGGCGGTACTGCTACTAGTGGACAATATTACACACGTACAACTGCAGCAGGTGTTAAGAACTGGTATCAAGCTACTAGCACAGGAACATTCAGTTCAACTGCCCCAGAGTTTGCATCAGGTACAGGTGCTAGCGGTACATATGGTGTTAACCTAACATGGGCCGGCGTTACTCCTAATAATGCTGGTGGTATCGTTATTGAAGGTGTATTGAATCCTATTAACTATCCTACTGATCCTACTAAGATCACTTGGACTGGACTAAGCGGTCAAGCCGCTGGTGGACAACCTAGCTTTGCACAGATTGCATCAGGTGGTTCTGTATCATGGGGTGGCAGCTTGACAACTACCAATGCCACAATACAGGGTGCATTCACAGCCAACTTGGTGGCTAAATCGTTCGCTGCAAGTACACAAACTGTAACAGCCGTGTCGTTTAGTCCGGGCAGTGTCACAGCTACACTAACTGCTGTTAACTTAGATAGTGGTGCATTCATTGGAAATTATCGACGAGCAATTTCTACCTCTAGAAATGACTTCTTAGTTACTACTGCGGCATACGATGCACTAACTTCAAATACAACAGTTATTACAGGTGCATCAGGCGATCAACTGTTTGCAGCCACTTATCTTGTAAGTGGGCAGCGCATAAACTTTGTTACAAGAAATTATACTACCTACAACAGCGTAGCTTACACCCGTATAAACCTAACGCAATTCCCCAATAGTTCTAGTCCCCAAGGCGTTTTTGTAGGTGATAGTAACGTCAGCGTTACATTGACTTCTGTGTTGCCCACAACTTATTCTTCAGCGATCAGTTCTGCTAGAACAGACTTTTTAACTACATCGACTGGCACTAGCGCAGTCACTGACCCGTTGAGTGCTACTACATTCCTCACAGGCAGTCAAACTATCAGTAGTATTACTGCTAACTATGTTAGAATTAATGGAACTCTCTACAGTCGTGTTGTTATGAGTTCAGCAGGCTCTGCCAGCAGTACAGCAGGCACAGGCAATAATGTAACAATAACAGTGACTTCCGCGAGCAGTGGTACATACACACAAGCTCTTAGCACAGGTAGAACTGACTTCTTGATTACTGATGCTGCATACGACGCTCTAGGAGGAGCTGGTAGTATTGCAGTAGGTGACTCGTTGAGTTTGGCCACATTCATCACAGGCGGTCAAACTATCCTTAGTGTAACAAGAAGCTATATCACTTTGGCCACTGTGAGTCATACACGTATTGTCATGAGTGCCGCGGCCAACAGCAACAGCACTGCAGGTTCGGGCAACGATCAAACAGTGGTTGTAACAGCAGCTGGGTCTGCCAACACTTACACGGGTACTAACTTCTTGTTCTTCACATCAGCCACCTGGACGGCCAGTGGGGCAGTGGCCAACACCAGGGTCGCTACAACAGATACTAAATTCCCAGCTGGTACCAGTGTAAGCGTAATTTCCAGTAGGACATATGGAGCTACCACTGTCTACAGGATTACATTCACACAGTCAATGACCACATCGGTTAGCGCCGGCGGAACATTAACATTCCAGTTCGGTAGTTTGTTTGCTCTACCAGGTGAAACTGTATTCTCATTCGTGGCTAACCCCGGGGAAACTAATTCGTTAAGTTTAGATGCCTTAAAAGAACTTACCAGTACTACCATTGGTGGACGAGGTACATTCCCCAATGGTCCAGACGTGTTGGCTATCAATGTGTTTAAAGTAGCAGGCGGTGCAACCAATGCCAACTTGATTCTACGTTGGGGAGAAGCGCAGGCCTAAGGGCCGTTGCCACTCAAAGAAAGCCCGCACATGGGCTTTTTTTACCACCCCTAGAACCCGCCCAGATCGGCACCAGAGTCCAGCCGCGAAGCGGCGAAGCGCAAAAACAAAATTTACAACAGTTAAAACCCTAGTTAATAACCTCGCACAAATAGGCCAATCGATAAATACACTTATGTTACTAAGAGAACTGATTCAACCTCCTGCAACGGGCGCACCCGTAGTTGCCACACCCACTGCACAGGACCCAGAACCCACGCCAAAAGACGTAGCTGATATACAAGCACTCATAGGCACAATAGATCCACAAAAAGAACAACCACAAACGCTGTTAAACAAGCTGTCTGGTTGGATGAAAACTTATCCTATACTAGACAAAGTAACGGACATTATACCACAGACTCGACTGATCAAAGCTATAGCCGCTGCCGCAGATGCTATAGAAGCTGGTGACAGTAAGACTGCTCTAAATGCACTAGCTGGTGCAGTAGGTGGTAATCTAGCACAAGTAGCACGAGCTGTTAATGTTGGCTCAGCACTGGCACAAGGTGATGTCAAGCAGGCCGCATTGGCAGCAGGTGGTACGGCAGCAACAGCAGCCAAAAGTATCAGTGCTGCCACTAGTCTAGCACAAGGTGACATTGCTGGTGCAGTGGGTAATGTGAGTAAAGGTGCAGGACAGGCTGTATCAGCACTACAAGCTAAGATGGCACCACAAACCGCACCCGTAACAGCTACAGCAACAGATGAACTAGAGCGTATTAAACAGTTGGCTCGCGTATAAAGACTATCAGTGCTAGCGGCTACGCTCTAGCACACTGCTTCGCAGTAGAGGTTTTAAAAAATCAATAAAAACACCGTATAAGCAGAGTAGCCCGAAATGGGTCTACAGCCCAAAAAAAAATTACCGCGCAAAAAATTTAGGTGGAGTACTTTTCTTTCTGTGGTGGTGATTTAGCACATGTGGGGTGTTAAGCGTATAGTAAGTAAGTATTAAGATTATATTTGTATACCCCGACCCCACCAATTGCCTCACCGGCCGGCCACCAGAGAGAAAAAAAAATCCTAACCTACCGGGAGCGAATCGGATCAGTTAGGATTGAAACACCTCTCAGTGTTTACATGGGCTAGCCTGCTAAATACACAGCCGGGAGCGAATCGGACTTAGAGTGTACTCTACA
>Ga0255117_1000259_pt1 | contig 16924 bp, 10 predicted proteins | sample Law_Atlam_RepA_8_2_FD_188583 | JGI IMG/M metagenome (GOLD analysis project Ga0255117, IMG submission 188583) | Freshwater microbial communities from St. Lawrence River, New York, United States - Law_Atlam_RepA_8h | ecosystem: Environmental > Aquatic > Freshwater > River | place: USA: New York...
TTCATTTGTAGCTTCTGCTAGTTCGTTTTCATGGGGTGGGGCAGTAGGAGAATTGTTTACCTCTTTCTTACAAAAGTGGACGGGCACTTTTGGTACGGGCGCAATACTATTGTTAGCTGCATTTAGTTATTTTATTTGGCGCTTTAATCCAGTATTTAAGGCCCCTAGTTTTAATTTCAATTCTAATAAAAACGATACTTCCGATTTAGGAGTGCCTTTTACCACCGATGACGAAAAGCCTGTTGTGCAAGCTTGGGATGAAGCGGGAGCACTTGTGCCTGACCCTAATGCACCATTAGAGGAAGAGGTAATTGAAGACGAAGAAGCAGCTGAAAAAAAAACGGCAGTAGTGCCGGTGGTCGCTAGCGGCAATAAATTAAAATCTGAAGGAAGAGCTGTATCTGTAATTATGCCAGATGCGCCAGAAGAAATCATGCCAACTGCTTTAACGCCGCATATGAGTGGCGAAGATCCACTTGATTTAGATGAAACACTTGAAGAGGACGAAATAGAAGAAGAAGACACCGAAGATTTATCTTTAGAAATCAACGAAACCCCTGTTGAACAAGCAGTACCTGCTGCAAGCCTTGGCAAACTCAATACCAAATACGATACTACACTTGATTTAAAAAGCTATAAGTATCCAAGTATTAATTTACTAGAAACACACGGTAGCGAAAAAATTGTGCATGACCCACAAGAATTGGAAATGCACAAAAATCAAATTATTGCTACGCTAAAGAATTACGATATAGCCATTCAAAAAATTCAGGCAACAGTTGGTCCAACAGTAACACTCTATGAAATTGTTCCAGCACCAGGTGTTCGTATTAGTAGAATTAAAAACCTCGAAGACGATATTGCGCTAAGTCTTGCTGCACTTGGTATTCGTATCATTGCGCCAATTCCGGGTAAAGGAACCATTGGTATAGAAGTGCCTAATATTAGAAAGTCGGTGGTGAGTATGAAAACGCTTTTAGCGAGTGATAAATTTAGAACCAGCGACTATTCATTACCCATTGCAATTGGTAAAAAAATTGACAATGAAAACTTTATCGTTGACCTTGCGAGTATGCCACACCTTTTAATGGCGGGTGCAACTGGTCAGGGTAAATCGGTGGGATTAAATGCAATACTTGTATCGTTACTCTATAAAAAACATCCATCACAACTCAAGTTTGTTTTAGTAGATCCTAAAAAAGTGGAGTTGAGTTTATACCGTGTTATTGAAAAACACTTTTTAGCAAAGCTTCCTGGTGAAGACGACGCTATTATTACCGATACCAAAAAAGTAATCAATACCCTCAATGCACTTTGTATTGAAATGGACAACCGTTACGATTTACTAAAAGAAGCGGGTTGTAGAAATATTAAAGAGTACAATGAGAAGTTTACGGCTCGCAAATTAAATCCAGAAAAAGGACATCAGTACCTGCCATTTATTGTACTGGTTGTAGATGAGTTTGCCGATTTAATTATGACGGCTGGTAAGGAAGTAGAAATGCCAATAGCGAGGTTAGCACAGCTGGCAAGAGCGGTAGGTATTCACTTAATCATTGCAACGCAACGCCCTTCGGTAAATATCATTACCGGTACTATTAAGGCAAACTTCCCTGCACGTATAGCGTTTAAAGTGTCTAGTAAAATTGATAGCCGTACCATTTTAGATGCCGGTGGAGCCGAACAATTGATTGGAAAGGGAGATATGCTTGTTTCTTATAATGGTGAAATTACCCGTTTGCAATGTGCTTTTGTAGATACCCCAGAAGTAGAAGCAGTTTGTGAATTTATTGGTGACCAAAAAGGATATCCGCAAGCGTTTTTACTACCCGAATATGTGGATGAAAAGGATATGGAAGGCCGAGATTTTGACGCTGGTGATAGAGACCCTCTATTTGAAGATGCCGCACGTTTAATTGTTCAAAGCCAGATGGGCTCAACCTCACTCATTCAGCGCCGAATGAAGCTTGGATACAATCGAGCTGGCCGTTTAATGGATCAGTTAGAGGCCGCAGGTATCGTGGGTCCTAACCAAGGTAGCAAGGCTAGGGAAGTACGCTTTAAAACAGACACCGAATTAGAGATGTTTTTAGAAACACTCTAATACCTATCTTTGCCGCGAAAACCCAAAATAAATCCATTCAATGAAAAAGTTATTTTCACTTGTAATCGTTTTACTTTCAATTGTTAGTGCGCATGCGCAAAACGATCCAAACGCTAAAAAGATTTTGGATATGGTAAGTGCTAAAGTGAAAAGCTTTACCACCATCAATGCGAATTTTTCAATTAACTCTATTTCTAGTAAAGGGAAAAGCAACGGTATAAAGTCGGGGGTTATTTCAATTAAAGGGGCTAAATATGTTTTAGTGCAAGGTAAAATGCAAGTGATTTGTGATGGTGTTAAAACCTACAATTTTGATGGTGCAAAAACTATTACAGTAACTAGTTTAGAAGAGAGTGGACAATCATTAAGTCCTCAAAAAATATTATCTGGTGATTATGCAAAAGATTTTGTTTGCAAACTCATTGGAACCAAATCTGGACAAAGTGAAATTGAAATGAAGCCTATCGATCCGCGCAAAAATTTTTCTAAAGTAAATGTATTTGTTGACAATACTAAGTCAATGATTACAAAAGCGGTAATTTTAGACAAAAGCAACAATACTTTACAAGTAAGCTTTAGTAATTTAGTTTCTAATAAGGCACTTGATAACACCCTCTTTGTTTTCAACAAAGCAAAGTATCCAAAAGATGTTGAAATTTTAGATTAATCCCACATTTATTGGACTAGAAAAGTAACGCCCTCCTGGGCTATATCTGTGTTGGCGAATACAGTTCTTGCCTCCACAACGTGGTTTTCAATACTTTCATATTTGCTGCTAAAATGTCCAATGAGTAAGCGGTTCACTTTTGCTCCTTTTGCAATCGTTGCAGCCTGAATGGTAGTAGCATGAAAACGTTCTGCTGCTTTTTGTGTTTGGTCTTGTAAATACGTGGCTTCGTGGTAGAGTAAATTAGCATCCATAGCATGTTCTACCAAACCTAGATCAAAAACAGTATCGGCGGTATACACGTATTTTTTATTGGGGCTAGCGGGGTCTGTTACGCGTGCATTTGAAATTACCGCACCTGTTTTTGTTTCGTAATCATGCCCTTTTTTTAATTCATCGTAGTAACTAAAAGGTATTTCTGCCGCGATTACTTTTTCTTTATTAATTTTTCGGGGTGCTTTGTTTTCAGAAACGGCAAATCCATAACAGGGTATTCTATGCTGGGTGGGAAAACAGATCACTTTAAATTTTGGATTTTCAACAAGGGTGCCAGCCTCAACAATGGTATGAAAATGTAAAGGGTAGGGTATACTAGAATTCACCACCGCTAATTGCATATCAATAATCTCTTTGAGGCCAGGCGGGCTAAAAAGATGTAAATCGGTGGTTCGGCCTAGAAGTCCCATGCTGGTGATAAGGCCAATGAGGCCAAAATAATGGTCGCCATGTAGGTGGGAAATGAAAATATGGTTGATTTTGCTTCTTTTTACCTTGTAACGGCTCATTTGTATTTGGGTGGCCTCGCCACAATCTATCAGAATAGATTGGTCCTGAATGCTTACTACCTGGGCTGTTGGATGCCTATCGTAGGCTGGAAGGGCCGAGTTATTACCTAAAATAGTGACTCCAAACATATATTTCTGGGGAAATGGCGTAAAAAGATGCCCAAATTTATCCTTTTTACATTATAATACCTACCTTTGCAGCCGATAAAAAATAGAAGAAAACAATTACGGAGTCTTATTTAAACATTTTGAAATGTCGCATTTAACAAAAGAAAAAACAGCAAGCATTTTTGCTGAGTATGGTGGGAAAGCCACTAACACGGGTTCTATCGAAGGTCAAGTAGCAATACTTACTGAGCGTATTTCCCATATCTCTAAGCATTTACAAGCTAACAAGCAAGATCATTCTACACAACGTGGTTTGATGATGATGGTTGGTCAACGTAAGCGCTTATTGGCTTATATGCAAAAGCATAACCTACAGGGCTATCGTGCTCTAATTGAAAAACTAGGTTTAAGAAAGTAATTTTTCTTTACTAATGATACTGCTATTCCCAACTGCTTACTAATAACGGTTGGGAATAGTTATTTCTATTGGTACCTATTTTTTTAGTTCATTCATTTACCCAATCAACACAATTTTATGTTATCACAACCAATAAGTGTAAGTTTTGATCTTGGCGGCGGACGTCAAGTATCTATCGAAACTGGCAAGCTTGCCCGTCAAGCAGATGGTGCTGTTACCGTTCGTCAAGGTAATTGCGTTTTATTAGCGACTGTAGTTGCCAATAAAGACCCAAGAGAAGGACAAGATTTTTTTCCATTAAGCGTAGACTACCAAGAAAAGTTTGCTTCTGCAGGCCGTATTCCTGGTTCGTTTTTTAAGCGTGAAGCGCGTTTAAATGATTATGAAATATTAACGAGCAGGTTAATTGACCGTGCTTTAAGACCTTTATTCCCAGAAGATTATTTGTGCGATGTACAAGTACTTGTAAGTTTAATTTCTAGTGATGCTGAAGTATTACCAGATTCACTTGCTTGTTTAGCAGCTTCAGCGGCACTTGCTGTATCAGATATTCCTGTAAAAGAAATTATTTCTGAAGTGCGTATTGCACGTGTGAATGGCCAGTTTTTGGTGAACCCTACACGTTCGGAGCTTGCTCAATCAGATTTAGAATTTTTAATTGCTGCAACCGATAAAAACCTAATGATGGTGGAAGGTGAAGCAAAAGAGTGTTCTGAAGCAGATTTAATTAAAGCCCTAGAACTTGCGCATGATGCCATTCGCATTCAAATTAAAGCACAAGCAGAATTAAGAACTAAAAAAGGTGTTACTACTGTAAGAGATTACAAGAAGCCGCCTCAATCAGAAGCAATTCAAGCTACCGTAAATGCTTTTGCTGCTAAGCGTGTGTATGAAATTTCACGCAAGGGTTCTTCTAAAAATGAGCGTAGCGATGCCTATAGCGCATTAAAAGATGAGTTAGTAGCCAGCCTTGGCGAAGACGTTACCGATTTAGATAAAAAGTTAGCTAAAAAATATTACGAAGACCTTAAGTGGGAAGTTGTACGTAACATGATGGTAGATGAGCGCATCCGTTTAGACGGTCGTGCATTAGATCAAGTACGTCCGCTTGCAATGGAAGTGGAACCACTTCCAACTCCACACGGTTCGGCTTTATTCACAAGAGGTGAAACACAATCTTTAACAACTGTAACATTTGGTACTAAACTAGATGAGTTGTTACAAGAGAGCGCTGCAAAATCGGAATACACTCCATTTATTTTGCATTATAATTTCCCTCCGTTTAGTACAGGTGAAGTTAAAATGATGCGTGGTGTTGGTCGTAGAGAAGTAGGACATGGTAACCTTGCTATGCGTTCATTAAAACAAATGATGCCTAAAGAGGATTACGCTTATACGGTTCGTATAGTGAGTGATATTTTAGAAAGTAACGGTTCGTCTTCTATGGCAACTGTTTGTGCGGGTTCTTTGGCGCTTATGGATGCGGGTGTTCCTGTTCCTAAGCACGTGAGTGGTGTGGCGATGGGACTTATTTCTAGAGAAGATGGTAAGTATGCGATTTTAACAGATATCTTAGGTGATGAAGATCATTTAGGTGATATGGACTTTAAAGTAACCGGTACACGTGATGGTATTTGCGGTGTGCAAATGGATATTAAAGTAGACGGTTTAAGTATGGACATTATGCGTGAAGCTTTGGCTCAAGCGCGTACAGGTCGTTTACATATCTTAGATGCGATGTACGAATGTATGCCAGCGCACAGACCAGAAGTGAAGCCACATGCACCACGTATGGTTAAAATTGTAATCGATAAAGAATTTATTGGTGCAGTGATCGGACCAGGTGGTAAAGTGATTCAAGAAATTCAGCGTGAAACAGGTACTACTATCAATATTGAAGAAGTAGGAAATACGGGTGTAGTAAGCATTTTCTGTGCTGAAAAAGCGGGTCTAGAAAAAGCATTAACATGGGTGAAGGGTATAACTGCTGTTCCTGAAGTTGGCGATGTGTATGAAGGTCCTGTAAAAGGCATTAAAGAATTTGGTGCATTTATCGAATTCATGCCGGGTAAGCAAGGTTTGTTACATATTTCTGAAATTAGCTGGTCGCGACTAGAAACCATGGAGGGCATCTTCAATGAAGGTGACATGGTTAAAGTAAAGCTGGTTGGCTTAGATCCAAAAACAGGTAAATTTAAATTAAGCCACAAGGCTTTAATACCAAGACCAGGAGCTGAATAAGGTGTAGGTAGATACAATAATTGATGCAAAGGCCCGTTTTTAAACGGGCCTTTGCCTTTTTATAACCTCTTCATTTTTAACCATATACTATGAGTACAACCATTCAAGTTTCAATTATCACATCAGATGAGGCGGTTAAAGAAATGATTATGGCAGAACTATCTGTAATGGGGTTTGATGGCTTTGAGGAAACGGAAACAGGTCTATTTAGCTATATACAAGCGGTAGAATTTACAGCGGACAATGAAGCTTCACTCGTGGCGGTTTTAGCCCGCTATGGAGTTACGTTTACGAGTAACGCTATAGAAAAGCAAAATTGGAACGCTTTATGGGAATCCAATTTTGAGCCGGTGCTCGTAGATGATTTTGTAGGTGTTAGGGCAGGATTTCATGCAGCATTTGGTGATGCTGTTGAACATGATATTGTAATTACCCCAAAAATGAGTTTTGGTACCGGGCATCATGGCACCACATACTGCGTTATGCAGCTTATGCGTGGTATAGATTTTACCAATAAAAGCGTTTTTGACTTTGGAACGGGTACCGGTATCTTGGCCATTTTAGCCCATAAGCTAGGAGCCGGGCCAGTTTTGGCCGTAGATAATGATGACTGGTGCATCGAAAATGCGCATGAAAATATTGTAGTTAATAATACTCAATCAGTTGAAATACAAAAAGTTGACAATGCTAAACTCAATAAAAAGTTTAATATAATTATTGCTAATATCAATAAAAATATCATATTAGATAACTTGGATTATTTGGCGGCGGCGGTGCTTTCGGGTGGAGAAGTGCTCTTGAGTGGGCTTTTAACTGAAGATGAAACAGAGATTCAAGCTGCCTGTTTAGCCCTAGGTTGGAAGCATCAGCAAACGAGAACAAAAAATAACTGGATTGCGCTGCACTACATTGTTTGATTAAATGCCCATAAAAGTTAAACAGTATCCAAGGCTTTATTAATTAATCATTAATTTTAAAAATAGTCGTTCTGGAACTCAATTTTAAATGTATAGTGATGAATGAATTTTCGCTCATAATATTAGCTTATTTAATAGGTTCTATTCCAACATCTGTTTGGGTTAGTAAGCAATTTTTTGGCATAGATATCAGAGAATATGGGAGCGGTAATGCCGGTGCTACCAACACTTTTAGGGTGCTAGGCTCTAAATGGGGCAGTTTTGTGATGCTTGTAGACGTATTTAAAGGCGTAGTTGCTACTTCACTTTATTTGCTACTTCCTCATTATTTAACCAACGAATTACACCGTACTAACCTTATGTTGGGTTTAGGAATTGCTTCTATACTGGGTCATATTTTTCCTATTTGGGCAAATTTTAAAGGTGGAAAAGGGGTAGCTACCCTGTTAGGTATGGCCGTTGCCATCCAACCTATTGTAGCTGCTTGTTGTATTGGGGTGTTTTTAATTGTATTGTTTTTAACCCGTTTTGTATCTCTTAGCTCTATATTAGCAGGGATTGCATTTATGGTTTTTATACTATTTGTGTTTAATGAACAGCTTACTTTTTACCGAATTTTTGCAGTAATGGTGGCACTTATGGTGGTACTAACCCATCAAAAAAACATTAGTAGGCTTATCAATGGCACCGAAAGTAAGGTTCCAATTTTACGTCACCGAGACCGCCGAAAGCAAAGAAAATCAGGCGATAAGGCCTAGTTTGTTGCATTTTTGCGTTAAATACCCTATATTTTTTGTACCTTTGCACTCTTTTTAGTTAATCCCTAATTTTTTAGGTATGTCCAATCAGCCGCTGTTAGAAAAGCTTCAATTAAAAGACGAAAAGAATATCCTGATCCAGGGTCTTCCTTCTTCTGTAGAAAAGCAATTTGTAAAAGTAAATTTTGCTAAAAACGTAACGCCATTAATTAAAGCCAAGAAATTGGATTTTGCTTTGGTATTTGCACTTAGCCAGCAGCAGCTCAACAATATCTTAAAAGAGGTGTTTCCTGCTATTACACCCGAAACCAAACTATGGATCGCTTACCCTAAAACCACCAGTAAAATTGTGAGTGACCTCAATAGAGAGTCTAGTTGGGAAGTGCTTACTAAAAACGATTACGAATCGGTGCGTCAGGTTACACTTGACCATGTATGGAGTGCCATTCGTTTCCAAAAAACAGATCAAATTCCAAATAAAGACCGTAGCTTTTCTGATGTTAAAAGTCTCGAGCTTAAAAGCGGATCAGGTTTTGAAAAGCGCCTTATTGCATTACCCGTAGATCTAGAAAGAATTTTTACCAACCACGAAGAAGCCAAAGAATTTTTTACTTCTTTGTCTATTAGCAACCAAAAAGAATACCTCAGTTGGATTCAGGGTGCTAAAAAAGCAGAGACTAGACAAATTCGTTTAGAAACTGCCGTGGAAAAGCTAATGGCTGGTAAAAGAAACCCCACCGAAAAATAATTTCATTTAGTCTTTTTCATCCTCTGCCGAAGGAATAATAAATGCCGCACGTCTAGGTGCAGGAAACGGTTTGTCATTTCCTTTTATAGCATGCCATAAAATTTTGCTAAATTCTAGATCGTTGTTGGTGTCTTCTTTAGCAAAATTTAATTTCTCTGATCTTTTTTGCCACTCATTGTAAGCGGTATTTTTTTCTAATAAATTATAAGAAGGTATAATCGCTTTATAATTAAACGGTGTAGGCGTATTTGCAAAGCAGCGCCACAAAGGTGTTGCGCCAGCGTCATATTGTGACATAGGAGGAAGTCCTAAAATAAGCTCCATGGTGCGGAGCATACCACTTGTAGAATAAGGTGTATGGTCTATAAAATTTCTTTTTACAAAACCGCCAAAAACATAGGCCGGGCTTCTGTGTGCATCTACGTGGTCTGCGCCATTTTGAGCATCATCTTCTAAAACAAATACCGCCGATTCGTTCCAGATAGGGCTTTTTGCTAAATGCTCTAAAAATAAACCAACTGCTAAATCATTATCTGCCACGTGCGCATATGGAGTTGGTCTGCCAATTTTTGTTCCCTCTGTATGGTCGTTTCCAAAACGAACCGTATTAAAACGTGGTACTTGACCTTTTGCGAGTAAAGAATCAAAATCTCTTTGCCATCTTTTAAACCTTAAAGTGTCTGTGATATTTAAACCATAGGAAGGAAAGTCTTTGCAAAAATGATCATTTAAAACAGGCACAGTAGGTTTGCCGCCCGTTACAAATTCGCCATAGGAGCGGTAGCTGATACCTGCTCTGTAACAGTTGTTCCAAATAAAACCATTTTTGTTGTTGGCAATTTCTCTTTCCCCTTCGCCACCATAAGTACCACCTCTACCAGAATAACTAGAAGGCCACGTTTTTTCGAGATAGTCATTTGCATAAGCGCCCATACTCCAGTTGTGTCCGTCGGCACTTACTTCTGAATCAACATAAAAATTATCTAGTAAAACAAAATTACTTGCAATGGCATGTTGGTTGGGTGTAATATTTTTTCCAAATAATAATAGTGAAGTATCACCATTACCACCAGGCATGTCTGCTAGTACTTGATCGTAGGTTCTGTTTTCTTTAATAATGTAAAACACATATTTAATAGGAGAAGGTTGGCCAACTTTACTAGGTATTGGATTGCCTGCTTCGATACTATCTGCCTGTGTTAATTTAGCTGCTGTGTATGGGGTGTTTTTGTAAACTGTTTTAGTATACTTTGTTAATTCAAGTGCAGTAGGGTTGGTGATGATACTCATGGTACCGGTAAACAAAGCCCCAATGTACTGCTCGCTGCTACCTGTTTTTGTAATGCCCATGTGGTGAATTACTTCCCCTTTTTTTCTGATAGGAGAAGGTCCAAACGGATTTGCTTTTGGTGTAAATCCTTTACCATTGGCTACCCAAATTTTATTGTTTAAAAAACGCACACTGGTAGGGTACCAGCCCGTTGGAATAAATCCTACTGATTTGCTGCTGCCTATTTTTGCTATATCAAAAACAGCTAAACAGTTATTATCTGCGTTGGCAATAAATAATCTATTATTTTTTTTATCAAGCGCTAAACTATTTGTGGTTGAGCCACTTGGCGCATTTGGATACAATGCCGCGTCTAAAATTTCTACTACTTTATTTTTTGCGACATCAATGATAGAAACGCTATTGTCATTGGCATTACACACAAATAAATGGGTATTGGTGATGAGCATTTCGTTGGGATTATCTCCAACGCTAATAGGTGTTGCCCAAGTTTTTGTTTTTAAATCAAATACAAGCACCTGATCAGCACCCCAGCAACTAATGTATAAGGTAGATTTATTGGGGCTAAGCTTGCAGGTGAATGCTTCTGCTGCTAAACCATATTTTCCAATTATTTTTTTAGTGTTTAAATCAAAAATATAGAGCTGTTTGTCTTCTCTGGTAACAACAAATAATTGCTGTGTACTTTCGTTAATTTCTATGCCTGCTGGTCCAATATTTACTGGCCATTTGCTGCCTAATAATAAACTATCAACGAGTATTAATTTATTATTTTGGATTGCGTATTTATTGATGCGGTTATCGTGTCCGGCGCCTACGTACAAGAATTTTTCATCGGCACTAAATTTTAAACCGTACCAAGATTTAGCAATGCTTACGGAGTCGATAATTTTTTCTGATTTGGCATCTATGAGTTCAATGCTCTGGTATCCTTGTCCATTATTGGTAACGGCCATGTATTTGCCAGTGCTACTTACTTCTATGTTTAACGGGAGGTCTCCAAGTGCAAAGGAGCTGCCCGCAGGATTTAATTTCCAGCCGTTGGCTAATTGAATGGTTTGCGCTTGTAAGGTTGTTGACGTTACAGTTAAAAGTGTAATTACTAAAACTTGGAGTAACTTTTTCATATTCATTTATTAAAGGCGAAAAGGTATGGATTTTAGGGAAAATAGTGCTGCTTGCTAGATTAATTATTTATTATTGTTTACCTTAGAAATATACTTAATCTATTTTATGTTACTTGCCTGCCTGTTATCCATTGTTAATTTTTTTATTACAACGCCTCCTATTTTAAAGGATACCACCACACCCAACATCGTACTCATATTTATGGATGATATGGGTTATGGTGATCCAGAAGTGTATGGAGGTTTTCCATACCATACGCCCAATATAAATAAGCTGGCGGCAAGTGGTATGCGCTTCACCAATTTTTATGCTGCTCAGGCGGTATGTAGTGCTTCTAGGGCGGCACTTTTAACAGGATGCTATCCAAATAGAGTTGGTATTTCTGGCGCGCTCATGCCATGGTCAACTGTTGCATTGAACCCTCAGGAAGAAACCATTGCAAGTATTGTAAAAACAAAAGGATACGCAACAGGTATGATTGGTAAATGGCATTTGGGTGCTAAAGCGCCTTATTTGCCTACTTCTTATGGCTTTGATGAATACCTTGGGCTTCCATATTCTAATGATATGTGGCCTGTTGGGTATGATGGTAAACCTATAACTGATACTGGTTCCAAAAAATCTAAATATCCAACACTTCAATTACTGGATGGATTTAATCCGGTCATGCCTATTAATAATTTAGAAGATCAATCTAAACTCACAACCATTTACACAGAGCGTGCTGTTAAATTTATAAGCAACAATAAAAACAAACCATTTTTTTTATACCTCGCGCATTCTATGCCACACGTACCTATTGCGGTTTCTAATAAATATAAAAACAAAAGTGGCGCTGGCTTATTTGGTGATTTAATGATGGAAATAGATTGGTCAATTGGAGAAGTAATGAAGGCGCTAGACAAAAATGGATTAACAAAAAATACACTCATTATTTTCACGAGTGATAACGGTCCTTGGCTCACTTTTGGAAACCACGCAGGCAGTACCGGCGGGCTTCGTGAAGGAAAAGGCTCTGCATGGGATGGGGGTGTAAAAGTGCCCTGCATTATGAGTTATCCGGGGGTTATTGCGCCAGGTTCTGTATGTAATAATTTGGCAGCTACCATGGATGTGCTGCCTACCATTGCAGGGTTAACTAAAACTAAATTACCAACCAACAAAATTGACGGGGTCGATATTATTTCATTACTAACCAGGCAGCCAAATGCCAACCCACGAGAACATTTTGTTTATTATTATGACAACAATAGCCTAAAAGCTGTTAGACAGGGTGTATGGAAATTGGTATTTGCGCACCAATCTCAAACGTACAAAGCCACAGATATGGGTAAAGATGGTTTTCCGGGCAAATATGCTTCTGTTGCTGTACCTATGGCGCTTTACGATTTATCCACCGATCCCGGCGAAACACTTGATGTGGCAAAGCACAATCCAGCAGTGGTAACGGCCCTTAACGCCATTGCGGATAGTTATAGAACCGCCCTTGGAGATGATCTGACAAATAAGCCAGGTACTCAAAAAAGACCCGCCGCAACCATTCAATAATGGGGAGATAAATTTGGTGGGTAACTAGCTCATAATCATGACAACAAAATGACAAATCAGGTGTTTAAATGATTTAATTTTGTAACTCATAACGCATTAAAATATACTAATATGGAAAATACAAGCGCAGAAGGAAAATGCCCTTACACAGGAGCAACAGTTGCTAGTGCTACCGCTAAAATGGGTAGTGCAGGAAGTGGGACAAGAAACACCGATTGGTGGCCTAATCAACTTCGATTAAACATTTTACGTCAGCACACAGCAAAGTCTAATCCAATGGATTCGACCTTTAACTATGTTTCTGAATTTAAAACATTAGACTTAAAGGCAGTTAAGCAAGATATTTTTGATTTGATGACCAATTCTCAAGCTTGGTGGCCTGCCGATTATGGTCATTATGGTCCTTTCTTTATTAGAATGGCTTGGCATAGTGCCGGTACCTACCGTACAACAGATGGTAGAGGTGGCGGAGGAGCTGGTATGCTTCGTTTTGCACCACTTAATAGCTGGCCTGATAATACCAACCTTGATAAAGCACGTTTACTTTTATGGCCTATTAAAAAGAAGTACGGTAAAAAATTATCATGGGGTGATTTAATGATTTTAACCGGTAACTGTGCGCTTGAATCTATGGGCTTCAAAACTTTTGGTTTTGCAGGTGGTAGAGAAGATGTATGGGAGCCACACGAAGATGTATATTGGGGTTCTGAGCGTGAGTGGTTAGGAGATAAGCGTTATAGTGGCGATAGAGATTTAGAAAATCCATTAGCGGCTGTTCAAATGGGATTGATTTACGTAAATCCAGAAGGTCCTAACGGTAATCCTGATCCAATTGCTTCTGCAAAAGACATTCGTGAAACTTTTGCACGTATGGCAATGAATGATGAAGAAACTGTTGCACTTATTGCGGGTGGTCACACATTTGGTAAAACACATGGTGCTGCAGATCCAGGTAAATATGTAGGTAAAGAGCCTGCTGGTGCAAGTATTGAAGAGCAAGCCACTGGTTGGAAAAATACTTTTGGTACTGGTAGTGGTGTTCATACCATCACTTCTGGTTTAGAAGGTGCATGGACAACTACCCCTACTAAATGGAGCAATAACTACTTCGAAAACTTATTTAAGTTTGAGTGGGAGCTTGTAAAGAGCCCTGCTGGTGCACATCAGTGGAAGCCTAAAAATGGCGGTGGTGCTGGTACTGTGCCTGATGCACATGATCCATCTATTTCACATGCGCCAACTATGTTAACTACAGATTTGGCAATGATATTGGATCCTGCGTATGCACCCATCTCAAAAAGGTTTTATGAAAATCCCGATCAGTTTGCAGATGCGTTTGCAAGAGCTTGGTTTAAATTAACACACCGTGACATGGGTCCTCGTGCTCGTTATGTTGGATCAGAAGTGCCACAGGAAGTTTTAATTTGGCAAGACCCAGTTCCAGCCGTTAACCATACACTTATTGATGCTGCTGATATTGCGCAGTTAAAAGCTACGGTGTTGGCTTCTGGCTTAACTGTTTCTGAATTAGTATCTACTGCTTGGGCTTCTGCATCAACTTTCCGTGGAACGGATAAAAGAGGTGGAGCTAATGGTGCAAGAATTCGTTTAGCGCCTCAAAAATATTGGGCAGTAAACAATCCTGCACAATTATCTAAAGTGTTGGATAAGTTAGTAGCTATTCAACAAGGATTTAATGCTGCAGCAACTGGAGGCAAACAAGTTTCTATTGCAGATTTAATTGTACTTGCTGGAGCTGCTGGTGTAGAAAAGGCTGCTAAAGATGGTGGATGCAACGTTACTGTTCCATTTACACCTGGTAGAACTGATGCTACAGATGCGCAAACAGATGTTGCTTCTTTTGGTGTATTAGAACCAACTGCAGATGGTTTCCGTAACTACATCAAGCCTAAAACGCTTATTTCTTCTGAAGAAATGTTACTCGATAAATCACATTTACTAAACCTTACAGCTCCTGAAATGACAGTGCTTGTTGGTGGTATGCGTGTATTAAATACCAATTATGATGAATCAAATCATGGGGTGTTAACAAATCGTCCAGGTGTATTAACCAACGATTTTTTCACAAGCCTGATCGATTACAATACTACTTGGAAATCAACAGGACAAAATTCTTTTGAAGGAACAGACAGAGCTACTGGAGCTGCTAAATGGACAGCAACAAGAGTAGACTTAGTATTTGGTTCTAACACAGAATTACGTGCACTTGCAGAAGTGTATGCTTCTGATGATGCGAAAGAAAAATTTGTTCATGATTTTGTTGCCGCATGGAATAAAGTAATGAACCTAGACCGTTTTGAATTAGCTTAAATTAAATAGTCTAGTAAAAATATATGGCGGCACGCGTTTTACGCATGCCGCCATTTTTATGTCCAAAATTTTGAGAAATTTTATTGGCAATTACTTTTTATAGAAGCCGCTGCGTCCGGATATTTTTTATTGTTGGCTAGTTGTAATGCATTACACGCTTCTATTTTTTTACCGCTAGCGATATAGCTCATGCCTAAATAATATTCAGATTTTCCGGTGGTAGAAGTGCCAACGGCAATGGATTTATTAAAGTAAGTAATGGCGTCTGTGTATTTTTGAGCGGTGTACAAACAAATCCCTACATTTTCGGCGTGGGTATAGTTGGTAGGGTCAATGTTTGCGGCTTTCATGTAACAGTTTGCTGCCTTAACATATTGGCCTTGTTGAAAGGCTTTAAGACCATCCACCGTATAATCATTTATAGTTTTATTGTTGGCGTCAACTGCGGTTCTATTAAAGAGTGCCCTGGTTTGAGCCCAAGTGGCAGCGTCTGCAGGAAACATTTTAGCAGCACTGTCTAGCATATTGTTCAAATAAGTATTTGCAGAACCCCTTACTTCATACATGCCTAATAAATAGTTGTTCCAAGTAAATGGCGTATTAAAATGATCTACAATTAAGTTAAATGCTTTTTTAATTTCGGTGCTATCTTTCTTTTTGGATGCTGCAAAAATTAAATTCTTATAATAACTAGTTGCATTGGGCCAGTTGTAAAATGCTTTTTTGCTACTAATTAATGCGCTGTCAAAATTATTTTTTGCGGCGTAAATAGCGGTTCTTAAAAAGTCGTTGTAATAGAGGTGCGGATTTACGTTTTCGCTTTCTTTTAATAAGGCTAGGGCTTCATCGTATTTTTTGTCTCTAATATAATAACGCGCTATCATAGCTTTTAAAGGAAGGGTGGAAGAAGACATATCTGGAATAGCAGGTAATTTTTCTACGTCTTCTGTTTTCATAACAGGATCTGTGTTTACTTCGCCCATTACAAACTTTTGAATCTTTAAAGAATCATAGGTGAGTTTATGAACATAAATAGAAGGAATGATGGCTAGTAGCGCAATACTAAAAAATACACCCATGAGTGTTGTACGAAGTTTTGTATTTTCTTGTTGGTAGCTGAGCGGTATAAAAATTAATGCTGCTGCAATAGCTAGTATCGATTGCATAGCGGTACGCTCAGCAGGGAAATTTAAAAAGGCGTCTACTGCATAACAGGTAACCGCCATAAATAGTATAGTAGCTGATAGATGTAAATGGTTAAAAGATTTATTTTTCCAAATACTAAAAGTGACGATGGGTACTAGTAAAAATAAAAGGGCAAAGCTAATGCCGCCTAGTACGCCAAGGTCTGCAAACATTTCAAAAAAATCGTTGTGTGCGTGGTAGGGTACAAAAAGCTCTGTGGTATGAAAAATTTCGTACGGAATAGAAGCCAGTTTCCAGTTACCATAACCACAACCAATGAGCGGATGTTTGATCGAATAGTCGATGGCGTTTTTCCATAAACGAAGTCTACTGTTTTCTTCACTAGCTACCGTAATGTCTCCAATTCTTTTGGTAACCGTGCCGTACCCACCTTGTGTATCTTGCATTTGCACGGCGGTATCTAAAAATACATTGGCAATAAAGTAGCCGATAACAACGGGTATGATTAAATACGCAATTTGTGTAAGGATCGCTTTTTTATTTTGTTTATTCTTAAAGTACAGGGTAGTAGCTATAAAAATGATTGCTATAATTATAAGTCCCACATAGGTAGACCTGGTATTTAAAATGAGTAGCCCTGTTACACCCATTACCAGTACAAAAGCGGCGAGTAGTTTACCTAGTAATTTATTATTAATGATAAGCCATAGTACAAATGGAAATTTGATTAATAT
>Ga0255117_1000261_pt1 | contig 16882 bp, 15 predicted proteins | sample Law_Atlam_RepA_8_2_FD_188583 | JGI IMG/M metagenome (GOLD analysis project Ga0255117, IMG submission 188583) | Freshwater microbial communities from St. Lawrence River, New York, United States - Law_Atlam_RepA_8h | ecosystem: Environmental > Aquatic > Freshwater > River | place: USA: New York...
GATGCCGCCCTGCGTGCCGCCGGAGCGGTTGGTCGCGGTGCGGATGCGGCCGCCCTTGCGGACGAACACGTCATTATGCGCGCTGCCGCGCAGGACCGTGCCGGCGAAGCCGCTGCCGATCTCGAAGCCCTTGGTGGCGGGCAGGGAGAGCATGGCCTTGGCGAGGTCGGCCTCGAAACGGTCGAAGACCGGCGAGCCGAGGCCGGCCGGCAGGTTCTCGATGACGCAGCAGATCACGCCGCCGACGGAATCGCCGTCGGCGCGCGCCTCACGGATGAGCGCGTCGATCTTCGCGGCGGTGGCGGGGTGGGGGCAGCGCGTGGGCGTGGCCTCGACCTGCTTCAGCGTGGGCGCCTTGGGCGCGGCGGGCATGCGGATGTCGCCGACGCTTTCGACCCACGCGATGATGCGGGCGCCGCAGGCGTGCTTGAGCACCGTCTTGGCGACGGCGCCGGCGGCGACGCGCGCCGCGGTCTCGCGGGCGGAGGAACGGCCGCCGCCTTCGACGGCGCGGATGCCATACTTGGCGTCGTAAGTGTAGTCGGCGTGGGAAGGACGGTAGGCCGCCTTCATCTCGGCGTAGGCCTGCGGGCGCTGGTCGCCGTTGCGGATCACGATGGCGATGGGCGAGCCGAGCGTGAGGCCGTCGGGCGAGACGCCGGAGAGCACCTCGGGCGCGTCGGCTTCCTTGCGCTGGGTCGTGAGGGCGCTCTGGCCTGGGCGGCGGCGGTCAAGCTCGCTGCGCAAGAAGGCCGCGTCGAAGGGCACGCGGGGCGGGCAGCCGTCGATGACGACGCCGAGGGCGGGCCCATGGCTCTCGCCGAAGGTGGTGATGCGGAAGCTGTGTCCGTGGATGTTGCCCATGTGGTGAAGGTGTTAAAAAATGAACGCCGCCGAGCCGGGTGGCTGGGCGGCGTCCGTTTGGCGGTTCCGCCCCGGCGCTTAGCGCAGGTTGGAGGTGATCTTGGAGACCAGCTGCTGGCTCTCCGGCAGGTTGCCGAAGGCGCCATACTTGACCTTCACCTGGGTGAAGACGGCCTTGGTCTGTTCGTCCTCGGCCTTCTCGATGGTGATCTTGATCTCCAGGTCACCGATGGTGCGGGCGTAGACGATGACGCTGTTGAGCTCCTTGTTGGCGCCGCGGTCGTCGGTCTCGCCGGTGCGGAGGGTGCCGGGCATGGCGTCGATGGTGCGCTTGACGGCGTTGAAGACGGCCTCGGTGTCGGAGGTGTAGCGGGTGGTCAGCACGCCGGTGACGTTGGAGTAGGAAGCTTCGCGGTTCTGGGAGTTGTCCACGCCGATCTGGGTGGAGCATCCGGCGAGGACGAGGGCGGCGAGGAGGGCGAGGGCGGTTTTCATGTGCAAAGGACGTGGTTGAGTGGTTGGACACAAAACACAGCCGGCGGCCGTTGGCAAACAGTTTCGCCCTCGCCTCGCGGCCCCGCGTCGGCCGAAATCGTAGTGTAAATATCATTACAAGCCCGGTCCTGGACCGGCGCGGCCGGATCGCCCAGGGGCGGCCGGGCAGGGGGGCCGGAAGCGGCGAAAAGCTGATTTCGGCCAATAAAATACACAAAACATTGAAATAGAGTCACTTGTGTATAATTAAGACTGAAATCAGTCGTTTAAACACCATGGCCGCGCTGTGAACAAGAAAATGGCGGGATCGGGGGCTAAATTCTTGACCAGTGGGGAGTCGTGGGGAAAAGTGGGTGAACTGGGGGAACTCCCCCATACGCAATGTCTATTGGCGCCAACAACGGTCTCTTCACCGGCATCCACAACGGAAAGTTGGATGAGAAGAACCGTGTCACCATCCCGGCGGCCTGGCGTTTCGACGCGGAATCCACCTTCCTCGCGATGTATCACCCCGCGGTCGCCGCGATCGTGGTGTTCCCGCCGTCGATGGCCGCGCGCATCCACGACGCCGCGCTGCAGGTGACCGTCAGCGATCCGGTGAAGATGGACGCGCTCAGCCTGCTCGGCGCGAACAGCATCCAGGTCACGTGCGACAAGGCCGGCCGCATCACGCTCAACGACCACATCGTCAAGGAAGCGCGCCTCGAGCGCGAAGTGATCTTCCGCGGCGCCTTCACCACGTTCCAGCTCGTCTCGCCGACGCCGCCCAAGGCCGACCGCGATTCCGAGTACGCCAAGGAGATCCTCCGCGCCCTGCGCGAGCTCGGCCTGTGATGCGTATCCGGAAGTTACTTACACTGCTCACACCTTATTCACAGCCCGCCGCATGACCAGCCACGTCCCAGTCCTGCTCGAGGAGTGCCTGACGCTCCTCGCTCCGCTGGACGGGCGCGCCTACCTGGACTGCACCTTCGGCGGCGGCGGCCATACCGCGGCGATCCTCGCGCGGGCGCCGGGCTGCTCGGTCGACGCGATGGACCGCGATCCCGCGGCCGGCGAACGTTCCGCCGCGCTGCTCGCCGCCCATGCCGGCCGCCTGCGTTTCCATTCCGAAAATTTCCGCCACCTTGACCGCGTCCCGGGGCGATTCGACGGTGTTCTGATGGACATTGGGGTGTCCTCGTACCAGTTGGATGTCCCGGAACGCGGTTTCTCCTTCCGCTTCGACGCGCCGAACGACATGCGCATGGACACGCGCGTCGGCCGCAGCGCCGCCGAGTTCCTCGAGCGCGGCGACCGCGCCGAACTCGAACGCGCCGTCCGCGACTACGGCGAGGAGCCCCGCTGGTTCCGCGTCGTCAACGCGATCGTCGCCGCCCGCGGCACCGGCCGCCTCGCCCGCACCGCCAGCTTCGCCGCACCCGGCCACCCGCACCTTCCAAGGCGTCCGCATCGCGGTCAACGACGAGCTCGGCGCCCTGGCCGACGCCCTCCCGCTCGCCTTCGGCAAGCTCAACGCCGGCGGCGTGCTCGCCGTCATCTCCTTCCATTCCCTCGAGGACCGGATGGTGAAGCGCTACATGAACGAGGTCGCCGGCCGCCCCGTCGACCGCGACGACGCCCGCAACCAGGACGACCGCGTCAAGCAGGCCGACCTCCTCACCCGCAAGGCCGTCCAGCCTTCCGAGGACGAACAGCTCCGCAACCCCCGCAGCCGCTCGGCGCGCCTCCGCGCCGTGCGCCGCCTCGCCGCATGAGCCCGCGCCTCCTCACCTGGGCCTGCCTCCTCGCCACCGTGGCGGCCTTCGCCGTGGGCACGATCAACATCATGCGCCTGCGCGTCGAGGCCGACACGATCGGCAGCCGCATCCAGCGCCTCGAACGCGACACCACCCTTTCTAAGAAGGAGTACGACAGCGCCCGCCGGCAAGCCCAGCAGACCGTCGACATCCTCTACCTGCAGCAGCGCATCGGCGACGCCCTCAAGCCGCCGGTGCCCGAGCAGGTCGTCTGGATCCGTATCAACCCTTCGGCCGCGTCCCCGGTCACCCTTTTCTCCGCGAGCCCCCGGATGACGGCCCGCGAAATCGCCTTCCTCGGTTCGGGAGGGCAGGGAGGACCCGGCGCGCGATGAGCCTGCCCCACGCCAGGCGAACGCGCTACCGTTTGCTGGCATGGGTCGTCCCCTTCTGCTTCCTGGCCGTGGTCACACGGCTGGTCTGGTTGCATTGGGTCGACGCCCCTCGTCTGCGCGCGGAGGCCTTGCAGGCCCGTCGCGTGCTCCAGGAGAAGCCGTGCCGCCGCGGTGACATCCGTGACGCGCAGGACAACCTGCTCGCGCTGTCCGAGGACGTCTGGGACATCGGCGTGGACCCCGACGTGCTCACCAAGGCCGACCGCGAACGCGCGGCCGAGGTCGCGGTCGCGCTCGGCCTGCCCGCCCTGAAGGTCCGCCAGGCCTTCGACACCACCGTCCGCACCGATTCCGCCGGCGAGGAGCATGTCATCCGCTGGACCGTGCTCGCGCGCGAGGCCGGCGAGGACGTGGTCAAGCGCGTCAAGGCGCTCGGCATCAAGGCGCTCCGCGCCGAACTGAAATACCGCCGCAGCTACCCCAAGGGCCAGCTCGCCGCGCACGTGCTCGGTTACGTCAACAAGGAGGGCGTCCCCGCCGCCGGCATCGAGAGCGTGATGAACTCGCTCCTCGAAGGCCAGAAGGGTTGGATCGAATCCGAACGCGACGGCCGCCACCGCGAGCTCACGAGCATCCGCCTGCGCGAGGTCTCCCCGGTCGACGGCAGCACCGTCGTGCTCACGATCAACGGCCTCATCCAGAAGACCTGCGAGGAGGCGCTCGCCGCCGCCGCGGCCCGCTACAATCCCAAAGGCGCGGTCATCATCGTCAGCGAGCCGCGTACCGGCCGCATCCTCGGCCTCGCGAACTGGCCGACCTTCGACCTGAACCGTTTCTTCGACCCGCAGGCCGCGCCGATGGACAGCCAGCGCAACCGCGCGGTCTCCGACGTCTATGAGCCGGGCTCGGTGTTCAAGATCGTCGCCGTCGCCGGCGCGCTCGAAGAACGCCTGATCACGCCGAACTCCGTCTACGACTGCGGCGCGACGAGCGTCCCCTACCGCGGCCGCATGGTCTCGCTCCCGGCCGACTCGCACGCCATCGGTTCCGCCGACATCCGCCAGATCGTCCGCGAGTCCTCGAACCGCGGCACGGTCCAGGTCGGCATGCAGTACGCCGAACGCTTGGGCGAGGACCGCTTCTTCGGCCTCATCAAGTCGTTCGGCTTCGGCGCCCCGACGGGCCTGATCACCGGCGCCGAGGTGCCCGGCCTGCTCATCCCGCCCAAGCGTTGGGACGGGCTCACGATCTCCCGCGTCCCGATGGGCCACTCCGTCAGCGTCACCGCGATGCAGATGCACATGGCGATGTCGGTCGTCGCCGCCGACGGCCTGCTGATGCAGCCGCAGCTGGTGCTCCGCGTCGAGGATCCGAAGACCAAGGCCACCGTGCTCGACTACGCCCCGCGCTCGCGCGGCCGCGCGGTCTCGCCCGCGACCGCCACGCAGCTCGCCACGCTCCTGCGCGCCGTCTGCGGCAAGGGCGGCACCGCCCCGATCGCCGACATCCCGGGCTACGAGGTCGCCGGCAAGACCGGTACGACGCAGAAGATCGTCAACGGCCGCTATTCCTCCGCCCACCACGTCGCCTCGTTCGCGGGCTTCTTCCCCGTCGGCGACCCGAAGCTGGCCATCACCGTGATCATCGACGAGCCGCAGGGCGAAGGCGTCGGCTACGGCGGCAAGGTCTCCGCGCCGATCTTCCGCGAGGTCGCCGAGAAGTGCATCCGCTGGCTCGACCTCCCGCCCGTCTCCACCCTCCCGCGCGGCCCCGTGGCCGACCTCGGCCGATGACGCCTCCGCCCGCGATGATGCCCGCCTCGATGGAACGTCCGACCTTCAACGCGCTGCTCCAAGGGCTGCCCGTGCTCGGCCGGACGGGCGACGGTTCGGTGCGCGTGACCACGATCGTGACGGACAGCCGCCGCGTGATCCCGGGCGCGCTCTTCTTCGCCCTCCCGGGCCTGCGCTCCAACGGTCACGCCTTCCTCGACGACGTGATCGCCCGCGGCGCCGCCGCGATCATCTCGGGTGAGCCGGTCGCCGGCCTGCCCGCCGTCGCCGCCGCCCAGGTCGCCGACCCGCGCCGGATGCTCGCCGAGATCGCACGCCGTTTCTACGGCCGTCCTGAGGAGGCCTTGCGCCTCGTCGGCGTGACGGGCACCAACGGCAAGACCACGGTCTCGACGCTGCTGCGCCATCTGCTCCAGGACGACGGTTCGCAGTGGGGCCTCGTCGGCACGGTCCGCTACCACCTCGGCCGGCGCACCATCCCTTCTTATAAGACGACGCCCGATTCGGCCGACCTCGCCGCCTTCTTCCGCCAGATGGCCGACGCGGGCTGCGCCGGCGCCTGCCTCGAGGTGAGCTCCCACGCGCTCCACCAGGAACGCGTCCATGGTTTCCGCTTCGAGGTCGCGGCCTTCACGAACCTCACCCGCGACCACGTCGACTACCACGGCGACCTCGCCGCCTACCTCGACGTCAAGACGATGCTCTTCGACGGCCGCAACGGCGCCGTGCCGGACGTCTGCGTGATCAACGTCGACGACCCGTCCGGCCGCGTGCTCGCCGAGGCCTGCCGCCGCCGCGGCGCGGTGCTCACCTTCGGTCTCTCGGCCGACGCCGACGTCCGCGCGACGGACCTCGCCCTCGATACCGGTGGCGCGGTCTTCACCGTCCGCCACGCGGGCCGCGCCGCGGTCTTCAAGTCGACCCTCCCGGGCGACTACAACGTCTCCAACGTCCTCTGCGCCCTCGCGATGGCCGCCGCGCTCGGCCGCGACCCGCTCGCCCTCGCGCCGGCGCTGGCCGCCTTCCCCGGCGTCGCCGGCCGCATGGAGCGCGTCGAAGCCGGCCAGGCTTTCCCCGTCTTCGTCGACTACGCGCACACCGACGATGCGCTCCGCAACGCCCTGCGCATGCTCCGCGACATCACGCCCGGCCGCGTGCTCTGCGTCTTCGGTTGCGGCGGCGATCGCGACCGCGGCAAGCGCCCCGCGATGACCCAGGCCGTCGCCGACCTCGCGCACCTCTCCTGGGCGACCGCCGATAATCCGCGCAAGGAGCCGCTCGACCGCATCTTCGCCGATATGCGCGAAGGACTCGGCCCGCTGCCGACCGTCGAATTCGTCGCCGACCGCCGCGACGCCATCGGCCGCGCGCTCGCCGCCGCGAAGGCCGGCGATTGCGTCGTGATCGCGGGCAAGGGCCACGAGACGACCCAGGAATTCGCCGACACCGTGGTCCCGTTCGACGACCGTCAGGTCGTCCGCGAGATCCTCGAGCTCCGGAGGGGCGTCTCCGCATGAGCCCCGCTTACGCCGCGGCCGACCTCGCCGCCTGCGCGGACGGACGCTGGACCGCCGCGCCCGCCGGACCGGTCGCCGGTTTCGGCATCGACACCCGCGCCCTGCGCGCAGGCGAGATGTTCGTCGCCGTGCGCACCGAGCGTCGCGATGGCCATGATTTCCTCGCCGCCGCCCGCGCCGCGGGCGCCGCCGGCGCCTTGGTCGGCCGTCCCGTCGCCGACCCTCTCCCGCAGCTCGTCGTCGCCGATCCGCTCGCCGCGTTGCGCCGCGTCGCGGCCCGCGCCCGCGCGGCTTTCCCCGGCGTCGTCATCGGCATCACCGGCAGCGTCGGCAAGACCTCGACCAAGGAGCTCCTCGCCGCGTTGCTCGGCGCCGAAGCCTTCGCGACCGAAGCCAACCTCAACAACACCATCGGCGTCCCGCTGATGCTGCTGCGCGCCGACCCGGCCCGCCACCGTTACGCGGTGATCGAGGCGGGCATGAGCCTGCCCGGCGAACTCGGCGTCTCGGCGGAAGTCGTCCGCCCCGATATCGCGATCATCACCGCCGTCGCGCCCGTCCACCTTGAAGGCGTCGGTTCGCTCGCCGGCATCGCCCGCGAGAAGGCTTCGCTCGTCGGCGCCCTCGCTCCCGGCGGCCAGGCCGTGCTGCCCGCGACCTTGCTCGCCTGGCCGGATTTCGCCGCCCACGCGGACCGCTCGGTCGCGGTGGCCTTCGGTGATGAGCCGCTGCCGGCGGTCGCGCCCGCGCGTCTCGTCCGCGCTGCCTTCGGCGTCGCCGCCGACGGCGGACGCACGCTCGTGCTCGATGGCGAGACCTTCCCGCTCGGCCCGCTCTCCGACGGCCTCGCGCGCAATGCCGCGCTCGCCGTCGTCGCCGCCCAGCTCGCCGGCCGCACCTCCGCCGAACTCGCCGCCGCGCTCGCGGCCTGGGCGCCGCCGGCCGGTCGCGGCAGCGTGCACGTCGACGGCGCGCGCACCTTCACCGTCGATTGCTACAATTCCAGCCCGGCTTCGCTGCTCGACGCCGCGCAGGCCTTCGATCGCCGCAGCCGGGCTTCGGCGGAACCTCGTCTTTTCGTGCTCGGCGGCATGGCCGAGCTCGGCCCCACCTCCGCGCGACTCCACCGCGACTGCGGCGCGCAGCTGCCTCTCCGTCCCGACGACCGCGTGGTCGTCTTCGGCGGCGATGCGGCGGCGTTCCTGCAGGGAGTCGCGCACCCGGAGGCGGGCTTCGTCGCCGCCACGATCGAGGAGGCCGCCGCCCGCGTGGCCGCCCATCGCGGCCATGTCTTCCTCAAGGGCAGCCGCTCGTTCGCGCTCGAACGTTGCCTGCCTCCGAACCTGCGCGCCGCGCTCACCTTCCACTAGGATGCTTTACCGTCTCAGCGAACTCGTCCACGCCTGGGGGCCTTTCCGCCTCTTCGACTACATCACCGTCCGCGCGATCCTCGCCGGCGTCACGGCCCTGCTGCTGGGCATGCTCTTCTCCGGACGGCTGATCGGCGTGCTCGCGCGCCTGCGTCAGCCCGAACGTTCCAAGGCCCTCATGGGTGATCTCGCCAAGGAAGGCGGCAAGGTGCCGACCATGGGCGGGCTGATCATCGCCGCCGCGACCATCCCTGCCGTGCTCCTGTGGGCGCGTCCGGGCGTCCTCGTCTTCGCCTCGCTCTGGTGCCTCGTCGGCATGGGCCTCGTCGGACTCTACGACGACTGGCTCAAGGTCCGTCACGGCAGCTCCGACGGCATCTCCGCCCGCTTCAAGCTCGCGGGCCAGGGCTTCGTGGCGCTCACCGCCTTCGGCATCGTGCTGCTCGACCCGTCTTACCGCACCGGCCTCGCCGAGGTCTGGCTGCCCGTCCTGAAGGAGCCGCTGTGGTCCGCCGGCTCGCTCGGCTGGCCGCTCGCCGCCTGCCTCACCGTCGCGGGCGCGTTCTTCGTCCTCGTCTGCGTCGGCTGCTCGAACGCCGTGAACCTCACCGACGGCCTCGACGGCCTCGCCATCGGGTGCGTGCTCATCACGACGGCGATCCTCGGCGTGGTGGCTTACCTCGCCGGCCACGCGGAATTCGCCTCCTACCTGCGCATCCGCCACGTCACGGGCGCCGGCGAGCTCGCGGTCTTCTGCGCGGCGCTCTTCGGGGGCAGCCTCGTGTTCCTCTGGCACAACGCGGCGCCGGCGGAGATCTACATGGGCGACGTCGGCGCGCTCGGCCTCGGCGGCGCGCTCGGCGCGGTCGCGTGCCTGATGCGTCAGCCCTTCCTGCTCGCCATCGTCGGCGGCGTGTTCGTCGTCGAAGCCGTCTCGGTCATCCTGCAGGTCGCCTACTTCAAGCGCACGGGCGGCAAGCGGCTGTTCCTGATGACGCCCATCCATCACCACTTCCAGAAGAAGGGCTGGCCCGCGACGAAGGTCGTGGCGCGCTTCTGGATCCTCTCGCTCCTCTGCGGCCTGCTCGGCCTGCTCTCCCTCAAGCTGCGATGAGCGAGTTCCCCGAGTCCCTCCGTCGCCGGCTCGCCCGGCCCGCCGCCGTCTTCGGCGAAGGCGTCAGCGGCCGTTCCGTCGCCGACTCGCTCGCCGCGGGCGGTTTCGCCTCGGTCATCTACGACGAGCGCGGGGAGAACCGCGTGTTCGGCCCCGAGGAGGCCGCGCGTCACGACCTGCTCGTCTACAGCCCCGGCTTCGCGCAGACGCACCCGTGGCTGCTCGCCGCCCGCCGCGCGGGCCTGCATTGCCTCACCGAGCTCGACTTCGGCGCGCTCCTCTGGACGGGTCCGGCCGTGGCCGTGACCGGCACCAACGGCAAGACGACCATCACCGAGTTCCTTTCCTTCGCGTTCAAGCGCGCCGGTCTCGACGCCATCGCCTGCGGCAACGTCGGCCTCCCGCTCACCTCGCTGCACCGCACCGTCTCCAACGGTTCCTTCCTCGCGGTCGTCGAGGTCAGTTCCTTCCAGGCGGAGGACCTCCGTCACTTCACGCCCGAGGCGGTGCTGTGGACCAACTTCGACGAGGACCACCTCGACCGTCACGGCGAGCTCGAGAGTTATTTCCGGGCGAAATATCGCCTCATCGAGCGCATGATGCCGGGCGGCATCCTCGTCGTCGGCGAATCCGTCGTCGCCGCCGCGCGCGCCTTCGGCATCGAGCTGCCCGCCGAGACCCTCGTGGCCACGCGCGCCGAAGTCACGGACACCGTGCCGGCCGGTTCGGTGTTCGACAGCTGGCCGCAGCGCGAGAACTGGGCCCTGCTCGTGAAATATTGGCAGGCCCGCGGCCTGCCGCTCCGCCAGCTCGAGGAAGCGGCCCGCCTCTTCCGCATCCCGCCGCACCGCCTCCGCAAGGTCGCGGAGAACAAGGGCGTCGAGTTCTGGAACGACTCCAAGGGCACTAATTTCCATGCGGTCGAAGCCGCGCTCTCGCAGTTCAGCGTCCCGGTCCGTTGGATCGGCGGCGGCAAGTGGAAGGGCGGGGACCTCGGCCGCTTCGTGCGCCGGATCGCCCCGCTCATCGATTCCGCCTACCTGATCGGCGAGACCGCCGAGGAGCTCAAGCGCCACTTCGACGAGCTCGGCAAGTCCGCCCGCTGCTATCCCGCCCTGCAGGACGCCGTCGTCGGCGCCGCCAAGGACGCGCACGGCCCCGCCGTGATCCTGCTCAGCCCGGGCTTCTCCAGCTTCGACCAGTTCCGCGGCTACGCGGAGCGCGGCCTCGTCTTCGAACGCGCGGCCACGGCCCTCGCCCAGCGTTCCTGATTTTCTCACACCAAACCCACCCAGCCAACACCCACACCACCCATGCGTCCCATCATCACCGTCACCGCCGTCGTGCTCGTGCACCTCTGCGTCATCGCCGTCCTCGTCGGCGTCAACGGCTGCCGCAGCACCAGCGGCTTCGAGCAGCCCGGCGACACCGCCGCCTTCTCCGGCGGCGCCCGCCCGGTCGCGTCCGCGCCGTCGGCCGTCGCGCCAGCTCCGGCCGCCGTGCCTTCCGATCGTCTGCCGACCCCGGCGCCGACCAAACTCTCCGCGAACGGTCCGGTCGGCCCCGGCGGCAAGCGCACCGTCGTCAAGGGCGACTCGCTCTTCAGCGTCGCCCGGAGCGAGAACGTCTCCATCACCGCGCTCGTCAAGGCCAACGGCCTCACGCTCAACGCCGTGCTCAAGCCTGGCCAGGTCCTGACGATCCCGTCGGCTTCCGCTTCGTCCGCCGCGCCTAAGGCAGCCGCGCCGAAGGCCGCGCCGGCGCCCGCCCCGACCTTCGCCCCGCTCAAGCTCGTGCCGCTCACCGGCAGCGCGCCCGCTCCGGTCGCCGCTCCGGACAAGAAGTAAGCCGTCGCGCCGCCGCACGTCATGGTCATCAAGGTCAAGCAGGAGGAGCCGGGCGCCCTGGGTGGGTATGCCCTCGGCATCTTCGTGCTCGCGGTGACCTTGGCGTTGTTCGGCCTGATGGTGCAATACAGCGCGGGCATCTCGCTCTCGGCGAGTAATCGCACCGCCGCCTTCTATCGCCAGCTGGCGTACGTCCCGATCGCCTTCCTCGCCGGGTTCGCCTTCTACCGGCTCGACCTCGACAAGGCCCGCGCCTGGCGCGTGCGCATCCTGTGGATCGCCTGCGGCCTGATGTTCCTCGCCCGCGTGCCCGGCATCGGCGTCTCCGTCAACGGCTCCTGGCGCTGGATCGACTTCGGCGTCTTCCGCCTGCAGGCGTCCGACCTCGGCAAGCTCGCCTTGGTCATCGTCCTCGCCGACTTCCTCGCGCGCATGCAGAGGCACACGCTGCCGAACAAGTTCGCGCTCTATCAGTTCAGCTCCCGCTCGCCGTATCTCTTCACCCCGCGCGGGTGGATCGACTTCCGCGAAGGCTTCGCGAAGCCCCTCGGCATCCTGCTGCTGATCGCCGGCTTCATCGCGCTCGGTCCCGACCTCGGCACGATCCTCCTCTGCTGCGCCGTCGGCGGCACCATGATGCTCGTCTCCGGCGTCCGCTGGGCCTACGTGATCCCCTCGTTCCTGCTCGGCCTCGGCGGCTTCACGATCCTCATCCTCAACTGGCCCAATCGCCTGCGTCGTTTCACCTCGTTCCTCGAGCCGTGGGAGAAACGCGGCGACGAGGCCTACCAGCTTTTCGAAGGCATGGTGGCCTTCGGCGTCGGCGGCCTGACCGGGAAGGGCGCCGCGAACGGACTGCAGGGACGCGCCTACCTGCCGGAAGCCCACACCGACTTCGTCTTCTCGGTCATCGGCGAGGAATACGGCCTCGTCGCCACCACGCTCGTGGCGCTGGCGTACCTCGGCATCTTCTGGTGCGCCTACCGCGCGATGCGCCACACCGCCGACCTCTACCGTTTCAACGTCTGCCTCGGCGCCACGCTCTTCCTCGTCTTCCAGGCGCTCATCAACATGGGTGTCGTGACCGGGCTGCTGCCGACCAAGGGCATCTCGCTGCCGTTCATCAGCTACGGCGGCACCAATCTCGTGATCATGGCCTGCATGGTGGGCCTCATCCTCAACTGCGTCCGCGCCTCGGCCCAACCGGCCTTCGTGCCGAAGGAGGCGCGCGCATGAGCCGCGTGCTGCTCGCCTGCGGCGGTACCGGCGGCCATCTCGCGCCCGGCATCGCCCTCGCCCAGCGGCTCACCGAGGACGGACACGAATGCCGGCTGATCGTCAGCCGCAAGGCCGTCGACGCGCGCATGACCGCGCATTACCCTCGCCTGAGCTTCGTGCCGGGCAAGGGCCGCGGCTTCGGTCCGGGCCTGCTTGGCCGTCTGCTGTTCTTCCCCGCGCTCCTCGGCGCCGTCTGGTCTTCGTGGCGGCTGCTCCGGGAGTTCCGTCCGTCGGTCCTCGTCTGCTTCGGCGGCTTCATGAGCCTCGGTCCCGCGCTCGCGTGCCGGCTCGCCGGCGTGCCGGTGCTGGTGCATGAGGCGAACCGCCGTCCCGGAAAAGCCGTGCGGCTCATCGCGCGTTTCGCGACTTCGGTCCATCTGCCCACGGGCGTGCGCCTGCCGGGCGTCGCGGCGGAGCGGCAGCATGATTCCGGCTATCCCGTGCGCGCGGAGATCCGTCCGGAGGCCCGCGAGGCCGCGCGCCGCGCGCTCGGTCTCCCTCCTTCGGGCCGGCTCGTGCTCGTCGTCGGCGGAAGCCAGGGCGCGACCCGCCTCAACCGCTGGGTCGAAGATAATCTCGAGGAGTTCGCCGTGCGCGGCGTGCACGTGCTCTGCCTCACCGGTCCCGGCGGCCGCGAGGACGAGGTACGTTCGCCGCAGTCGGTGGTGAAGTTCCTGCCGTTCTGCCACCAGATGGCCGCGGCCTATTCCGCCGCCGACCTCGCCGTCGCGCGCGCCGGCGCCGGCACGCTCGCCGAGCTCGCGACCTGCCGGACGCCCGCGGTCCTCATCCCGCTGCCTTCCGCCGCCGACGACCATCAGACCGCCAACGCCCGCGAGAGCGAGCGGACCGGCGCCGCGATCCTCCTGCCGGAGGCGGAGCTGAACCGTCTCGCCGTCGTCGTCTTCGACCGCCTCCATGACAACGCCGCGCTCTCCGTCATGCGCGACGCGCTCGCGCTGGCCGACGCGGCCAACCGTTGGGACGCCCTCGCCACGGAGACCGTCGCCCTCGCCGGCGGCGCCACCGCATGAGCCGTTCCGCCTGGATGCTCGGGGCGTGCGGCATGGGCGTCGGTCCGCTCGCGCTCTATCTCAAAGGTGACGGCTGGGACGTCTCCGGTTGGGACGACGCGACCGGCAGTCCGATGGAGCTCCAGCTTGCCAACGGAGAAGTGCCGCTCCTGCGCGATCCTTGGGCCGCCGGCCGCCATCCTTCCGTCGTGGGCCGCTCCAGCGCGGTCAAGCCCGGCCATCCCGCCCTCACGCTCGCCGAAGGCCACGGCGTGCGCACCTTGCGCCGCGGCGAGCTGCTCGCCGAAGCGGTCGCCGAACGCCGGTTCGTCGCCGTCTGCGGCAGCCATGGCAAGACCACCACCTGCGGCCTGCTCGTCGCCGCGCTCGCCAGCGCCGGCGCCGATTTCGGGTACGTCCTCGGCGGCCTTTTCCGCGACCCGGCTTTCCCGCCCGCGCGCGCTTCGGCGACTTCGCCCTGGGTCGTCGCGGAAGTCGACGAGAGCGACGGCACGATCGGCGCGTTCTCGCCTGACGTCACCGTGGCGGTGAACCTCGACTGGGACCATCCCGACTATTACCGCGACGAAGCCGCGCTCGAGGCCGTCTTCCGCGCGCTCTTCGAACGCACCCGTTCCGCCGTGGTGATCCCGGTCGGCAATGCGCGCCTCGAGCGCCTGGTCGAAGGCCTCAAGGTGCCGGTCATCCGCGTGGGCGAAGACGGTGACTATTCCTGCCGGCTCGTGCAGGGCGGGCATTCCTCGTCGGTCGTCGCGCTCGGCGGACGTTTCCCCTCGGGCCAGTTCAATCTCCCCGTCGCCGGAACCTTCAACCGCTCCAACGCCGCGCTGGCGCTCGCGGTCACGCACTTCATCACCGGCGGCCTCGTCGCCGAACCGCTGGCGCGCTGGCGCGGTATCCGTCGCCGGCAGGACGTCCTCTTCGAACGCACCGGCCTGCGCGTGCTCGCCGACTACGCGCATCATCCGACGGAGATCGCCGCGCTACTCCAGTGGGTACGCGAGACGCATACCGGCCGCCTGCTCGTCGTCTTCCAGCCGCACCGTCACACCCGCACGCGCCAGTATGCGCGCGAGTTCCGCGACGCGCTCGCCGTGGCCGACCAGGCGCTCGTGCTCCCGGTCTATTCCGCCGGCGAAGCCGCCGTCGAAGGCGGCGGTTCCGATGCGATCGTCGCCGGTTCCGCGCACCGCCTCATCGAGGACCGTCGCGCGTTGCCGGCCTTGCTCGACACGCTCGCCGAGGGGGCCGACACGGTGGTGGCCTTCGTGGGCGCGGGCGACATCGAGCGCGACGCCGAGGCCTACGCGAAGGTGCTGCGCCGCCGTGGCGAGGGCGTCCTTTCCGCGGATCTCCCGGATCTCGTCGCCGGCCGTCTTTCCAAGGACTGCGTCCTTCGCGCCAACGAACCGCTCGCCCGTCGCACCACGCTGGGACTCGGCGGTGCGGCCCGCTGGTATGCCGAACCCGCGTCGGTCGACGACCTTGTCACGCTCCTGCGCGCGGCGGCGGAGCTCGACCTCCGTTGGTTCGTCCTCGGCCGCGGTTCCAATCTCCTCGTGCCCGACGAAGGTTACGACGGACTCATCCTGCATCTCGACGCCGCCCGCTGGGGCGCCGTGACCGACCTTGGTGAAGGCCGCTTCCGCGTCGGCGGCGGCACCCGCCTGAAGGAACTGTGCGGCGTGGCCGCGCGCGAAGGCCGCGCCGGTTTCGAATTCCTCGAAGGCATCCCCGGGACCGTCGGCGGCTCCTTGCGCATGAACGCCGGCGCGATGGGCGGCTGGATCTTCGACGTCGTCGAATCCATCGAGTGGCTCACCCCGCAGGGACGCGTGCGCGCCGCGCGCCGCGATTGTTTCGACGCCCTTTACCGCGATTGCCCGCAGCTGCACGGGGCGGTCGTCCTTTCCGCCGTCCTCCGCTCGGCTTCGGCCGAAGACTCCGCCGCCATCCGCGGACGTATGGACGAAATGGCCGCTCGTCGCCGTGCCTCGCAGCCTCGCGAAGCGAGCGCCGGCTGTGTGTTCCGGAATCCCGAAGGCGACAAGGCCGGCCGGCTCATCGACCTCAGCGGGCTCAAGGGACGCGCCGTCGGCCCCGTCTCGGTCTCACCGACCCACGCCAACTTCCTCGTCAACGCCGGCGAGGCCAAGGCCGCCGACTTCCTCGCGCTCATGCGCACGGTCCGCGCCGAAGTGAAGGCCCGTCAGGGCGTCGAGCTCCAGCCGGAGATCGTCGCGCTCGGCCGCGAATGGAAGGAACTCCTATGAGCGACGCCCGCGAGATCATCGTCCTCTGCGGCGGTCTTTCCTCCGAACGCGAGGTCTCGCTGCGTTCCGGCAAGGCCGTGTCCGAAGTCCTGCCCGGCGCCCGGCTTGTCGAACTCGCCGCCGACGCCTTGCCCGAGTGGCTCGACGCCGCCCGGCACGTCGTCTTCCCGGTCTTGCACGGTGGTTGGGGCGAAGACGGCCGCGCCCAGGCCGAAATGGAAGCTCGCGGCGTCGCGTTCGCCGGCTGCGGTTCGGCCGCCAACCGGCTCTGCATGGACAAAGTCGCGACCAAGCGCGCCATGCGCACCGCCGACGTCCCCGCGATTCCCGAAGTCGCCTTCGCCGGCGCCGCTAAGCCGACGGCCGCCGCGCTCATCGCCGCCTTGGGCGAACACCTCGTCATCAAGCCGTCCGACCAGGGCAGCAGCGTCGGTCTCTATATGTTGGAAGGGGAGGCCGCCGTGGCCAAGGCCCTGGCGGAGATTCCCGCTTCCGGGCAGTGGATGGCCGAGCGCCGCCTCCGCGGCCGCGAGATGTCGATCGGTCTGCTTGACGGCCGCCCCATGGGCCTCGTCGAGATCGTCCCGCTCACCGGCGTCTACGATTATCAGACCAAGTATACCAAGGGCGCCTCGGAATACCTTTTCCCCGCGCCGATCCCCGCCGAGCTCACCGTCGCCATCGGCGAGGCCGCCGCGCGCCTCTTCGCCGCCTGCGGCTGCCGGGACTTCGCCCGCGCGGATGTCTTCCTTGAGCCGGACGGCCGCTTCTATTTCCTCGAGATCAACACGATGCCCGGCATGACCGCCACCAGCCTGATGCCCAAGAGCGCTTCCTGCGTCGGGCTCGATTTTCCCGCGCTCGTGCGCCGCATGGCCGCTCCGGCCCTCGCGCGCGCCACCCGCACCGACCAACGCTGACCATGGGCCTCTTCGATTCTTTGTTCGGCCGCCGCCGCGACGCTTTCCGCGGCCAGGCCGACCGTGACTGGCGCGCCCTCGTGCCGCAGGACGTCCAGCGCGTGCCCGCCGGCGAGCTCGGCCGCAAGCGCGTCGTGCGCTCCAAGCTGCCGACCGTCGCCGCGGCGTTCTTCCTCTTCGTGCTCGGCGCGCTGATCTGGTGGGCCGTCGACGAATCCGCGGCCGCCGCCCCCGCCGCCAAGG
>Ga0255117_1000263_pt1 | contig 16817 bp, 9 predicted proteins | sample Law_Atlam_RepA_8_2_FD_188583 | JGI IMG/M metagenome (GOLD analysis project Ga0255117, IMG submission 188583) | Freshwater microbial communities from St. Lawrence River, New York, United States - Law_Atlam_RepA_8h | ecosystem: Environmental > Aquatic > Freshwater > River | place: USA: New York...
AGCTAATATCACCTTGTGGCCATGTGGTGTTGTTTACGAACACAACTGCATCTCCCGCACACACATCGGTTGCACTGAAGTTGGCTTTTGGCTGGGTCAATACACTCAAGTCTTTGGTGGTTACATCTGAACAACCGTTATCCAAAGTCACCAACAATGTCACTGTCTTTGGACCCAAGTTGGTCCAGTTCTTTGAGGGAGACTTGGTTTTGCTGGTTGTACCATCACCAAAGTTCCAGTCATAGTTCGCAACTGCACCCGCTACATCCGCCGTGGTATTGTTAAATACAGTGGGTGTCAATGAACATGCCGGGGTGTTGGTAAAGCCCGCCTTCGGGGATTCACGAACTTCTACAGACTTAACCATAGAATCTTTACATCCGAATTCAGACATCGCTACCAACTTCACATTCTTACTACCAGGCTTAGAGAAGGTATACATTGGAGACTCGTCGGTGCTTACGCTACCGTTGTCGTCGAAATTCCAGAAACTACCCACCAAGCCGGCGCCGATGGTCGTTTGGTTGGTAAATGCAAACTCATCGTTATCGCATATACCGCTCTTTTGCGTAAACTTAGCTACAGGCTTCTCAAACTGATACACCTTTTGGGTCAACTTGGCTACGCAACCGTTCAAGTCTGCACTCAGGGTAACCAAATAGGTACCCGCTTTGTTGTATTTGTATTTGGCATCGGTGGTGGTTGCAGTTGCACCATTACCGAAGTCCCAAGCCATCTTCGCAGTCAAAGGATTGGTTTTGTTGGTAAATACTAGGTCTTGACCCAAACATGCGTTGGCTTTGTCGAAGGCCACTTTTGGAATCGCGTTCACCTCAACATCATATGTTTTGGTAAAAACGAACCCATAAGGAACCGTTTTGGCTGTCAAAGTAACTTTGTATTTGCCAGAACTTGGGAATTGGAATACTGGCTCAGGCGCGTTAGAAGTATCGGCCGCGTTACCTGTTCCAAAGTTCCAGAAGAATTCCATGGAACCAGAATTTACTTTTGATGTATTACCGAAAAGCACAGCATCACCGTCACAAATTTTGGCAGGGAACGTAAAATCGGGTGTTACTGAAGGATAAATCAAAACCTTGCGCTTGATGAAAGTATCACAACCATTGTTGTTGTCGGTCACTTTCAATACCACAGTTACCAAGCTATCTTCCAAGGTTGCATCAGAAGTCTTAAACTGCACTTCCAAATTGGTTGATCCACTCGGTGCAGTGAATGTTGCACCATTAATGGCTTTACCTGATGCTGTATACGCTTGAACCGAAGCATACCAATCGTTTGGCAAAGAAGTTCCGTATGTGCTATTGCTGTAAATACGCGGCGCTTGCACATCGTAGATGACTGGTTGATCCACTACAGTAATGTCGTATGGCTTCCCACGTTGATACAAGGCCGTATTTGGCGTAGTAGTCTTGGTAGAGAACTCATAGTAACCACCACCGGGTGCTGGTTTCACCAATGTTGTGAAAGTGAATGAATCGTTCTTGGTATTATCGTCTGGGATATCCAAATACAATTTCACTGTTGTTTGTCCGGCGATGGACAAATTCATCGGTGCTGAGAAAACATATTTCAACGAGTCTCCGGGGAGAATTCTAGTTTTCACCAATTCGCGGGTTGCCTTACCATTGATGCTGTAAGCCACATTGAAATTGTAAATGGTATCAGCAAACTTGTTATAAATTGTAATATCGGGGGTAACCTCATGGCCCGCGCAAACGGAAGATGCAATCGTCATATCAGTTTTCACTGCTTCCACATCCATAAAACTCTCAATGGCACCGCGGTCGTTTCTTATGGTGTTACGCTGTTTTTTTGACAAATCGTTGGTAACATTGATGTTGGGTACTACATTGTTCTGGGTCTCAAAACTGTTAGCCTTAAAATTCGTTTTTCCAGCATCAACCCACTGTGGATCGGTAAAATTATTGGTCGCGGCAACATATTTATCGCCCTTGAAACCATTCCAACTGTTATATTGGGTTTGTCCAACACCCCAAGTCTGGGTTCCACTTCCTTTCACCAGGAATGAATTACTTTCAATTTCTTTCATGTTGTTCGCCGCAGTCCCTGCCGTATTATTCAACCAAATCGGGTATCCAAAATAGGGTATCTCCGCATCCAGAATATTCCCTGTAAATCGCACTTCAGAATACATCTCCTGAAATAAGTAACCGTATACATAGAAATAGGTGTAACTCGAGGGGCGAATGTGCAATGTGTTATTTCTCGCTTCAAACTTGTAACCCGACGTATAATTGTATGAGTAGAATGCATACACACCATAGTAGCCGTAGTTATTGGCAATCAGATTGCTATAAACTGAAAGGTTGTAACTGTAATAAAACAAGAATCCATAAAACAATCCGTAGGTAGAACCTGATACATTGTTCGTGATTTGGTTACGCGCTACACGCTGATGACCGTTGTAGTATCCATAAAACGTATACCAATAGCCCCCAGAAGTATTACTATCGATCAAGTTGTCCTCAAACAAATTCACTGAACGATATGAATTGTAATTGTACCAAGTGTAGAACAAGTAATGGAATCCACTCGCACCATTTGAATTCAATTTATTGTTGGTGAACTTATTACCTACAATATTTCTATCGTAGCAGTAGTACATATAATGCATGTAGTTCGTGCTACCTGAGTAACTCTCACAGTTGTCCACCCAGTTATTCGTCATATCAAACACATAGGCATAATACATGTACATGTGATAGAATTGCGAATACACACGGATGGCACGCTGCGTGTTTTTCTCATACACAAAAGGATAGCTGGTGGTACCGTAATTGTAGTATCCATAAAATCCGTAATAGGTATTGATGTAGTTTGACGTTGAGCTCGCACTAGCACCGGCGTAAGGCAAATCGTGAATGTTATTGCCTTTGTAAGAAGTAGAACGATTTGTTCCGTAGGTATAATAACAGTACATACCAAACATGGTAGTACTTGTAGTTGATCCGCTGCTTGCGTTTTTACGGCTGATGTCGTTGTTTACAAACTGCTCACCATTCGAATAACGGTTAAATACACCATAGTAGTAAAAGTTCTCAATCTTATTGCCTTCGAACGTGTTGTTGTTGGCCGCATAGTAATAAGTACTCGTACCTTGTTGATCGACGATACCAAAGGCTGGACCCGGACTATTCGAGTTCGTCGTACGCATCAGGTTGTTCTTGATGTTGTTGTACGATCCATTATTAGTAGAAGAGGTAGATGTCAAAGAAGTCTGTGAAGAGGCAAATGCAATATAAGCTCCTGATGATGTTGACGAACTCGACAATGCTGTGTACTCGATGGTACAACTGCTAACTGTATTGTAATCAGCACTGTTGTAAAAACGAATCCCCATTTGCGCTGTTCCGGTTCCCGTTTTCTGAATGGTCAAGTTTGACAACGACAGATAATCGGGACCATTCAAAGCAATGGCTTCATAGGTCGACGAACTAATTAACTTTTTGCCATTACCATCAATGGTGATGGTATTGGTGGCGCTGGCGCCGGAAATACCGTTGAATTGAACTGTAGCGGACGTAGTCTCATCGTTCATCACCGTTACTTTTACCGCACCGCTAACACCACTCGTTCCTATGGCAGAGGCAAAGGCCGACCAGGAAGCATAGTTGGTACCACCCGTAGTTTTGGTGGCGTCAATGGTGTAATTTCCGCTCAACTGTGCCTGGGCGACCCCAGTAACACACAGGAGCATCAACAGCGCTTTCACTTTCGCGAAATAGCCGTTGGCCGAACTTTTGTAGTGTTTTTTCATATGGTTATTTTTGGTTCTTTTCTATATTCAAGCCAACGAAAGAGGACAATCGTTCGTACAACAATACATGTATCGTATTCAAATACACTGTGTTATGACCACGAATTTCTTTCGTCAAATACAAATATATTCATATTTGCAAATATTCATAATTTCCATATGACAAATTGATGACAATTCGAATATTTAAGCGCTATAAGACGCTATAGCAGCACTTTAACCCCATAAAAAAAGGGGGCTGCCATTTGGCAGCCCCCTTTTTTTATGGTTATGGAAATTTTCAATTACTTCTGAACAGTAATCTTCTTGGTTACTTGCTTGTCTCCCGACATAACCTGTACCAAGTAAACCCCGTTGCTCAATCCATCGGTATTCAATACCATCACACCTTCGTTGGCAACTGTTCTTGTGCTTACCATTTTGCCTTCAATGCTCATCACGTTTACTGTGATGTTCGCACCGAACGTTTCTGTGGTAGCCACTTTGATGTCGCCAGCCGTTGGGTTAGGATATACCGCAACACCTGCAGTTTGCAAATCTTTCACTGCAGCGCGGTTCATCAATACCTTTTTGGTTTTTGAACATTCGCAACCGGTCTGACGTACTACCGCCTTCATGGTCACTTCATATTCACCGTCGAACTGCAAATCATAACTCACAGCCGCATTCACATCTTTAGACTTCAACGTACCACCGGTAGCGAAGATCCAAGTGTAATCTACGTTATTCTGTCCGCCCGCTACACCAGAAGCATTTACAGGTTCAACACGAACGCCATAATAGCTGTGAGCGTAATCAGGTGCAGATTGGAAGTCACATGTACGAGGGGCTTCGTTCACTGTTACACGCTGTGTGATTGAATCGGCACACCCACCTGCGATGTAAGCATACAATGTTACGTTGTAACTGGTGGTTTGTAGGATGTTGTACAATTTCGAGGGATCGCTGCTGGTTGAGTAGGTGTTATCACCAAAATCCCAATTGTAGGTAATATCACCTTGTGGCCATGTGGTGTTGTTGGCGAAAATCACTGCGTCACCAGCGCAAACATCCGTAGCTACGAAACTCGCTTTTGGCTGTGTCAACACACTCAAATCTTTGGTTACTTCTGCTTTACATCCATTATCCAAGGTCACCAGCAAGGTTACTTTCTTCGGGCCTAAGTTGCTCCAAGAATGTGAAGGCGACTTGGCGGCACTTGTGCTACCATCACCAAAGTTCCAAGCATAATTAGCCACTGCACCAACAACATCCGCTGTAGTATTGGTGAACACTGTTGGATTCAAAGAACATGCTGGAGTGTTGGTAAAGCCCGTTTTGGGTGATTCACGCACATCCACTGCAAGAATCATCGAATCCAAGCAGCCAAATTCTGAAGAAGAAACCAACTTCACATTTTTCTTACCAGGCTTAGAGAAGCTGTAAGAAGGACTCACATCCGTACTTACACTTCCATTATCGTCGAAGTTCCACAATGTACCCAACAAACCGCTTCCTATGGAAGATTGGTTATCGAAGGTGAATTCATCGTTATCGCACTTGCCGGCAGACAAGGCAAACTTGGCAACGGGCTTTTCAAACTGATACACTTTCTGTGTCAACTTGGCCACACAACCATTCAAGTCGGCGCTCAATGAAACATTGTATGTACCTGCTTTGCTGTATTTGTATTTGGCATCGGTGGTGTTAGCAGTTGCTCCATTTCCGAAATCCCAAGTCATTTTAGCAGTCAAAGGGTTGGTTTTGTTCGTAAACACCAAATCTTGGCCCAAACAAGCGTTGGCTTTATCAAAGGCCACTGTAGGTATTGCATTCACATCTACATCCAACGTTTTGGTAAACACGAACCCGAAAGGCACTGTTTTGGCTGTCAAGGTTACCTTGTACTTACCAGCACCACTGTACTGGAATACAGGTTCAGGGGCATTTGAAGTATCGGCCGCGTTTCCTGTTCCAAAGTTCCAGAAGAATTCCATTCCACCAGAAGTTACTTTCGACATGTTTTCAAATAGTACCGCATCGCCGTTACAGATACGTGCAGGCACTTTAAAATCTGCAGTTACTGAAGGATAAATCAATACACTGCGCTTGATGAATGTATCGCAACCATTGTTGTTATCGGTTACTTTCAAAATCACAGTAATCAAACTATCTTCCAAGGTTGCATCAGAAGTTTTGAACTGAACTTCCATATTGGCAGATCCACTTGGCGCGGTCAAACTTGCACCAGTCACCGCCTTACCCGCTTGGGTGTAGGCTTGTACAGTTGCATACCAATTGTTTGGCAATGAAGACCCGTAGGTACTGTTGCTGTAAATACGTGGCGAACGCACATCGTAAATCACAGGCTGATTCAACACGGTTACATCATAAGGTCTGCCACGCTGATACACGGCCGTATTCGGCGTAGTTGTCTTGGTTGAAAACTCATAGTATCCTCCCCCTGGAGCAGGCTTCACCGTGGTGGTAAACGTCAAGGTATCGTTTTTGGTGTTATCATCTGGAATATCCAAATAAATCTTTATGGTGGTAGCACCGGCAATCGACAATGTCATTGGTGCAGTGAATGTCACCTTTTGGGTAGTTCCCGCCAAGATTTTGTCTTTCACCACCTGGGTAGTTACTTTTCCATTAATGCTGTAAGAAACGTTAAATCCATAAATGGTATCGATGAAATTGTTTTTGATATACAGATTGATACCCGTTGCTTCCCACCCTGCACACACAGAGGTTGGCACAGAAAAATCAGACTTGGTCACTTCCGCATCCATGTAATTTTCCAACGCACCACGATCGTTCTTCACCTTATTGCGCAATGCTTTTGAATAGTCATCAACAACCCAAGTAGTTTGCTTCACGTTGTTTTGGTTTTCAAACACTTGTGATCGGTAGTCAATCTTGGCGATATCCTTAAAGCGATGATTTTGAAACTTCTCGCCCTTACCTGGCAAGTTTGTCCCCATCCAAGCACCATAATTAGCACCAGAACCATTGGGATTATACCAATAGTTATCCATGTTATTCGTATCATAATACGAATTATCGTCGATCGTTAAACCCGTCGCAGACCCATAGATATACATCTGAGAACAAGAATATGAGTTGGTCAACATAATGACATTGCCAATCAAAGCAGTGCTACCATAGTTTCCACCGTAAAAACCATTGTGGTCTCTGTAGTAGTAACTTGAGCGAGAATTATCCATGTAAATGGTGTTTTGGTAAAAGCGCAACGGATAAGAGGCAGACGGATTGTAGAAGTAAATACAGTAATCGTAACCGTTCATGGCATTTTCAACCACCATGTTCGAACTCACGTCCGCAGCCACATAGTAATAGATGTACATACCATAGAATGAGCTATAACTATAACCCAACGCCTCGTTTTTCCAGATCAAGTTGCGTTCAATCTTCCAATTCGCCGTACCAGAATAGTTGTACATGTCGATACCGTACAAACCATATCCATAACTGCTGTTGTTGTTTTTGTTAAACCGGATTTTATTGTCGTTACACTCATTGGCACTACCAGAAGCATAACCAATCTCCATCCCATAGAAATAATAACCATCGTTGTTGTTCGTATCAACTTGGTTAGAATTCAATTTGATCAATTGATCAAAGTAAGAGTAAATCCCATAGAAATAGTAGGCGTAGTTGCTATTGTTGCGCACTTTGTTACCCGAAACACTGTGGTTGTATGAATAGTAAGAGTAGATTCCATAGAAGTAGTAATAGCTCAAACACTTCTCCACGATGTTGTTGTCAACAAAAGAGGCGCGAGCGGAAGACGGGCGGTTATAATAAGTATAGATACCGTAAACATAGTAGGCACCGGCAGTACCGGTAGCACCCTTGAATGGCAAATCGTGCACATTGTTCTTTACGATTTGAATGCCGTAAGAATAGTAAGAATAAATCCCATACAAGTATGAATAGGCATTGTTTGATGTGGCATTGGCGCGCGATAAATCATTGCCTTCCACTGTTTCACCATTCACGTAGTTCAAGTAAATACCGTAGTAGTAAAAGTTCTGGATGGTGTTCCCTTTGAAGGTATTGCCATTCACCGTTGAACTAAAATAGCTCGAAGAACCACAATCCAAGATACCATAAGTTGGACCAGGAGAATTGCTATTGGTGGTACGCATCAAACAGTTACTCACTGTGGTATTTTGTGCAACCACATACGAGGGATAGGTAAAGATGCTCGTTGCAGAACTACCGTAAACCACATAAGCACCCCCTGCCGTTGAACCTGACGCGATCGCACTGAATTGCATTGTACATGCATCCAAATTCACATAGGTGCAGGCATCGGTTCCATTGGATTCAAAACGAATTACGCGTGAGTTAACCGCGGAATTGCTGTTCTCAATCACCAAGTTGCTGATGTTCACGTAATCGGTAGCCGTGAAACGAATCACCTCTGAGTTACTCGCGGAAGTGGTTGTTGAACCCATCAAATACGTTACAGAACTGCTGAACTTGTACCCTTTACCATCAATGTTGATGGTGTTGGTTGACGACGCACCCTTGATAGAACCAAAAGTAATGTTCTGTGTGGTGGTTTCATTGTTCAAAAAAGTAGCCGTCACCTTACCCGAAACCCCATTCGTGTTTAGTGATGTTACAAAGCTTGCTAACGAAGTAAAATTCGTCGACGTGGCTGTCCCCAGCGGGTTGATGGTGTAAGATCCAGACAACTGGGCTTTCAAGCCCAATGCACTGCATCCCATGACCAACAACGAAACAAACGGTTTGATCAAACCATTTGCATTGAATTTTGTGTAGTTTTTAAACATGGTATTGATTGTGTAATTTATTTATATTTTTACACCTGCAATATCAGTATAAAAAAGCCTAAAACCTTTTAAATATAGGAATTATGACACTCTAAAAACAATAAAAAATACTATAATTTATGATAAAAAATCATAGTGAATTATTTTAAAAATAAAAATAATTATAGTTTATTTTAGCCGAAAGCAACATAAACCCTAGTTTACCATCACCCGAATCGAATAATAAACACGTATCATTTCAACTTGAGAACCCTATCTATGGCATTTGCTACGCGCATTCCATCCAATGCTGCACTCATTATTCCGCCTGCATAACCCGCCCCCTCTCCACAAGGAAACAAATTCATCACCCCAGTGTGCTGCAAAGTGTCTGTTAGCCTAGGAATCCTGACTGGTGATGAGGTTCGGGATTCTACCCCCACCAAAATCGCGTCATTCGTCCTAAATCCCCGCATTTTCTTACCCAAAACCACCAATGATTCACGAATTCGATTGTGAATGGCCGGCGAAAGAACATCGCCAATACTGGCAGTTACCAATCCTGGCAAATAACTATTTTCTGGCAAGTTCGCACTCACTTTTCCTTGGATAAAATCCTCCATACGCTGTGCTGGTGCGCTCAAACTCCCTGAAACCCGAAACGCCTGCTGCTCCCAATGTTGCTGGTAACGCAATGCGCGGAGTGCTCCGGCTGAATTAAACGGTGCAAAATCACGATCATCCACCGTAACCACAAACCCAGAGTTGGCAAATTTTCCGTTGCGCTTGCTGGGGCTCCAGCCATTGACAACAACCTCGCCGGCCGCGGTAGCGGCCGGCGCAATGATTCCTCCCGGACACATACAGAACGAAAAAACACCCCTGCCCTGAATCTGTTCCACCAAACTATAACTCGACGGTGGCAAACCATCGCCCCGCATATCACACTTATACTGAATTTGATCAACCAACCCCTGTGGATGCTCCAATCGCACCCCTATCGCAAACGGTTTCGCCTCAATCGCAACACCAGAACGATCCAACAATTCAAAAATATCCCGCGCCGAATGTCCCGTTGCCAAAACAACCGCATCTACCTCTAAGCGCACTCCGCCATTCAACATCAATGCCTTCACCTTTCCGCCAGTCAATTCCATCCCATCTACCCGGCTATTGAATCGCACTTCTCCCCCACAATCCTCAATCGACTTGCGCAACCCTTCCACCAACTGTGGCAATTTATTCGTGCCGATATGCGGATGAGCCTCGTATTTGATCGCCTCAGGCGCACCGTGATCCACCAAACTCTGCAACACCTTCTGAACCGGACCTCGTTTGTTGCTGCGCGTATACAACTTCCCATCAGAATAGGTTCCCGCGCCGCCCTCGCCAAAACAATAATTGCTCTCAGCATTCACCACTTTCTCGCGATTCATGACCGCCAAATCACGCCTGCGCTCTTTCACCGCCTTTCCCCGCTCCAGCACAACCGGTTTCAACCCCAACTCTATCAATTCCAGTGCACAATATAGTCCGGCCGGACCGGCACCAATCACATGAACTTCTTTGCTTTTCGATACATCCTGCAACCGAAAACCCGCTTCCATCATTGGCTCATCACCCTTGCCATATACCTCCGCCGTAACCAAAAAATAGGGCTGCCTTCCCCGTGCATCCAAACTCTTTTTCTTCCACACAACCAACCCTGCAGGATCCCTCGCCTCGACACAAAACTTACGATTCACCGCAGCCTCATCCCCCATTTCCGAGGGCGTAAATTTCAATTGTATCGTTTTCGGCATGCCACAAAAATACGCCTCAAAGCTTGGTTTTCGCCTACTAAGCCACCCCCAAGCCCATTTCTATGCGATTTCGCACAAATCCCCCGCGATTTTCCTAATTTTGCCCTCATGAAAGAAGTGGTAGTCAGCGGGATTCGTCCCACCGGAAAATTGCACCTAGGCAACTATTTTGGTGCATTCAAGAATTTTCTGAAGCTCCAAGAGCAGTTCGATTCCTACTTTTTCATCGCCGATTACCACAGCCTTACCACCCACCCCACACCCGGTGATCTAAACGCCTCGGTAAAACGCGTATTGGCAGAATACATCGCCCTGGGCCTGGACCCAGAAAAATGTACCATCTATTTTCAGAGCGATGTGCCAGAAACTGCTGAACTTTACCTTTTCCTGAACATGAATGCTTATTTGGGCGAACTCGAACGCGTGACTTCTTTCAAAGACAAAGCGCGCACTCAGCCCAACAACATCAATGCAGGATTGCTCACCTACCCCGTTTTGATGGCGGCCGATATCCTACTGCATCGCGGCGTAAAAGTCCCCGTAGGAAAAGACCAAGAGCAACACCTGGAAATGGCTCGCACCTTCGCCAATCGCTTCAATCGCCTCTATAACAACGAATATTTCCCCGAGCCCCAAGCCTTCAGCTTTGAACAAAACTTGGTAAAAGTCCCCGGCCTCACGGGCACTGGAAAGATGAGCAAAAGCGCTGGTGAAGCCGACACCATCTACCTCGACGAAGAGGCCACGTTGCTGAATAAAAAAATCATGAAGGCTGTGAGCGATAGCGGCCCGTCAGAACCTGGCTCACCCAAATCTACCCCGGTTCAAAACTTGTTCGATTTAATGGGACTTGTTTGCGCACCAGATACCATTCAATTTTTCGACGATAGCCACAAAGCTGGCACCATCCGCTATGGCGATTTAAAAAAGCAATTGGCGACCGACATGGAAACCTTCATCGCCCCGTTGCGCGACAAAATCCACACCACCATGGGCGATGAGAAACGGCTGATGGAAATCGCTCGATTTGGCGCGGAAAAAGCCCGGATATCGGCCCAAAAAACCATCCGAGAAGTTCGCGAAATCATCGGTTTCGGCAATCGCTAACCGCAGTTGAACCCCTCAAATACATCAATTTCCAACCCTTTATCGTAAATTGCACCCATGCTCAACGTTTCCCTGGTTATCCCCTTGTACAACGAAGCCGAGTCCCTGCCTGAATTACACGCTTGGATTGTTCGCGTTTGTAAGCAAGAAAACTTGTCGTATGAAGTATTGCTGCTCGACGATGGCAGCACGGATGCGTCATGGGACATCATTCAGGGATTGCGGCAGCAAGACCCCAACGTTAGAGGGTTCCGATTCCGAACCAATTATGGCAAAAGCGCGGCCTTGAATGTCGGTTTTGCAGAAGCCACAGGCGAAGTGGTTATCACCATGGATGCCGATTTGCAAGATTCGCCAGACGAAATTCCCGGTTTGCGAAATATGATCCTCGAAGAAGGCTATCACGTGGTGAGCGGCTGGAAAAAGAAACGCTACGACCCTATCAGCAAAACCATCCCCACCAAGTTGTTCAATTGGGCCACCCGCAAAATCAGCGATTTAGAATTGCACGATTTCAATTGCGGACTCAAAGCCTATCGCAACGAAGTGGTCAAAAACATCGAAGTGTATGGCGAAATGCATCGCTACATCCCCGTAATCGCCAAGTGGGCCGGCTTCCCAAAAATTGGGGAGAAAGTCGTGGTTCATCAGGCGAGAAAATACGGGAGTACCAAATTTGGCATGAATCGATTCGTCAACGGTTTCCTGGATCTCATGAGCCTGTTCTTCATGAGCAAATTTGGCAAGAAACCGATGCACTTCTTTGGACTGCTCGGGGTATTGAGCTTTTTCATCGGTGCCGTTACCGCCTGCTGGATATTGATCGATAAACTCATCTGTGTGATTCAAAACCAGCGCGCGCCGTTGGTGACGGACAACCCCATCTTTTATATCGGCTTGGTGGCGATGATCATCGGAACACAACTCTTTTTGGCCGGATTTATTGGCGAATTGGTGAGTCGCTCAAACCCTGAACGCAACAATTACAACATCAAAGAAACCACCGATTGATGCATTTTGAAGGCAAGCACATCGTGATTGTGGGTCCCGCTCACCCGTTGCGCGGTGGATTGGCAACCTACAATGAGCGATTGGCCCGCGAACTTCAGCAAAAAAATCAGGTCACCCTACTAACTTTCTCGCTCCAGTACCCAAATTTCCTCTTCCCAGGGCAGTCTCAGTTCAGCGATGACCCAAAACCCGAGGACTTAACCATAGATATCGCCCTCAACTCAGTGAATCCACTGAATTGGATCCTGACCGGCTTGAAATACAAGCGCATCAAACCCGATGTGATTATTTTTCGCTATTGGATGCCATTTTTTGGCCCATGTTTTGGCACGTTTGCTAGAATCGTTAAGTCGAACAATCACACCCAAATATTGGCGATTACTGACAACATCATCCCGCATGAACGTCGGTTTTTCGACACCCCTTTCAGCAAGTATTTCTTGCCAATTTTAGATGGTGCAGTGGCCATGAGTCGGAAAGTTTTGACCGATTTACAGCAGTTCCCTTTGCGAAAACCCGTAGCGAAAACGGGCTATCACGCGCATCCCCTATACGACAATTTCGGGGCTATGGCCCAGCGTGCTGAAGCCTGCCAGGCTTTGGGACTTGATCCTGCAAATCGCTACGTATTGTTTTTTGGGTTCATCCGTAATTACAAAGGATTGGATTTATTGCTCGAGGCGATGGCGTTGTTGCCCGAATCATTGAGTGATGTTAAGTTGGTCGTTGCCGGCGAATATTACGAAGACGAAGCGCCTTACAATGAAATCATCGCACAGAAAAACCTGTCGGAGAAGGTGATATTGCATACCAAATTCATCTCAAATGGCGATGTTCGATTGTATTTTTCGGCTTGTGATTTGGTGGCTCAGCCCTATCGCAATGCAACACAAAGTGGGGTTTCTCAGATTGCTTATCACTTTGATTTGCCGATGATTATCACCAACGTGGGTGGATTGAGCGAATTGGTACCGCACGGCGAGGCGGGATGGGTTTGCGAGCCCACACCCGAGGCGTTGGCTGAGGCCATTGGTGCGATGTATACAGACAACCGATTGGCGAGTATGCGCAGCAACATCCAGGTTCTCAAACAGCAATTCAGCTGGCCATCGATGGTTGGGGCCTTGGAAGCGGTTACGCGTTAGTTGTCGTTCATCGGACCAAACAACACATTAATCCCATTTCATTACAATTTTATTATCGCCATTAAACTTTGCATCATCTTGTAGGTCTATCTCTTTAGAAAGGAGACAAAATCATGAAAAAAGCTTATGGATTAATCGCACTATTGGCACTGTCATTAACAACGGTTGAATTGGGAGCACAACCAACACCCAGACATCGTAGAGACCGCCAAGAGGACATCAGAGACCGTCGGGAAGACGTTAGAGATCGCCGGGAAGATGTGAGAGATCGAAGAGAAGATGTGAGAGACGCTCAACATCAAGGGGGGCCGTTGGATCGCATCGAAGACCGAAGAGATCGAAAAGAAGATGTACGGGATCGAAGAGAGGATAAACGCGACAGACGAGAGGACCGACGAGATCGCAGGAGAAAAGGGAATTACGTTACGGGCTCGCACCCACAGCCCAGGGCGCATGTGAATAACCAGGTTGGATTTCGATTGGTTTACGGGCCACAATTTCAAAGACCAAGACACCATGGACACCGTCGACATTTCCATGGCAGATACCACCATCGACACTGCGGAAGATGAGCAAAAAATAGAAAAAATGTGAAACAACTGTGAACAACTTCATGGCCGTTTTCGTTTATGTAATCGAATGGTTATCATTTGATAACATATGGTTGTCAATTTGCACACAAACAAAAAAACGCACATGTTAAACACTACATTGATCAACGGCACAGAGGTAATTGAAGTTTCAGGATACATCTTTGTCGGAGGAATTTGGATTCCTTTGGGCTAAAATCACCCAACAATAACTATCTTTGACCTCTCTTAGAGAGGTGTCCGAGTGGTCGAAGGAGCACGCCTGGAAAGTGTGTAAACGCCAAAAGCGTTTCGAGGGTTCGAATCCCTTCCTCTCTGCAACAAACCCTGTTTTTACCCCTTTTTTCCCCGAATTCTAGCGAATTTGGGGTTTTTTATGCCTTTTTGGACCTGAAATCCACTCATATTCGTTAAAGCTAGGTGCGTTAATCGGTGGACTTTTGAAAGACACCTATCAAGTCCACCAGAAACGCTGCAAACTGTTGATAATTAAACAATTACTCGAAAAAAACTTCTTGGAAAACGCCCTAAAAAAACGTAATTTCATGAAAGATTTTTCACCCCAAATGAGCCCTAGTTTAGGCATCCTTTTTTTTGCCAAAAAAACCAAATCCTTACAAAATGGCCAAATACCTGTCTATCTGCGGATTACAGTAAATGGCGAACGAGTAGAAGTTGCTACCAAGAGAACTATCCCCATGGACAAATGGATACCCAAACAACAGCGATATCGAGGAAATTCTGAAGAGGCAAGATTGTTCAATACGTTCATTGATTCTTTACGCAATCAAGTGTTTCGCATTTACAGGGATCTGTGCGATAGCAAATCGCTTCTGTCTGCATTAGCCATAAAAAACGAACTCCAAGGCACCACAGCCAATGCCATGACCTTAAGGGGGCTTTTCACCTATTACATGAATCAAAAACGAAGTTTGCAGAAGATCCAATTTGCATTGGGCACCATCAAACGCTATGAGACATTAGAAACGCACACGTTTGAATTCTTGAAAGCCAGTAAAAAACTGAACGATATTACCCTGAGCGATATCAATTACCGTTTCATTACCGACTTCGAGTACTTCCTGCGAGTAACCAAGAAAAACTGCAACAACACCGCCATCAAATACATTCAGAACTTTCGATCAGTCATTCTTACAGCAGTGAGAAATGAATGGATTCCAAAAGACCCATTCACAAATTACAAATTCCGGCTGCAAGAGGTAGAGCGAGAAGCGCTATCAATGTGGGAAGTTGAGAAAATCTACAACCACCCTTTCAACATCGATAGAATTGACCAAGTAAGAGACATATTTGTATTTTGTTGCTATACCGGACTTGCATACGCTGATGTTCACGCATTGAGCAGAGACAACATCATTACAGGGATGGATGGTGAATCGTGGATAGAAACCCATCGAAAGAAAACAGATAGCCGCACACGCTTACCAATACTTCCTAGAGCGATGGAAATCATCAACAAATACAAACGCCATCCCAAGTGTATCGCTGACAACAAACTTCTACCCGTACTGAGCAATCAAAAGATGAATGCATACTTGAAGGAGATTGCGACCATCTGTAACATACGCCAGAATCTTACCACCCATTTAGCACGACATACATTCGCTACTACGATCACACTGGGTAACGGTGTACCAATGGAAACAGTAAGCAAGATGCTCGGACATAGTTCAATCTCTACAACCCAGATTTACTCCAAGGTACTCGACAATAAAATCTCGGATGACATGGGTGCCTTAAGAAATCGATTTGAAACAAAGGCAGAAAGGCAAAAGGATGGCACTTTTGATTAGGTTAAACCTTGACAACTCTGGAACAACTCATCGTTAGGTTGTTGTAACTTTGGTACATGTCGGTCATTGTTATCACTGAAGAAGCACTAGAATATCGCCTAGAAAAATTGGTAGTAGACATAACCAATTCTATTGGAAAGAACGACAACATCGAATCTCGTTGGATACGTTCAAAACAAGTAAAAGAACTGTTGGGGATTTCTGATTCCAAATTACAAACGATGAGGGTAAATCGCTCACTCACCTATTCCCAGATTGATGGCACTTACTTTTATGACCGTGACAGCATCATGCAAATCTTGGAGCAGAATAAGGTACTCTGTGCTGATTGCTTAGGTTGATGCAAAGTTCGCCATTCAACACAACCTAAACGTAGGTACACACCCAAATAGCGCAAGCGACTCCTCTTGCATGATCTCCAGCAGTTCTGAGCGAAATTCTTCGATCGTGTACACAGAATCGTGCTTGGTAAAAATGGGTGCCTTAGGATGCTCCCTATGCATGCGTTTACATACTTTTTCTAATATGAAGTATGATTCAATGCATTGCAGAATTATGGGGAAGTAACCTTTCTCCGATGATTGTCTTTTGATCTCACTGATAACACGATGTACCGCTGGGAATTGTTGCTTAAACTTGGGGATTCCATTTCGTTGGTTACCGGGTTTGGTAAACAACAATGTGAAGAAGAAATCTTTTATCATTCGTTGGTTTTCAGGGGTGTACGCAGTATCAAACAATTTAGGCGAAAGCTCACTATACAGA
>Ga0255117_1000289_pt1 | contig 16025 bp, 12 predicted proteins | sample Law_Atlam_RepA_8_2_FD_188583 | JGI IMG/M metagenome (GOLD analysis project Ga0255117, IMG submission 188583) | Freshwater microbial communities from St. Lawrence River, New York, United States - Law_Atlam_RepA_8h | ecosystem: Environmental > Aquatic > Freshwater > River | place: USA: New York...
AGGACAAGGCGAAGTTTCGCGATTCGGGTCTTGACAACATGCCTGGCGGCGGCGCCCGAGGCGGCCTGATGGCAAAGGGCGCGGCGATGGTTGCTGATGCACCGGCTTCGGCTGCACCCGTGTCGAGACGTTTCAGTCTAGGCGTCGTTCCTGCAAAGCCTGGCGCTGGTGAAGAGGCTCCGGCGGTCATCCGAGAGCGGACCAATCTGGATCCACTGGCAGTTTTCAGCACGGATAACCAGACGGATGCTGCCGGACGCACATCCGTTCCAGTGACGGTCCCAGACAATCTAACGCGCTACCGGATAGCTGCCGTTGCTGCAACCGTTGACAAGTTTGGTACATCTGAGTCGCAGCTGCTCGCGCGTCTGCCTCTCATGGCACGCTTGTCTGCGCCCCGCTTCCTCAACATGGGTGACCAGTTTGAGCTGCCGGTTGTTGTGCAGAACCAGACCGAGCAGCCGATGACCGTCGATGTAGCAGTTCGCGGTGCAAATGTGACATTTATGAAGGGGCGTGGCCGCCGTGTCACAATCCCCGCCGGAGACAGGGTTGAGGTTCGCTTCCCAGCGGAGTCCGTGAAACCAGGAACAGCACGGTTCCAAGTAGCGGTGCTTTCTGGTCGCTATGCGGATGCCCAATCTGTCGCGATTCCTGTTTACACGCCGGCTAGCGGCGAGTCGTTCGCAACGTATGGCGTTGTAGATTCCGGAGCGGTCGGGCAAGCTGTTCAGCTTCCTAAAAATGTCCGTCTCGACCAGGGTGGCTTGGATATTACGACCACCAGTACGGCACTGAGCGAGCTCACGGATGCCGCGATTTATCTCCATGAGTATCCATTTGCGTGCGCGGAGCAAATCGCCAGCCGTGTGATCAGCACCGTTTCGCTCCGGGATATTTTGGTGGCTTTCAAAGCGCCAAATGTGCCATCGGATGCCGCCATGAACGCATCCCTCGATGCCGACATCAAGCGCCTCACCGAGCTGCAGAACCCAAGTGGTGGGTTTGGTTTCTGGACACGTGGCGAGCGCGAATGGCCATATCTTGGTGTGCACGTTGCGCATGCTCTGGTGCGGGCAAAAGCAAAGGGTGTGAAAGTCCCGGATGCCACGCTCAACCTCAGCCTTGCCTACTGTGCGGGTATTGATAACCATATTCCAGCGGAGTATGGCGTTCAGGCGAAGCGGATGATTCGGGCGTACGCGCTCTACGTTCGATCGCTTTCGGGCGTGGATGTTACTACGGATGCAACCCGTCTGCTGACTGCGGCGCCACTTGCGGAGCTCGGTCCAGAGGCAGTTGGCTGGTTGGTCAGCGCATCGGCGGGTGGCAAGGGAGCGGACACGGGGAAGGCCCGCGCCGCAGCTCTCGCATGGTTTGACCGTTCAGTCACGCAAACAGCCGGGGCGGCGCACTTCGCGTTCAGCTATGGTGACAACGATTGGTTTGTGCTTGCCAGTGACCGCCGCGCGGATGCCATTGTCCTCGATGCCATCATGGCCGTTCAGCCAACAAACGACCTGATTCCAAAGCTAGTTCGCGGTCTGCTGGATGGTCGTCGAAACGGCATTTGGGGAAACACACAGGAGAATGTTTGGAGTCTGCTGGCGTGTGACCGCTACTTCCGCACATTTGAAAATGTCACTCCAGACTTTGTCGCAAGGGTCTGGCTGGGAGACACCTATGCTGGCAGCTCGGTTTTCAAGGGGCGGAGTGCGCAGCGTCAGCTGATAACGGTTCCGATGCAGGACATCGCCAAGATCATCGGGAAGCCCGGCGAAACCAAGCCACTGATTCTCGGGCATTCTGGACCGGATAGTCCAAAGGGCGCTGGCCGGATGTATTACCGCCTCGGGCTGCGGGTTGTACCGCAAAACCTCCAGCTCCCAGCGAGCGATCAGGGCTTCCGTGTTGAGCGGGCATATGCGGGAATCGATGACCCCAAGGATGTCACAAAGGCATCCGATGGCAGCTGGAAAATTAAGGCGGGTGCTCGGGTACGCGTCACGGTGACCGTTGTCGCAACAACCCGTCGGTACCACGTTGCAGTTAGCGATCCTCTCCCGGCGGGACTTGAGCCTGAGTTCGCACAGCCATCTAATATCATCTACCCACCCGGTGGTTGGTGGCGCGGGTGGTGGAGCGGCTGGGAGCATACCAACCTGCGGGATGACCGTGGGGAGGCATTCACAAGTCTCCTCTGGGAAGGTGTTCACACGTTTACCTACACAACGAGGGCGACTACGCCGGGCACGTTTGTCGTTCCTCCGGCTAAGGCGGAAGAAATGTATTCTCCGGAAACCTTCGGTCGGTCGGCCGGTACAAAGGTGCAGATTGTGGAGTAGACGCGGTATTTAGAGGCATGAACTGGCAGATTTGGGTTGCAGCAATCTCAATAGTGCCGGTTCTTGCCATCGGGTTTTTGGTGGCTGAGCTCGTTATGCGGATGCACCCTCGCAGGGGAAAGCGTCCCGACTTACACAACGCTGAGCTGCCGCGTGTGTTTCCAAAGCGCGTAACACTCGTCGTGACGGGTGGGCGCTACATGAGTGGGAGCCCGTGGGTTTTGGCGCTGCGGATGGGGCGACTTACTTGGTCACAGGCAGGTGCGCTGGATTATCTACTGAGCATCGGGGAACGCGGGACAGTTCTTCTGGGGGAAATCGACGCGGGGAAGCCTTGAGAATTAGGCTTTTATTGCATCGATGTCGCGCTGGATTGCATCCAGAATCGCTTCCAAACCCTTATCCACCGAAAGAATACGCTTCGGCGGATTTTCAAGCATCTGCATTAGGAGCGGTGTCTGCTCTGCCGGGATAATCGCTGGGTCCAGCGGCGTGATAGCCCGTAGAGCCGTTCGGTGCCCAACGCCATTCACAAAGTCGATAAAGGCAATAATCCAAACGGATGCTTCAGCAAGCGGAAGACCTTCATTGACCAAGGTAGAGATCAGCCATTCACGGACAATGAATGACTGTTCATTCGTGGCGGGGCGCGTGAAGATCAGAGGTGCGGCTTTGGGATGCTCGGTTGCAACGAGGAGCTGGCCATACGCCACTTGCAAGAGGTCGGTGCGCCAGTTGCCAGTGCGCTTGACCGGGCGGGTGTCATCAATTAGCCCCGCGACCCCATTCAAGAGGGAATCTTTGGATGAGTAATAGTGGTAAAGAGCCATGGGCTGGACGGAGAGGCGGGCGGCAAGCGCTCGCATGTTGAGCTGGTCGATGCCATTTTCATCGATGAATGCCAACGCCGTCTGCACAATCAAGTCGTGGCTGAGGCGTGCTTTGCGGGTTTTAGTGGTTCCCATGTTGCGTTCGCTCTGCATGGGCCCAGTATACATTGTATGATTTGTTGTACTTTGTACGATAATTTAGATGCTGTTGGGCGGTACGATACAAATCAGGGAATATCGAATGATTGTCGTTGATGCACTGGTAAAGGAATACACCGGGCCTAAAAAGCAAGTGACGCGCGCCGTGGATGGCGTGTCGTTCACGGCGCACCAGGGAGAAATCTTTGGGTTGCTCGGACCAAATGGCGCGGGCAAAACCACTGTCCTCCGCATTTTGGCCACAATTCTGCAGCCAACGAGTGGAACCGCCATCATCGATGGCAGTGATATCCGCGAAGACCCTCTGGCTGTACGGCGTAAAATTGGCTTTCTAACAGGCGCGGCCGGGTTGTACGACAGGCTTACTCCCATCCAAAATCTGATGTACTTTGGCCGCCTCCACGCGATGCCCGAGGACCTTATCAAGCGACGGATTGACATTCTCGTCGACAAACTGGACATTGGCCGGTACGCATCCCGGACCTGTGACAAGCTCTCCACCGGCGAGAAGCAGCGCGTCGCGATTGCCCGCGCGATGTTGCATGATCCCCGCGTTCTTTACTTTGATGAGCCCACGAGCGGCCTCGATGTCCTAGCTGCCCGCACCGTCATGAACTTCCTCCGCGAGTGCCGTGCGGAAGGACGAACGATTTTGTTTTCGAGCCACATCATGGCTGAAGTCGAAGCCCTCTGTGATCGCCTAACGGTCATCCACCGCGGCGTTGTCACCGCAACGGGAACTCTCCCAGAGCTGCGCCAACGCACCGGGGCAACCACTCTCGAGCAGCTCTTTCTACGCTGCATTGGCGAGGATCACGACTCCCCGATGAACATCCCGCACCCGAAAGGCATCGCAAAGTGAACCAACATCACGCGCTAAATGCATCCGCCGCTGGAGGTGCCAGATGAGCTGGAAAGTCGTCTTTGCAAAAGAATTCACCGAGGTGATGCGTGATAAACGCATGCGCTTCCAGATTTTCATCTCGCCGCTCATCATCACGCCTCTAATCCTTGCGGGCATCGGAACGATGGCAAAGCGTGAAGCCAAGGAATCACAGGCACGCACGGCAGTTGTTGCCACGGTACGCCTCGAGACCGCGCCAAAGCTTGCCACGGCTCTCGAACCGACAGAAAAAGATGCGATGCGCTTTGTTCAAACCGATGAAGCATCCGTGGAAAGTGGCATCCGTGCGCGCAAGTTCGATGCAGCCATCGTCCTGCCCGAAGATGCAGCCGAGCGGGAGCTAAACGACCAGACAATCCCCGTGCAGGTGCGTTTTGATATGTCGAATGAGGACTCACGTGTATCCGGGAACAAGGTCAGTGACTTCCTAAAACAGCGCTCCGAGAACATCGGGGCCCAGCGCCTCATGGAGGCCGGCTTCTCTCAGCAGCTGGCTAAGCCAATCGATGTCGGGGATGTCCCAGTCAAAGGCAACGGCGGCCGGGGCGTGTTGATGATGTCGATGATGTTGCCTTACATGCTGGTTTTGTATGCAGTTATCGGTGGGCTGTTTGTTGCCAATGACTCGGTCGCGGGTGAGAAGGAACGCGGGACGCTTGAGAGCCTGCTCGTGACCCCGATTAGCCGTGAAGAGCTGGCGCGCGGAAAGTTTGCTGCGGTCGCAGCCGCAGCGCTGGTCTCGGGAATCCTGTCCCTCGTCGGGATGCTGTGGCCGTTCTACGTAAAGCTCAGCGCATTTTCCTGGATGACAGAGGGCGGCGCGGCATTCACAGGGTTTCAAATTGCATCGATGGCGCTTGTCCTCGTACCGCTCTCCGCCATGGGAGCCGGTATTCTATTGACGATTTCCACCATCGCGCGCAACCAAAAAGAAGCGCAAACCTGGCTTGGCCCGGTGATGATGGTTGTTTCTGTGCTTTCGATGATGTCGATGATGATGCGGCCGAATACATCGGTGTTTGTGGCCGCGGTCCCAATGCTTGGACCGGCGCTCGTGCTCAAGCAGGCGCTGCAATCGATTATCAACCCGGTGTTTATCGGCATCGCTGCAGGGACATCGGTGGTTTACGCAGTGCTTGCAGTATGGCTGGCCGCGCGGATGTTTATGAAGGAGTCGGTGCTCCTTAGGACGTGATGCCAGTGGCGTTTGCCACGGCTGGTGTCAAGTTGGTTAGCGGGTGTGGGTAGGAAGGGTTTAGCTTGATGTTGTTTCGCACGTTTGATGGCCTGACAAAGGCACAGCGCATCCGGACCTTTGAAACGATTTGGTCGCGCGTGAAGACACGCCATTGGGATGCCAGCAAGGTTGGTGCAAAGTGGGATGCCGTACGCAAGGTCTATCGCCCACGGGTTGAACCTGAACAAACCAATCGGGCATTCTATTTGTTGATGAGCCAGATGGTTGGCGAGCTTGGCCAGTCCCACTTTGGGGTGATTCCACCAGATGCCGATGTTACATCCGAGACCGAGAAGGCGGTTCATGGCGCTGGCTGGCACGGGATGCATATTCTCAATGTCTACAACGAGCCGGTTGTGGTCGAGGTGGAGCGAGATTCACCTGCGGCGCAGGCGGGTGTCAAGGCTGGCTGGGTCATCGAGAAGGTCGGCGACACCGCGGTTCGTGACCGCCTGAAGAAAATCTTCACGGTTAAGCAGCGCATCGGGATGACCAACGTTATGTTTGCATCCGCAGCCGGACAGATTACCAAGGGCCCAGTTGGCACCGCAATGAAGTACACCTTCCGCGATGCGAGTGACAAGCTGGTGGATGTAGACATCACCTGTATCCAAACCCCGGGTGAGGCAGCATCCTTTGGGAATCTGACCGACATTCCAACTACTCTGCAGGCGACGGTCATCCAAGGCGACATTTTGGTCATTCGCTTCAATATTTGGCTACTGACACCCCTGATGGCCCAGATTCGTGAAGCGATTCTTGAGCATGCGGATGCAAAGGGTGTGATCATCGACCTCCGTGGAAATCCGGGTGGCGTCGGGATGATGGCGAGTGGCCTTGCCGGGATGTTCATGCCGAAGGGTAAGAACAAGCTTTCGCTGGGCGATATGAATATGCGTACCAGTCAGCTGCACTTTGCGATCAATCCGCAGCCTCCGTATTATCGTGGGCCAGTTGCGATTGTGATTGATGAAATGTCGCTGTCGACGAGTGAAGTCTTCGCGGGCGGGATGCAGGACATCCGCCGTGCGGTTATCGTTGGCCGTACAACGGGCGGTATGGTGCTGCCAAGCAATATCGAGATGCTGGATGGCGGTTTGAAGTTCCAATACGCCATCGCGGATTTCAAGACGCCAAAGGGTGTTTTGCTTGAGGCGCGTGGTGTCCGTCCGGATGTACCAGTCCGTTTGACGCGGCAGACGCTTGCGGCAGACCAGGATCCGATGATTACGGCAGCGGTCAAGGCGCTTGCGCGTGCGCCGCGCTGGTAGGTTTTGTGGATTTTGTCGTATGGCTTTGAATGTGAAGATGCCAAGTTCTCTAAAGTGCCTTAAAGCGTTTCACTTGTAATTTTTATTTTCAAGACCATGTCGCATTTCACGGCAGCGGTCAAGGCACTTGCGCGTGCGCCGCGCTGGTAGTTTTTGTGAATGTGGTTTTAGTTGTGTGGTTTCAAATGTGGAGATGGCAAGTTCTATGACGCGCCAACCGGTGTTATGTTTGTAACTACACGAAGTGGCACTTAACGGCTGCGGTCAAGGCACTTGCGCGTGCGCCTCGCTGGTAGTTTTTGTGAATATCTGGTGTGATTAGGTTTATTCGTAGAGTGATTCGAGTTCAGGAGTCAAGTATGAAGATTTTGATGTCGATTGCATTGGGACTTGCGGTACTTTGTGGCCCGGTGATGGCGCAGAAGCCAGCTGCTACAAAGAAGCCAGCAGCGATAACGGCTGCGTTGAAGACAGCGGATGCAGTGCTTACAGCATCTGCGAAGGCGATGGGAAGTGCAGCATCCGATAAGGTCACGACCAGCGTTGCCAAGGCCAAGATGTCGATTCCTGCCAATGGCTTGAATGGCGAAATGGAGATGATGGTAAGCAAAGAGCGCTTCTTTATGAAGCAGACGCTACCTGGCATCGGTGACATCCTGATGGGCTTTGATGGCAAAAATGGCTGGGCGAAAGATCCGATCAATGGTCTTCGTGACCTTGAGGGCGCTGAGCTTGCGCAGGCAAAGGATGAAGTTAAGAATCAAAAGTCATCGGATTGGAAGCAGCGCTACAAGAAGGCAGAGCTCCTCGGTGTTCGTAAGGTTGGCGTAGCGCAGGCATATGCCGTTCGTCTGACACCAAAGACAGGCGCTCCTCAGACGCACTACTTTGATACTAAGACATTGTTCCTCGTCAGGACAGACATGGTGGCTGTGGGGCCAACCGGCAAGATTCCAACTGAGACGTACTTGTCGGATTACCGCCTCCTGGATGGCATGCAGATTCCATTCAAGACGCGCAGCATTGTGTCCGGAATCCAGGAAGTGATCATCACGTACACGGATGTCAAGAACAATGTTCCTGTGGACGAGACGCTGTTCAACAAGCCAAAGGCTGATCCTAAGAAGTAGGGTTTTACTTGATCGAGTTAGAGCCGCGCTGTGTTTGCAGTGCGGCTTTTTCATTTTTTGGTGGTGAGGCCTTTGCACATCTGCAAAATCCAACATCTATACATGCGAGTCTCTTGCAAATCAACTTGGGAAACTACAACGCCTTGCGGAGCACAATCGCTAGCGCAGGTGCACCGAGAAGCGCTGTAATCACTCCGATTGGAATCGGCATCCCGGGGCGCAGCGTGCGGGAAAGCACATCGGCAATCAACAACAACAACCCACCGCCAAGCGCCGCCGTCACCAGGACCCGTCTCTGGACGCAGCCAACCAGCGCGCGGGCGATATGCGGTGTGACGAAACCGACAAACCCGATGATGCCTGAGATGCTGACCGCAATCGCCGTAAGGACACCGACGACCGTTAGGAGGATGATTGGGAGGACCTCCAGCTTTACACCAACGGTTCGCGCGAGGGCTGGCCCAAATGCGATCGCATCCACCTGCGGACCAAACCACCAAAGCACCGCGATTCCAACACCAATGACAGGAGCCGCCCACCGAGCCTGCTCCAATGTCGCGCTTCCAAGATCTCCCAGAATCCAAGCCACGATGCGATCCTGGCTGGTTCCAGTCATCGCCAACAGAAGCTGCCCTGCCGCAGCCAAAAAGCTTCCAACGATAACGCCGCCAAGCAGAAATCGTCCTGGATGCGCACGCGGGTCACGTCCGGTTATCGCAAAGACAATCATCAAGGACAACATCGCACCTGTTGTTGCGCAAACTGGAATCATCCCGGAAAGCCCTGGTGTCGCAACCGCGACTGCTGCGCCAAGGGATGCACCGCTTGCAACGCCAAGAAGGTAAGGGTCAGCGAGTGGGTTTCCCGTCAACCCCTGCAACGATGACCCTGCGGATGCAAGCGCGGCGCCGACAAGCACTGCAACCAGCGCACGCGGGAGGCGGAACTCCATCACAATTGTCGATGCGACAGCGTTATCTGGCCCGCCGCCAAATAGCTTCAGGATGTCAGTGAGGGGTACATTCGCATCCCCGACGAGGAGCGAAACCACAAAGACTCCGCAGAGTAGGATGAGTAACCCAGCGGTCAGGATGCCCGGGTACTTTCGCAATGTGTTCAGTTCCCGGATGCGAACAGCCACGAAATGGCATCCCAAACTCGGACTTCGAGGGTGTCCACATCGCATTCAGCATCTATAAGTTTTATGCGCTCAGGATTCGCCGCCGCCGCCGCCAGATAGCCATCCCGGACCTTGGCATGGAAACTGGATGCCTCCATATCAAGTCGGTTGACATCCCCGCCGCCCTCGCGCCGCGCTTTTCCAACCTCGACAGGAACATCCATCAATACAGTGCAGTCCGGCATCCGGCCCTTTGTCGCAAATGCATTTGCAGCGGTGATGAAGTCGACGGACAGCCCGCGGCCGTAGCCCTGATACGCGATGCTTGAATCAATAAATCGGTCACACAGAACCACGGCACCTGCGGCAAGCGCTGGCTCGATAACATCCGCAACGTTTTGCGCACGGCTTGCCGCGAACAGCAAAAACTCGGCTTCAGGAGTCATTTTGTCGTGGAGGAGCATCGCGCGAACCTTCTCACCCACCGCATCCCCGCCGGGTTCACGGGTGCGGACAACGGTGTGCCCGAGCAGCTCTAGACGCCGCTGAAGCAGGTTTGCCTGCGTTGTTTTGCCGGCACCATCCGGTCCTTCGAGGGTGATAAGAATTCCTGTAGCCACGCCGTATTCTACAAGCGTATTTTGTTTGCCCGGCATTCGCTCAATTCTGTGGATGGTTTGACTGAATTTCACGGCTATAATACGCCCAATTATCATGAAGCCACTAACCACTGTTTTAGCATTGACTGCAGGCGTTTTGATGCTGGCGACGGTTGCGCAACCAAAGCCACTTGGGCAGGGTACCGACCAGCATTTTGAGGCAAAAGTCAGACCCATCCTGGTCGATAACTGTATTGCCTGCCACGGCCCAAAACAGCAGCTCGGTAATCTGCGGCTCGACCGCGCGATCACATCGGATCAGGCCGCAAAGGTCGCCGCTACGGTCCACTATGCTGGAACCATTAAGATGCCTCCGGCTGGCAAGCTTGCAGATGCGCCTCGCGAAACGCTGGTGGCTTGGGCAAAAGCGGGTGCGCCATGGCCAAAAACTGCGGCAAAACCGGCGGCATCCCCTGCCAAATTCTGGGCCTTTCAGCTTCCAAAGATGCCTGCCGCTCCTAAAGTTCGTAGCAAGACCTGGGGGACATCGCCGATTGACCGCTTTGTCCTTGCAAACCTTGAAGCAAATGGCCTAAAGCCAGCACCGGCCGCGGATAAGCGGACGCTTCTACGCCGCGCAACCTTTGACCTGACGGGGCTTCCTCCGACGCCTGCGGAAGTGGATGCTTTCCTAAAGGACACCAAAACGGGTGCATTCGAGCGTGTTATCGACCGACTTTTGGCAAGCCCGGCCTACGGCGAGCGCTGGGGGCGGCACTGGCTGGATGTTGCCCGCTATGCGGATTCGAATGGCGTGGATGAGAACCTCGTTTACATCAATGCCTGGCGGTACCGCGACTATGTCGTTTCGGCGATCAATGCGGATAAGCCCATCAATCGGTTCTTCCACGAACAGCTTGCGGGAGACCTTCTGCCGGATGCGGGCCGCGATGGCATCATCGCCACTGGCTACCTGTCTCTTGGACCGAAGATGCTGGCTGAGGATGACCCTGTAAAGCAGGAACTGGATATCATCGATGAGCAGGTCGACACGCTTGGCAAGACATTTATGGGGATGACCTTTGGGTGTGCCCGGTGTCATGACCACAAGTTTGACCCGATTCCGACCAAGGATTACTACGCGCTCGCTGGGATTTTCAAGTCGACGAAGACGATGATGAACTTCCAAAACATGGCGGAGTGGCAGGAGCGTCCGCTGGTCAGCCCGGATGTCGAAGGTAAGCTGAAGCGCATCAATGCGGAGATCAAGGACCTTCAGCGTAAGCGCAACCAGGTTCGGGATACGGCAGGCGAGGCGCTGCTTGCACGCGAGCTTCCGCGTAAAGAGCTTTACTTCGATGTTGCCAAGCGGTTGGTAGCGGCGGAAGCTAAGGCTGCTGCGTTGATGCCGGTGATTAGGACGCCCGATGGCGCCGTTCCGCAGGGTGCGGCGATTGTGGAAGCTGAGGACTTTACCGAGGGCAATGTGCTCAAGGACAAGGGTGGCTTTGGGCAGGGGATTGGCGTTCTTGTGAATGCCGGTCAGTATCCCAATCGCACCAGCTACACGGTGAAGGTAAGCGAAGCGGGACCGTATCAGGTGGATGTTCGGAGCGCATCGGGTGACCCGCGGCCCTGCCGTCTTTACATCAATGATGTCCTCGTCTCTGGCACGGTTGCTGGAAAAGTTTCGGGTGGCTTCAATCCGCAGCATCAGCAGTGGTACGCGGAAGGCATTTTTCAACTAAATGCCGGCGAGAATCGCATTCGGTTCGAGCGTGATAGCTACTTCCCGCACATCGATAAATTTTTGTTGATACACCGTCCTGGTCAGGATGTCACGGCATCTTTAGGACAGCTCGCAGGTGCATCCGGGCTGGTGGCAGAACTTGTTGGGCAGGTGGCTGAGCGGATTCGCGCTGGCCGCGACCTCGACCTTGAGCTTCCGGACAAAGCGGAGGCGCTGTTCCCAGAGGCGACGCGCTCTGAGTTGACATCGTTGATGACCCGCATCGAAACGCTCACCAAGGAGCGTCCGGCGGCTGACCTTGCGATGGCGGTGAGTGAAGGCAAGCCAACAACGCTTAAGGTGCATTTGCGTGGAAATTATCAGACATTAGGGGATGAGTGCGTGCGCAGATTCCCGGATGCACTCGCGGGTGTCGATCAGACAGTGCTTCCAAAGGAGCAAAGTGGTCGCCTTCAGCTTGCTGAGTGGTTGACATCCCCGCGGAATCCGCTGACCGCACGCGTCTTTGTGAATCGTGTTTGGAGATGGCGGTTTGGCCGCGGCATTGTGGCAAGTGTTGATAACTTTGGGATTCTTGGGGATAAGCCATCGCATCCCGAGCTTTTGGACTACCTGGCGCTTACATTTGTGCGTGAGGATAAGTGGAGTCTGAAGGCGCTGCACAAGCGGATGATGCTGACGAGCACGTACCAGATGAGTGGGCAGTTTGACAAAGCTGCGGCTGCAAAGGATCCGGACAACAAGCTTCTGTGGCGTTTTCCAAGAAAGCGTCTCGAAGCCGAGGCGATTCGTGACAGCATTCTCGCGGTGACGGGGCTTCTCGACCGCAAAGTGGGTGGTTCACTCCTGAATTTTGGCACTCGGCAGTACGTCACCAGCACGGCGAACTCCGACCCAGTGAAGTATGACAGCAATCGCCGCGCGCTCTACCTCCCGGTGGTGCGATCAGCCGTCTATGATGTCTATACGGCCTTTGACTTTGGTGACCCGACGGTGATGAATGGTGACCGCCCAACGACGACAGTTGCTCCGCAGGCGCTCTTCATGCTGAACAGTAACATCATGCTGAATAGCACACGGACACTTGCAGGGAAAATGTTGGCAGATACAAATGCACCAGCCCACATCAAGGTGCGGCGTTTGTATGAAGTCTTTTACGGCAGACCGGCGACGGATGCTGAAGTTGTTCTGGCAGAGGCGTATCTTGAGCAGTTTGAAGTGATTTACGCAAAAGATGCAAATCCAAAGCTGAGTGCTTGGCAGAGTCTTTGTAAGGCTCTGATTGCGGCGAATGAGTTTATCTACGTTGATTAGGGAAGCGGTCATGATGGCACAAACCACGCTGCTTGCACTGCATTTGGAGGGGACGAAATGTTGACATCCACACTTTTGGGGCGGCGTCAGCTTTTGACGACAAGCGCAATCGGCTTTGGCAACCTTGCCCTTGCGGGGCTGTTGCAGGATGGAGCAATTGCAGATTCCCGTAATCCACTTGCGCCTAAGAAAACGATGTTCCCTGCGAAGGCCAAGCGCGTCATTTTTGTGTTTTTGCATGGCGGACCAAGTCAGGTGGATACATTTGATCCTAAGCCGTTGCTTGCCCGTGACCATGGCAAGCCATTTCCGGGAACGATGCCGCGGATTGTTTCAAGTGCAACCGGCAATCTGCTGAAGAGCCCTTGGGAGTTCAAGCGCTATGGCAAGAGTGGGATAGAGGTGAGTGATCTCTTTCCTGAGGTTGGCAAGTGTGTGGATGATCTGTGTTTTGTGCACTCGATGCACGGCTCGAATAGCCGTCATGGTGGAGCATTGCTCGAGCTGCATACGGGGAGCGATACGTTTGTACGTCCATCGATGGGCTCTTGGGTAACGTATGGCCTCGGGACCGAAAATCAGAATCTCCCTGGGTTTTTGACAGTTTGTCCGACGCTGACGCATGGTGGTGTGAACAACTGGAGCTCTGCTTTCTTGCCAGCGTGGACGCAGGGGACTCCGATTGGGAATGCCAGTATCTCGAGTGATCAGGCAAAGATTCCATTTATCCAGAATGCGGAAACGCCCTTGTCGGCCCAGGAGCTTGAGCTCCAGATGGTTGGCAATTTAGGTAAGCGTCAGCTTAGCCATACGGGGCCTGATGCGGGGCTTGAGGGTCGGTTGAGTTCGTTTGAGCTTGCGTATCGGATGCAGCTTGCGGCACCTGAGCTTCAGGAAATAACGGGTGAGACTGAGGCAACTAAAAAGTTGTATGGCTTGGATGACCCTAAGACGCGAAATTTTGGGCACCAATGTCTGCTGGCCCGGAGGTTTTCGGAGAAGGGCGTGCGCTTCGTACAGGTGACGCATTCCTATAAGTGGGATCAGCACGGTGATTTGCGTAAGGACCATACAAGTAATGCGGCGGAGGTGGACAAGCCGATTGCCGGGCTTATTCGTGATCTGAAGAGCCGCGGGATGCTGAAGGACACACTGGTTGTGATCAGCGGTGAGTTTGGGCGTACTCCGGTTGCACAGGGGGATGATGGCCGCGACCACAATCCACATGGCTTTACGACCATCCTTGCGGGCGGCGGTGTGAAGGCGGGCTTCCGGTATGGCGAGACGGATGATTATGGTTTTTATGCCGTCAAAGACAAGATGCACTTGCATGACCTCCATGCGACGATGTTGCATTTGATGGGCATGGACCACACAAAGCTGACGTACTTCTACGGTGGGCGTAATTACCGCCTCACGGATGTCCATGGCGTTGTCCACCAAGGGATCATTGCGTAGCGGCATTCACGTGTGCGCTTGGCGTTTCCACGCTGCGCTGATGAGGTGCGGCGCTGTGTAGATTGGCGCCCCGGTTTCCGATGAGCGCATCTACCGCCTCACGGATGTCAAGTGGAATCATTCCAGACTTGGCTTACATACGTCTTTGCGTTTCCGAAATGCGTTGCTGCAAGCCCGGATTACTCTGTCTGCAAAACTGTTTCTCTCCACGTGATGCTCTGCTTGCCTCTTAGAAGAAAAAACGTCTCTACAAGTCCGCCATAAAGTTGAAAACGATGTCGCTTGCCTGTGGAAGGTGCTCGTGGCCAAAGTCTGGGTAGACCAACAGCTCCTTACGGGATGTGATTTTGTTAAAGGCTGCCATTTGTGTACTCGGAGGGCAGATCGCATCCATGAGGCCAATCGGCATCAGGACATCGGCTTGAATGCGCGATGCAAGATGTTGGCAGTCAATATAGCCAAGTCGCTCAAACCACTGATTGATTCGCTCATGCCGTGGGTCGAAGCGCCGGAAGAATGTCGCCAGCTCTTCGTACGCTCCCTTTGCAAGGTCCATTTCCCAAACGCGTTGAAAATCACACAGAAACGGATAGGTCGGTGCAGCTTTTCGAATTGCCGGGTGTAACGCTGCACACGCCAGTGTCAGCCCGCCACCTTGTGATCCGCCCAGTGCCCCGATGCGGTTGGCATCGACATTTGGAAGCATCCCCGCGATTCGCGCGAGCTGCACCGTGTCAAGATAGACATTTCGGAAGTAGAGGCGTTCTGGAGCATCCGCCAGCCCTCGAATGATGTGTCCGCTCAGCGTGTTGCCGCTGACTCCGCCTGGGTCTGTTGACTGTCCACCTTGACCCCTACAGTCCATCGCCAGCACGGTGAAACCCTGCGATACATACGCCAGCTTGTCCGACCAATCCCCCGAATTTGCTGTATAGCCGTGAAACATCAGAACGGCCGGGCCAGGTGCGGTAAGCCCAATAGGCCGTAGATACTTCGCGTATACACGCGCTCCGCCGACACCCGTAAATGTCAAGTGAAAGCACTCTGCTGACTTCGACAAAATGGTGGCTGGAGCAAGCGTGATGTCCGGATCTGTCTGGTCAAGCTCTGCAAGACCTGCCGCCCAATAGGCATCAAAGTCATCCGGTCGTGGATTTCGACCGCCGTAAGACTTCAGTTCATCCATTGGCATATCAATCAGCGGCATTGCATTCCTCCGAGGCTAAGCTAGCAATCTATGTTGCAATGCATATCGTTACGCACAGTAGCTATTGGATGCAAGCAGGCTGCCGGCACCGTTGAGGGTCGCCAGCAGCCTAAACCTCGACTAGATAGGCCCTTCCGAAAACGATGACCCCAGCCCGAAGCGGGAGTAAACTCCCCACCAAGTAAAGCTGCCCGCAGCATCGCCACCAGAAATTTTGATCAGAAAATCCTTATCATTATCGCCAGGGACGACTAAGACGGACGCTGGTTCCTCACTGAGTGAGTGCTGAGAAAATGCTCTTTGCTGTGCAAGAAAAATCGGAGCTTTCTTCCCGAACCAAGGTGCACTGTTGCCCCATTGAACTTGTACCCTGAACCCACTGAGTGGCTTACGGGGTATCTCATCGGTTCCATGTAGTCGAACATCACCTACAAAGTATCGGTCGTTTACATACCTGACTTGGCTTGGGGTCACGGTAATAGGTATGAGGCGGATCGCCACCTGGACACCATTGCGAGTCAAAGTCTGGGTGGGAACCTTCATTTTTGATTGCATTAAGTCTTCTCCTTTGGAGACAAATAAGACCCCCGATAACCGTGGCATAGCCATTTCGTTACCGGGGGGATGGCCTACTTCACGATGAGGTCAAGGTCCTCCTTTCGCACCAGCTCAGAGAGCAAGCGGTACATCTTCTCCAGCTC
>Ga0255117_1000291_pt1 | contig 15918 bp, 12 predicted proteins | sample Law_Atlam_RepA_8_2_FD_188583 | JGI IMG/M metagenome (GOLD analysis project Ga0255117, IMG submission 188583) | Freshwater microbial communities from St. Lawrence River, New York, United States - Law_Atlam_RepA_8h | ecosystem: Environmental > Aquatic > Freshwater > River | place: USA: New York...
ACCCACGGGCGCGCCTGATTCCGCCGCGAACGACGTCAGGGCGAGGAGCAGGGGTAGCAGTCTTCTCATAAGGGCGATTAAGACGAAAGGACTCGTGCAGGGAAACTTTTTCAACGAAATGGGGTATTCAAAGTGCCTAATGAAATTCCTGCTCTTTCTTCTGATTCCGATGCTGGTCGCCGCCCCGGTCCCGCCAGCGGAGACGCTCCAGCCCTTCGGCGCTGATTTCCCGAACCTGGATTCCTTCGCCGTGGGGGGATGGTGGGAGAAGAAAGCGTCGGCCAAGGGCAAGAAGGGCGGGGGCGCTGCGCCGCCCACGATGCTGGTCGCTCGCGATCAGGTCATCGCCTTCGCGCTCTATACCCAGCAGGCCGGCGTCCTGAAACTGACGGCTCAGCTCTACCCGCTTTATCCGGAAGAGGCGAAGGTCGCCCGGCTCGAGGTGAAGCGCGGCGACGCGTGGGTCGAGGTCGCCCAGGCGCCGGTGCAGTTCCCGGGCTGGAGCGCCCACTTCCGCGTCGAAGGTTGGGACGGCTCCAAGGACGTCGCCTACCGCGTACGTCATGGCGAGGCGGCGAAGTTCGACGGACTCGTCCGGCGCGATCCGACCGATAAGGCATCGATCGTCGTCGCCAACATGTCTTGCAATTCCAGCCGCACGACCGGCGCCCGGCCGGAGATCCTGGATAATCTCGTCCGCCAGAATCCCGACCTCCTATTCTTCGCTGGTGACCAGACCTATCGTCACACCGAGCACACCGCCGGCTGGATCGAGTTCGGCCTGCAGTTCCGCGACGTGATGAAGGACCGTCCGACGATCTGCATCCCGGACGACCACGACGTCGGCCACCCCAACCTCTGGGGTGAGGGCGGCAAACTATCCACCGTCGCCGGCATGGCTGACGGCGGCTATTTTTACCCAGTCTCCTATGTGAACATGGTGCAGCGGCAGCAATCCTGGCATCTGCCCGATGCCTTCGATCCGAGTCCGGTCCTGCGGGGTATCAGCGTCTACTACACTCGCCTCAAGGTCGGCGGCATGGATTTCGCCATCCTCGAGGACCGTAAGTTCAAGTCCGCCCCCCTGGGAAAGATTCCGCCGCAAGGTCCGCGCCCCGATCACGTCACCGACGAGAAGTACGATCCGAAGAGCATCAATTTGCCGGGCTTGCAGCTTCTCGGCGATCGCCAGCTCAAGTTCCTCGCCGCGTGGTCCGAGGACTGGGTAGGCGTCCGACACAAGGCCGTCCTGTCCGCTTCGGCTTTCTGTGGGGCGGTCCACATGCACGGCGGCAAGGACTCCCGTCTCTTGGCGGACCTGGATTGCAACGGCTGGCCGCAGGCGGGTCGCGATGAGGCCCTGCGGGCTCTGCGGCGCGTGCAAGCCGTCCACCTTTGCGGTGACCAGCATCTGGCCGTGACGGTCAAGCATGGCATCGAGGCCTTCGGTGACGGCCCTTACTCCCTGACGAGTCCGGCCCTCGTGAACACCATCTACGGTCGCTGGTGGCATCCGAAGGATGAGAAGGCCGGCCCGAACGCCGTGGTCGGAAGCCCCTTGCCCTGGACCGGTGATTTCCTTGATGGACTAGGTAATCGGATGTCGGTCATCGCCTACGCCAATCCTGGGGACGTCCAGGACGAGCGTCAGCGCGCCGATGGTTACGGCGTGGCCCGTTTCGACCTCAAGCAGGACAAGGTCACTTTCGAATGCTGGCCGCGTTTCAGCGATTCCCGCAAGGGCGACAGCCAGCAGTTCCCCGGCTGGCCGCAGACTTTCGTGCTGGCCGATAATGATGGTCGAAAGCCGGTTGGCTTCCTGCCCTCCGTCGATATCCCCGCCGGTCCGGCGGTCGTGCAGGTCATCGCCGAGCAGACCGGCGAGACGCTGTATGTGCGCCGTCTGGTCGGAGGTAAGGCCTTCGCTCCGCCGGTGTTCGCCCCTGGCAAATACACCGTGAAGATCGGCGTCGATCGTCCGGACCAGCGCACCTTGACCGCGCAGGAACCCTCGGCGCGTTAACGCTTCAGGAGGGCGTCCGTTTCGCTCAGCTTGAAGCGGACGCTCACCACGGAGTTCTGTTCGGGTCCGTCGGCGTATTTGACGTAGGTCGTGGCCACGATCGTGCCGTCGGGCAGGAGTTCGACGCCCGGGTAGCCGCAGTCGCCGAGGCGTTTGCCGTGATGGTGCAGCAGTTTGATGCGATACTGTCCGGGGCGGCCGGACTTAAGGTCGTCATAGGTGCCAACCCAAGCGACGAAATGGCCTTTGGTCGGACTTTTGAGGGCTTGGTCACGGAAGCAGACCACCATGCGTCCGTCGGAAGTGAAGACGCCGTTGTGTCGATCGCCCGTGAGGCCCCAGTTCGTTTCGACCGGGGTCGACCACGTCGCGCCTTCGTCTGGGCTGAACATCATCAGGCTGCGGCCTTTGTGGGTGTTCTCACGCAGCAGGCAGGCGAGCTCCTTGCCGTCGGGGGAACGGAAGACGTAGGGCTCGCAGGGGTTCTTGCCGGCGACTTCGGCGACGATGCGCGGTTCGGACCACGTGAAGCCGCCGTCGGCGGTGATCATCTGGAGCGTCACGAGGGGCGCCTTGTCGGCGCCGCCGGGTCCACGGTGATAGAGGCCGAGCGTACGGCCATCCTTGAGGCGCACCAGGCTGCTGAACGTCATCACGCAGGGCAGGTTGAGCGGCGGCATTTCTTTCCAGGTCTTACCATCGTCCTCGCTCATGATGCTCGGCATGCCCGGGCCGCCGCGTTTGCCGAGGGCGGCTGAGAAGACCCAGAGACGGGCTTTGCCGGCCGGGTCGACGATGCGATAGATGCTCGGGCAGTTCTGGTGGGTCGCGAAGCCCTTGGGCAGCTGCGCGTCGAGTCGCTGCCAGGTCAGGCCGCCGTCATCACTGCGGGCCATCGGGCCGGCGGCGCCGCCATGGTTGATGCACCACACCGCGAAGATCGTCCGGTTATCCGGCATCAGCAGGGTCGTCGGATGTCCTTGGTAAAGGGAGTCCGTACCGGCGCCGATGACCACCTGACGTTCCTGCTGGGTCGAGAGATCGACGACCTGAAGGTCGGGCTCATCTTGAGCCACGACCAAAGAGGCCAGGCAGAGCAGGGCGGGGAGCAGGGGGCGCATGGGCACAGCCTGCGATGAGCCTAAGCGTGTGCCAAGCCCATTGGTCCGCTTGACCCCTCGCGATACGGTACGCAACCTGTGGTCATGTCATGGTCATCGGCACGTCAATGGAGGGGGTTTATCCTGATGCTCACCGGCGCGGTGTTCCTCATGGTCGTGCTGATGATCGTCTTGGCGCCGGTCGACGAATCGGGGCAGGAGGCGCCTCTGTTGGCTGAGCAGCGTGCGAAGGCCGTGGCCGGTGATCCGGTCGCCCGCTTCAAAATGGCCGGCTTTTACGCCCGAGGCGAAGGGGTGACCCAGGATCTGGTCGAGGCGGCCAAATGGCTCACGCTCTCGGCCGAGCAGGGTTATGCGCCGGCTCAGAACAATCTCGCGGTGTGCTACTCCACCGGCGCCGGCGTCCCCAAGGATCAGGCCAAGGCCATCGCGTGGATTCGGAAGTCAGCCGAGCAGGGTTATGCCCGGGCGCAGTGTTACCTTGGTTTATCTTACGCCAAAGGGGAAGGCGTTCCGAAGGACCAGACGCAAGCCCTCGATTGGTTCCGCAAGTCCGCGGCGCAGGGCTTTCCGGATGCTTTGAATCACCTCGGGTATTGTCACAGCCAAGGGCGCGGCGTGCCCAAGGATGAAGCCGAAGCTTTCGCCTGCTGGGCCATCGCCGCACGTTCGCATGAAGGTGCGGCCCGTAATCTCGAGCTCTTGGAAAAGAAGATTTCGGACCAGAATCGCCTGCGGGGCGGGGTGCGTCGCGACGAGCTACTCCGTCAGATTGAGGCGACCAAGTCCAAGGGCTCCTGAGCGGACTGAGATAATCTGGCGGGTCATTTGCGGACGCGGCGGCTTCGGCTTAGGTCAAGTCATGTCTTCGTCGCTGGATTTCATCCCGACCCGTGCCGCGGCCTTGGCGCGTCTGGCGGAGTTCCTGCCCGATGCTGGGCGCTATGCGGCGGACCGAAACTTCGTCCGCCCGGGACATCCGAATATCTCGCGGCTTTCCCCGTGGGTGCAGAAGCGGCTGCTCCTGGAAGAGGAAGTCGTCGCCGCGGCCCGCGAGCGGTGGCCTTTCGAGGCCGTGGAGAAGTTCGTGCAGGAGGTCTACTGGCGGACCTATTGGAAGGGCTGGCTCGAGCAACGTCCCGAGGCTTGGTCGCGCTGGGTGGAAGCCGTGCCCCGGTTGCGTGATGCGTTGAGCGCTGAGCAAAGGTCGACCCTGGCGGCCGCGCTCGTCGGTCGTACCGGCATCGCTGGCTTCGATGACTGGGCCAAGGAACTCGTGGCTACAGGCTACCTGCATAACCACGCCCGCATGTGGTTCGCCTCGATCTGGGTCTTTACGTTGAAGCTGCCGTGGGAGCTAGGGGCTGCGTTCTTTTACGAACACCTGCTCGATGGGGATGTCGCCAGCAACACGCTCTCTTGGCGCTGGATCGCAGGGCTGCAGACCCCGGGCAAGACCTATGTCGCGCGAGCCGATAACATCGCCCATTACACCGACGGTCGGCATGTGCCGCAGGCTAGCCAGCTGGCCAGCACGGCTTTCTCAATCACGGAGCCATCCTTGCCGAAGGTCGCTGCCTGGACAGAAGACCCTTTGTGGATCAATTCCTCGGAGGGCAGGGCGGGCCTGTGGGTTCATCCGGAGGACCTTGCGGTCGAACGTGGAGAGCTCTCCGCTGAGAAGTTCGTGGCGATTAACGCCTCATGGCCTAACCCCATTGCCAAGAAGGCCGGTTGGTCGGAGGCCGTTGCCAACTGGACCAAGGCGGCTTTGCACGACGGCGCCTCACGGGCGGGTGCGCACTTCGGGGCGGACGTCTCCGCAGAGGCATCAGACGACCTCGCCGCGACGCTGGTCGACTGGGCCCGGAAGCATCAGCTCAAGCGGGTCGTCGCCTATCGTCCGTTCGTCGGGCCTTGGCTGGTCGAGGCTGTGGCCATCGAAACCGCCCTCGCCAAAGCCGGCATCGTCATCACCTGGCGCCGCCGTGCTTGGGATACCCGACTCTTCCCCCACGCCACCCGCGGCTATTTCCCGTTCTGGGAAAAGGTACGGTCGGCTGGTTGAAAGTAAGTGGGCCCACCGGGATTTGAACCCAGAACCAAGGAATTATGAGTTCCGTGCTCTAACCGTTGAGCTATAGGCCCGTGGCGGAGACTTTGGGCGAAAGGGGTTGGGAGGGAAAGCCCATTCGCCGGGTTGAATCCTTCGTCCGAGGGTGCTAAGTTGACCGCATGAGCTCACCCCGCTCGTTCCCGCGTCGCACCTTCCTGCAAGGCATGCTGGCCGCCCCATTCTTCGCCGCTTCGGCCCGCGGAGCCGAAGCGCCTAAGCTTGTCGATCCCGCGCGCGGTCCGGGCGCCGGGTGGACGATCGCGGTCTTTCCCGACACCCAGAACTACGCGAAGTATGCGAAGAACCAGGCGCACTTCGATCTGATGACGCGATGGGTGAAGGAGCATCGTCAGGCCTGGAATATCGGCTTGGTCATGCATGAGGGCGACTTCGTGGAGCAGAACAACATCGCCGTCGGTGGCGGCCGTGGCTACGGCGACCAGAACTCGGAGTCGCAGTGGAGGTCGGCCAAGCGCGCCTTGCAGGTCTTCGACGGCTTGATCCCCACGGTCTTCGCGACGGGCAACCATGATTACGGAGAGCGCAGCGCCGAAGACCGCACGACGCAGTTCAACGACTACTTCCCGCTCACGCACAACCCGCTCACCTGCGATGGCAAGGGGGGCGGCATCTTCCTGGAAGGACCGCCGACCCGTGACGGCAAGGTCACGCTCGAGAACGCGGCGTATGTGCTCAAGGTCCCGGGCGGCCGCGACCTGCTGGTCGTCGCGCTCGAATGGGCGCCGCGTCGCTTCGTCGTCGATTGGGCCCGCGAGCTCCTCGCTCGGCCTCGCTTCCGCGATCACCTCGGTATCCTGCTGATCCATGATTACCTGCTGCCCAGCAATCTCCGGGACGGGCAGGACGGTAACCGCAAGCGCCCCGGAAATCCACATTGGTATAAGACCGGCCTGACCGGCGACACCCACGACGGCGAGGACCTCTGGCAGGCGCTCGTCCGTAAGACACCTAACCTACGATTGGTGCTCAACGGACATGAGATGGGCGCCCACGTCGGGTATCGTCAGGATGACAACGATGCTGGCAAGGCGGTCCATCAGATGCTTTTCAACGCCCAGGGTCTCGGCGGCGGTTCCGATCACCGCGGCAACGGCGGCGACGGCTGGCTTCGTCTGCTCACGTTCGAGCCCGACGGACGTGCGCTGTCGGTGCGCACCTTCTCGCCGCTACGCCTCCAGGAAGGCCGTCCGCATTATTGGGACGACCCCCGTTGGCGCTTCAGCGTGGATTTGGGCGCCTGATCCGGCGCTTACTTCGCGACGACGTCGATGAGCTGGCTGCGGACCGGGGTTACGGTCGCGCGGTGCTGCTGCACGGCGGCCGCCAGGCGGGCCACGACGTCCGGATGGTCGGCGGAGATCTCGTGGGCTTCGGAGGGGTCGACCGCGAGGTTGAAGAGCAACGGCTTGGCGTGCTCAGCCGGCTTGGGGTCGCCGTAGGAGCCTTGGGTGATGAAATGGATCTTCCAGTCGCCGAGGCGGGCGGCGTAGAGCTTCTCGCCGCGGTAGTAGCAAAACAGGCCGCGGTCGACGGCGCGTTCCTCGAGCAGGAGCGGCGAGAGGTCGGTGCCGTCCATCGGGCGGTCGGACGGCGTCTTCGCTCCGGCGAGCTTCGTCGCGGTCGGGTAGAGGTCGAGCATCGTGGCGACGTTGTCGGTCACGCCCGGCTTGATCTTGCCGGGCCACCAGGCGATGCCGGGGACGCGCATGCCGCCTTCCCAGGTGCTGCCTTTGCCGTCCTTGAGCAGGCCAGCGCTGCCGCCGGTCTCGGTGCCCATGAGCGTCCACGGACCGTTGTCGCTGGTGAAGAAGACCAGCGTGTTGTCGGCCACGCCGTTGGCTTTGAGTGCTTTGAGGACCTCGCCGACGTTCCAGTCGAGCTCGGCGAGCACGTCGCCGTAGATACCGCGCGAGCTCTTGCCCTTGAAGCGATCCGAGGCGAAGAGCGGCGTGTGCGGGAAGGTATGCGGCATATAGAGGAAGAACGGCTTGTCCTTGTTCGCGCCGATGAACTGGGCGGCCTCTTCGGCGTAGCGCTTCGTCAGCTGAGTCTGGTCGGTGCGGGGTTCGAGGAGTTCGCGTCCGCGGTAGAGTGCGGCGTTCCACCAGGCCGGATCCTGCGTGACGCGGGCGTTCGCCTTGGGCGGGTTGCCGGGCGTCGGATTCATGTCGTTCGAGTGCATGAGGCCGAAGTGGAAATCGAAGCCGTGGTCGAGCGGGTGATGCTGCGGCAGGTTATTGGCCCAGACGCCGAGGTGCCACTTGCCGATGATGCCGGTGGCGTAGCCAGCGGACTTCAGCGTTTCGGCGAGGGTGACCTCAGAGGCGGGCAGGCCACCGGTGGAGACAGCGCGCAGAACGCGGTATTGGTTATGGGCCATGCCGGAGCGGACGGGATAGCGACCCGTCATGAGGGCGGCGCGGCTCGGGGTACAGACTTCGGCGGCGGAATAGAACTGCGTGAAGCGCAGGCCTTCGGCGGCCATGCGATCCAGGTTCGGCGTCTTGATGGTCGGATGGCCGTAGCAACCGAGGTCACCGTAACCGAGGTCGTCGGCCAGGATGATGACGATGTTCGGCTTCGTGGCGGCGTGGGCAGCGAGGGTGAGGGCCGTCAGCAGGGTCAGCAGCAGGGGACGCATGAGACCGAGAAAGCCCAGTCATGAGCCCGTGGCAAAGGCCTTTTAAGGGCGGGCAGGGGATACGGCTTGAAAGGACCGAACAATCAGGGGATTTAGGAGTCATACCCCCATGCGATCCGCCGTCTATTTGTCTGCGCTCACCCTCGTGGCTGCCTACGCCGCCGACGAGAAGCCCTATGAGCCGGACTTCACCCCGCAACCGCCGGTCAAGGCGCTCTCGCCCGAAGACGAGCTCAAGACCATCGAGCTGCCGGAAGGCTATCGCCTCGAACTCGTGCTCAGCGAGCGCGACGGATTACGTGAGCCCGCCAATCTGACCTTCGACGGCAACGGCCGCATGTACATCGCCGAGCTCCGCACCTACATGCAGGACATCGACGGCAAGAACGAGCACGACCCGATCGGCGTCGTCTCGCGTCACGAAAGCACCAAGGGTGACGGCAAGTTCGACAAGCATGTCCTCTTCCGTGACAAGATGGTCCTGCCGCGCATGGTCCTACCGCTCGATGACCGCGTGCTCATCAACGAGACCGACACCCTCGACATCTTCGTCTACCGCGACACCAACGGCGACGGCATCGCCGACACCAAGGAGCCCTGGTTCGTCGGTGGACCGAAGAGCGGTAATCTCGAGCACCAGCAGAGCGGCCTGATCTGGACGATGGATAACTGGATGTACCAGACCTATAACGCCTATCGTCTGCGCTGGAACGGCACCAAGGAACCCCTCAAGGAAAGCATTCCCAGCGGCGGTGGCCAGTGGGGCCTCGCCCAGGATGACCAGGGCAAGGTCTGGTGGTCCAATGCCGGCGGCGAGAAAGGCCTCTGGCATTTCCAGACCCCGATTCTTTACGGAGCCTACGATGTCAAAGGCCAGTTCCCTGAGGACTTCATGCAGGTCTGGCCGAAGGTCGGCCTCGCCGACCACCAAGGCGGCGCGGGTCGCACGCGTCCGGACAAGACCCTGAACCACTTCACCGCCGCGTGCGGTCAGGAAGTCGTGCGTGGCGATCGCCTGCCGGCCGACCTCCGGGGCGATGTCCTGATCTCCGAGCCCGTCGGCCGACTCATCCGTCGCGCCAAGGTCTCAGTCGTCGACGGCATCACGCGTCTCGAGAACCCTTACGCCAAGTCGGAGTTCATCCGCTCCAGCGATCCCAACTTCCGCATCGTGAACATGGTGAACGGCCCGGACGGCTGCCTTTACCTGGTCGATATGTATCGCGGCATCATCCAGGAGGGCAACTGGGTCAAGGAAGGCAGCTATCTCCGCAAGGTCGTGCAGCAGTATTCCATGGATAAGGTCTTCGGTTACGGCCGCGTCTGGCGTCTGGTCCACAAGGACTTCAAGCCCGGCCCTCAGCCACGCATGCTCGAAGAGACTCCTGCCCAGCTCGTCGCGCATCTCTCTCATCCCAACGGCTGGTGGCGCGATACCGCCCAGAAGCTGCTCGTGCTCAAGGGTGACAAGTCGGTCGTGCCGGCGCTCACTGAGCTAGCCCACGGTGGCAAGGAGTCCCTCGGACGCATCCATGCCCTCTGGACGCTCGAAGGCCTCGGCGCGCTCGACGCCAAGACCGTGCGCGCCTTCCTGGCGGACAAGAACCCTGACCTCCGTCGCCAGGGACTGCGTGCCGGCGAATCGCTCGTCCGCGCCGGTGATAAGTCGCTGATCGCTGACTTTGCTCAGCTCGGCACCGACCCCGATGCCAACGTCGTCCTGCAGACGATCATGACCGCCAAGGTCCTTGGTTCGAACGAGGTCAAAGCCTGGCCGGACTTCGCCAAGTTCCAGCAGAAGACCCTGCTCGCCACCTCCTCGAAGGGCGTGAAGGAACTCGGCGCCATGGTCCTCACCGGTACCGACCAGGTCGGCGGTCGTGAGTATACCGGCGAAGAGAATAAGTTGCTCGTGAAGGGACAGACCATCTACCGCGAGCTTTGCTTCGCCTGCCATGGTTATGATGGTAAGGGGATGGCCGTCGATGGGCCCAAGCCCGGCATGACGATCGCGCCTCCTTTCGGTAATTCGCCTACCGTGAGCGGACATCGCGACGGCATCGTCCGCGTGCTCCTCAACGGCATGGCTGGCCCCATCGGCGGCAAGACTTACGACGCCCAGATGGTGCCGATGCCCATGAATGACGACGAGTGGATCGCGGCGGTCGCGTCCTACGTCCGTAATTCCTTCGGTAACAAGGGCGCCCTGGTCTTCCCCAAGGACGTCGCCCGCATCCGCGAGGAAGTGAAGGGCGTCACCGCGCCGTGGACGCACGAGACGCTGCAGGCTTCGTTGCCGCCCATCGTCAAGGCCGCCAAGGATTGGAAGGTCACCGCCAGCGATACCGCGGCCACCGCCCAGGACGGCTGCGATGGCGACGGCAAGACCCGCTGGGAGACCAAGGACCAGCAGAAGAAGGGCATGTGGTATCAGGTCGAACTCCCGGCCCTGCAGAAGGTCGCCGGTGTCCGGCTCGATAACGCGGGTCGCCCGAGCGCTTTCCCCAAGAACTTCAAGGTCGAGGGTTCGCTCGACGGAAAGAAGTGGTTCCCGCTCGGTGCCAGCCACGGGCTCTACAAACTCTCCGAAGCCTACTTCGGCGCCAAGGACACCAAGTTCGTGAAGGTCACCTTGACCGACACCACCAAGAATCAGCCTTGGGCGATTCAGGAGCTGCAGCTCATCGCACAGAAGTAACTCTTCCGCGGGGCTTACGGACGCAGGATCAGGTCGCGCACGACCATCTTGCCGAACGGTATCCGGACGGTGATCTCCTGTCTGTCGTCCACGAAGAATTCTCGGATCGAGACCTTGCGGATAGTCTGGCTACCTTTGTCATCTCGCAGGACGACCGTTAACTGCCGCTCTTCGATGGCGGCGCGGAAGCCCGCCCGGTAGGCGGGCGTGAAGCCCTTGCGGTCGGGCGCAAGCGGGGTCACGTCATCCGGCCACTTGGTTCCCTTGCGCAGGGTCAGGACGATGAACGACGCGGGAGCCTTTTCAACGTCGACGTCCACGATGCGCACAAAGTCCTGGATCGTTTTATCGTCGACCCTGAGGTCTTCGACGCGAGTACCGCGGAGGGTGGAAAGTTTCTGTTCACCCAAGTCTCGGTATTCGACCAGGATGGTCGAGGCCCAGCCGAGTAAAGCAAGGATGCCGACCGCCGCCGCGATATAGGCGAATTGATTCTTCACGCTCAGCGGGGCGGGGCGGGGCGCCACCTCCGCGGCGACCTCCCGTCGCTCGACCTTCACCTGGCCGGGGTAGATGACGAGGTAGACGGACTGCACTTCGAGGTCAGGGCGATACTCCCGACTACGTAAGGTCGAGAAGATCTGCATGCGCAGGTCGGCAGGGTAGGCCGCGAGCAGCTTCTCCAAGGCATGATGTACCATCAGGTCGACCTCCAGCGGATGGATCTCCTCGGTGTCACGGGTGACGTTCTCGGCCGTCAGCTTGAACTGGGAATCATCGAAGCAGGCCGATAGGCGTAAGCCGTTACGATTGAAGTCAGCGGTCAGTTTCTTGATCACGGTGAGCCCATCGGGTCCGGGCGGAAGGGGGCCTTGGATCAAGCCCTCCAGTCGATAGGTATTCTCGAATTGCATGATCAGGGGTAATTGCGGAATTCCGGCGTGTCCTTCATCGGCAGCCAGCTTGGCATCGCCTGATGCCAGACCAGCGTGTCTCGGCTGATGGTCCGGGCCGTCAGAAGTTCGACGAGTCGGGCGGCGGCTACCGGTCCGTGTTGGACGTCGCCGACCGCGTAGTGCCAGATCGCCGGCGCAGGTTGGTCCGGCTGGGCGGTGGGCAAGGGAGGGGGGGCTATCTGGTGCGGCGTCTCTCCCGCCAAACCGACCGCAGGGACGCCCGCCTTGGTGTCGAGACCGAGGACTTCGTCATGGTTGTCGATACGTTCGTTCGTGATGCGTTGGAAGACCTGGAGCTTGAGCTGCGTCTGCTGAAGCTGTTCCATCAGGCGTCGCTTGTCTTCGTTATTCCTGATCTCCTTCGCTTCGAGTTCCCGGAGGTTCTGCGAGGAGTAGAGGAGGATGATCGCGGGTATCCCGTAGCAGCATATCGTGCCTAAGATGAACCATCCGAACGGATTGCGCCCGCGGTTGTGCGCGATCTTGGCGACGACGCCGCCCATGATCACATGGATTATGATATGTAGCTCGTAGGGCATGGTGCGGGTGGTCTGTTCAGCGGACCACGTGATGCCCCGGGATGAGGAAGATCATGAAGTAATTATAAAGGCAGTGGATGATGATGGCCGGGATGACGCTTTTGGTCCGGTGCGTCAGCCAGCACATCAGGAGGCCGAAGACGAACCACACCGGGAATTGGTAGATGCTCAGATGTAACGTGGCGAAGAGCACCGAGGACCAGAGGGCCGCGTTCTTGAGCGTCAGGGCTTTTCGCAGGGACGTGAACATGAAGGCCCGGCAGGCGATCTCTTCGCTGATCGCGGGGAGCAGGCACACCAGCAGGACGGTCGGCACCACATGGACGATGCTTTGGGTGCGGATCTCATCGGCGCTGGCGTTGAAGAGGCCTTGGAGGTCCCCCATCAGCGTGCTGAGGGCTTCGTTATAGACCCAATTGAAGCCTATCATCACCGGAAGCACGAGGAGTCCGATGAGGAAGGCCGGGGTCATCAATCCTGCGATATTGAAGAAAGGCCGAATGATGTAGCGATAGCGATAGGCGACCCAGAGGGTGACCAGACCGGCGAGGATTTCATTCAGGATCAGGTACGGATAGACCGCGTCCTTGGGGTCGTCGAAGCTGCGCACCGCCAGCAGCCACAGGATGAAGGCCATGAACATGGCGAACAAGTACTGTGAAAATACCACATAGACTTCCCCGGAGCGCTGGCGAATACGGGTGTCCGCGTCGAAGACCGGCTCGGGCGTAGGTCCCAGCGCAGGAGATTGCGGTCGCCATTCCTGGGCGCAGTTCGGACAGAAATGATATTCGGCTGACAAGGCGCTGCCGCAACGGCGGCAGGCTGGCGGAGTGCCCGTCTGAAGTTCGTTGCTCATCGGTAGTTAGGCTCGCCTGGACTCGCCGAAGGGAAAGGGCTCATGACGGTTTCTGGGATAAGGGACTGACACATCATAACAGGAAGCTCCGAGGAGCGTCCATCGATAATAACGATGATGGGCATTGCGTGATCCGTGCTGCCCGCTGTCGGGTCTGGTTCCTGCGAAAAGGTTTCACCTTTTGCCATCGGTAGGCATCTAGGAGCCATGACCCCTGGCCAGCGTGACCTCTTCAGGCGGGCCGTCTTCCGGGGTGTGCCGTTGCCGGCTGACTGGCCGACGGATTTTGCGGTCATCACCGCCTATGATCCGGAGGGCAGGGCGGCCTCGCCGGCAGATAATGTCGCGGCTGATGCCAGGCTGGAGGCTGAGCTCCGGGCCGCGGGGTTTCGTCTGCATCGGATCACCGGGGGTTCGGCGGATGGCCTTCATCTTGAGCCTGGCTGGGGCGTACCGATCGGGCTCCCCGGGGCGGTCGAGTTCGGGCGCCGGTATCGTCAGGTGGCCGTCTTTTACGTCCGGGCGGGGGCGTTGACCTTGGTCGACTGCGAGGATGGCTCGTCCGAGGACCTGGGACGGCTCTTCGGGTTGGTCTGACCATTTTCGGGTTGGAACACCGCGGGATTTCGGGACTCTAACCCGTAACCCCTTATCCCCATGAAGAGCCTAATGTCCCTCCTCGCCGTCCTGGCCGCCGTCGTCGGCGTCCGTGCCGCCGATGCCCCTGGTCTGGTCAACGGTCACCCGCCTGATATCCGCACGCTCAAGCCCGGCGATGCCGCCCCGGATTTCGATCTGCTCGGCACCGACGGTAAGAAGCACAAGCTCTCCGAATACACCGGCGGCGAAGCGCTCGTCGTGCTCTTCACCTCGAACCACTGCCCGACCTCGCACAGCATCGAGCGTCGTCTCCAGAAGTTCTACGAAGAATACAAGGGCAAGGGCGTGAAGCTCCTTGCGATCAACCCCAACCACCCGGACGGCCTCAGCAAGGACGAGCTCGGTTATGGTGAGTTCGGCGACTCCTACGCCGAGATGAAGCCTTACGCCGAGAAGAACAAGTGGACCTTCGATTACCTGTATGACGGCGACACCCAGACCGTGGCCCGCGCCTACGGCTGCCTCGCGACCCCGCACGTCTTCGTCTTCGATAAGAACCTCAAGCTCCGCTACCAGGGCCGTTTCGACGACTCCCGCTTCTACGACGACAGCACCGTGAAGTCCAAGGACTGCCAGAACGCCGTGGACGCCATCCTCGCCGGCAAGCCGGTCGCACTCGAACTCACCAAGCCCATGGGCTGCTCCACCAAGTGGCGCGAAAAGAAGGCCCTGCATGACGCCAAGCACGAGACCTGGGCCAAGACCCCGGTCACCGTCGAACTCATCGACAAGGCCGGCATCGCGAACCTCCGCGCCAACAATTCGAACAAGTATCGCATGATCAACGTCTGGGCCACCTGGTGCCCGCCCTGCGTCAAGGAGTTCCCGGACCTCGTCGAGATCTCCCGCAAGTTCGACATGCGCGACTTCGAGCTCGTGACCATCACCATGGACGACCCGAAGGATAAGGCCAAGGCCGAGGCTTTCCTCTTCAAGCAGGCCGCCGGCCTCAGCAAGAAGGTCGAGAACACCCTCAAGAAGGAAGGTCGCACCACGAACAGCTACCTCTTCGCCGGCAGCGCCGACGACCTGGCGGCCGCGCTCGACAAGGAGATGCCCGGCCCCATCCCGCACACCATCGTCGTGGCTCCGGGCGGCGAGATCGTCTATCGCCACACCGGCATCATCGACCGCGCCGCGGCCGAGAACGCCATCCTCGACAAGATGAACCGCTTCTATTCGCCCGGCGCCGTGAAGGCCTCTGCGAAGAAGTAATTCCTCTCAGCCAAAAGGAAGCCCCGGCCGCAGTGATGCGGACCGGGGCTTTTTGTTGGCAGGCTCTTAGGCTTACACCGCGAGTGCGAATGTCTGATCCTGCGGATTGAGCCAGACCTTCACCCGGGGCATCCAGGAGGGGCCGATGATCGCATCGATGTCGAGGGCGCGAAGGAACGGGCTCATCGGAACAGGCGAGATGCCGCCGCCGCGGACCTGCGGGGCTTCGCCGACCGTCTCGAGCAGCTCGTGGCCGGCGAGCGTGAAGGGCAGGACGTAGGACTGCGGGATATGCAGGTCGCCGAACATCGGACTGAAGTCCTTGAAGCCAGACAGAGGCTTGGCGCCGGCGACGAACTTGCGATCCGTCACGTAACCGAACTGCGCACCCGTGTCCCAGAGCACGCGGGCGGGTTGGCCGTTCAGCGTCACGTGGAAGAGCGGGATGTCGGACATCGGCGCATGCTCGTAGGCCTGGGGCTTGAAGCCGGACGGCATCTCGTCGCCGGCCGTGAGCTTACGGTGGGCGACGTCGAAGAGCAGGGTCGTCTGGGCGAGCAGGTCCATGCCCAGCAGTGCGTCGACCTGCACGCCGATCTCGGCGGACAGCTTGTCGAAGGTGAAGCCCATGTAGCCGCCCTCGTTGACGCCGTGATTCTGGTTCTGCCAGGTGAGGCGGCCGGTGGTGGACGAACTGAAGGGGGCGCCCGTATCGATCAGGGCCCGGCCTTCGGGGAGGTCGATGAACAGGTGACGGTTGAGCAGGTACAGTTTGTAGGTGCAGACCATGTGAGAAATGGAAGTTTTGCGCGGCATATTGTGACAGTTTGCGGTTAGTTATGTGGATTAATCTGTTATTAATCAGTAAACTGTCAATAAATACCCACGGATTGACGCAAGTATACTGAATATTGACGCAAGTGGACCCGGTATTGACGCAAGTGGACCCGGTATTGACGCAAGTGGGCTCAGGATTGACGCAAGTAGCGCTTTTGGCCTGTGGGCATAAAGAAGCCCCGGATCGGGTGATCCGGGGCTTCTGGAAGGCGGCTGGAGGGCTGTTTAGGCC
>Ga0255117_1000311_pt1 | contig 15375 bp, 11 predicted proteins | sample Law_Atlam_RepA_8_2_FD_188583 | JGI IMG/M metagenome (GOLD analysis project Ga0255117, IMG submission 188583) | Freshwater microbial communities from St. Lawrence River, New York, United States - Law_Atlam_RepA_8h | ecosystem: Environmental > Aquatic > Freshwater > River | place: USA: New York...
ACGCCCCAGGAGCCCCCATTGCCCTTGTTGGTCAAAATAAATTACTTCTCAAGATTGATGTTGACCCGAAAGCCGAGCATGCGCGCCTATCTAAAGAAATTACTCGCCTCGCAAGTGAAATTAGTAAGTGCCAAAACAAATTAGGTAATGAAGGTTTTGTGGCACGCGCACCGGCAGAGGTCATCGAACAAGAGAAAAAGCGACTTGCTGATTTTGAAGTCAACCACGCTAAACTGAGTCAGCAACTCAATAAGTTGAAGGGCTAATCAGAATCAAGTGCTGGAATAGATTTAGGTAATCTTTTGGGGTTTTGCTTGAACTTTTGGACAACCTCCCATAAATCAAGCGCTGCTTGCATTTGCAACCAACTCTCAGGGGAGCCGCCTAAGGTCTTAGAAATTCGTAGTGCCATTTCGGCACTAATCGCACGTTTTTCCAACAAAATTTCCGATACAGTAAGCCTGTTAACACCCAAATAAGCCGCTAATGCAGATTGACTAATCGCCAAAGCAGGCAAAATATCCTTCCTTAATATTGCTCCGGGATGAGTGGGTCTGCGCAATGGATTACGTAGATTTTTTAGCATTTTTATACATTGAAAACAATTAAGATGTGATTACTTAAGAAAATTCAAAAAAGTGACGATAAATCCTGCAAAATGCATAATTACATCTATGAATTCTAAACCGATCACAAAAGCCGTCTTTCCCGTCGCGGGTCTTGGTACGCGCTTTCTGCCAGCCACCAAGGCAAGCCCTAAAGAGATGCTTAATGTGGTGGATAAGCCCTTGATTCAATATGCTGTGGAAGAAGCCATCGCTGCAGGTATTACCGAAATGATTTTTGTTACTGGGCGCAGTAAACGTGCAATTGAAGATCATTTTGATAAAGCATATGAGCTTGAAGCAGAGCTTGAAGCTAAGAATAAACAGAGCCTCTTAGAGATTGTCCGTAATGTCAAACCCAGTCACGTCGACTGTGTTTATGTACGTCAGGCAGAACCATTAGGCCTTGGGCATGCGGTTCTCTGTGCTGAAAAACTCGTCCGCGATGAATCCTTTGCTGTAATCCTAGCGGACGACCTCTTAGATGGCCAACCAGCCGTTCTAAAACAAATGGTGGATCTGTTCGCCAAGCAAAGCGCATCTATCCTAGCAGTTGAGAAAATCAAACCTGAACAAAGTAAATCGTATGGCGTTGTAGCCGTTCAATCCCAAAGCGCTGGTATCCATACGGTCAGCGGCATTATTGAAAAGCCGGAGTCAAAGGATGCGCCATCTAATCTAGGTGTTGTCGGTCGCTATATCCTGTCTTCCTCGATTTTTAAACACATCCGCAATCTCAAACCAGGCTCGGGTGGTGAATATCAATTAACAGATGCGATTGCAGTCCTTCTCAAAGAGGAGCCTGTTATTGCCTATGAATACGAAGGTATTCGGTATGACTGTGGCAGCAAACTTGGATACCTCAAGGCGACCATTGAGTTTGCACTCAAACATCCTGAACTAAAGGATGAATTTGAGTCCTATTTAAAATCTCGCTAGATTATTTATTCATCCAATCAGGCGTACTGAACTTCTACCGGGCTGATTGGTGAATTGAATCCGGATTTGTTTCCCAAGATTTGATGTAAATTGCGCAGGCAATTGTCATCGGGATATAGGCGGATATCATCCGGAAACTGAACAAGACATGCGCCGCCTTTTGCGACCACTGCTGCTGTTAGAGGCAATCCCTTTTTAGTGAGATTCGATTGGGTATTAACCTGACTCGACTGAATCAGGAATGGATTAATTTGCGCGCGCAATACTTTGAGGTCAATACCGGTATCTAGATTGAGATGCACATTCCTGGCAAAACGCAGACGTGCGCCCACTATATCCATCACGCTCTCGGCCACTACCCGCAAACCTCCTGAGAACTTATCCGGACTTACATTGACCTTCGCAATCAGTAGCTCATCTTCTTTTAACCACGAGCGGTTTGGTTCATACATCTCGCTGTACAAAGTGAGCTCTAGTGCTGCAGTCCCATCATCAATGGTGGCGATCATCATCCGACCACGCTGACCCATCAGCATTCGGGAGGAGGTAATAATTCCGGCGACCAGTTGGTCTTTGCCTTCGGTCACCTTTACTAATGGCTGTCGGACAAAGTGAGTGACCTCAGGGCGATAGGCATCAAAGAGATGCCCCGTTAAGCACAGTCCCAAAGCAGCCTTTTCATCTTGTAAGCGCTTTTTCTCGGAAGAGGATGCTTCACGAACATACTCCGGGACATGCTTCTCAGAGTCTTCACCAAGGTCAAACAAACTCACCTGGTGAGCGGATGCCTGTGCTTGCTCAGCCGCTTCAATAGCCCGAGAAAGTGATGCCAAGAGAGTGGCGCGCCCCTCATAAGGGTTGGCGTAGCCTTTTGCTGAATCACCCGCGATCGTATCAAAAGCACCTGCACGAATGAGGGCTTCGATGGCACGTCGATTGACCTGCCGTCGATCGACTCTGGCACAGAAATCAAATAAATTAACAAAGGGACCAGCCTTACGAGCCTCAACAATAATTTGAATGGCGCCCTCACCGGTTCCACGAACTGCACCCAAACCATAGCGTATTGTTTTTAAGGGCGATCGGTGCTGAGCTTCAACGGTGTCCATAGGTTTTTCTTGAGCACTTTTCTCATCACCAATTGGGGTGAACTCATACATACCTGTATTAATGTCGGGCGGTAATATGTTTAAACCCTGATGCAAACTATCGTCATACAAGATCTTGATCTTATCGGTGTCATCCATCGATAAAGATAAGTTGGCTGCCATGAACTCAGCGGGATAATACGCCTTGAGCCAAGCCGTTTGATAGGCAAGCAGTGCATACGCTGCGGCATGCGACTTATTAAATCCATAGCCTGCAAAGCGCTCCATGAGGTCATAGATCTCATCGGCTTTGTGTTCGGTTAAGCCATTCTTTTGTGCACCTTCTCGAAAAATCTTGCGGTGCTGGGCCATTTCTTCTGGCTTTTTCTTACCCATCGCACGCCGCAGTAGGTCGGCCCCGCCTAAGGAGTAGCCGCCAATCATCTGCGCCATTTGCATCACCTGCTCTTGGTACACCATGATTCCGTAGGTCTCCCGCAAGACAGGCTCAATGCGTGGATCAGGGTACTCAACCCGCTGCTGACCGTGCTTGCGTTTAATGTAATCCGGAATGAGATCCATGGGACCTGGTCGATAGAGGGCAACGAGCGCAATAATGTCTTCAAAGCGATCGGGTTTGGCGTCGCGCAACATCCCCTGCATACCCCGACTTTCCAACTGGAATACCGCAACCGTGTTGCCGCGCTTGAGTAACTCAAAAGCTGCGGGATCATCTAGAGGAATATCGCTGATACTCCAATTCTTTCTCTGTGGGTGAAGTGTTTTAATCCAACGCTCAGCCCCCGCTAAGATCGTTAGTGTGGTCAAACCCAAGAAATCGAATTTCACCAAACCAATAGACTCGACATCGTCTTTATCAAATTGACTAATAACACCTGCATCCTGATCTTTAGCATCTTGGGTATACAAAGGGCAAAAGTCCGTTAACTTACCGGGTGCAATCAGTACGCCTCCAGCATGCATACCCACATTTCGGGTCATTCCCTCAAGTTGCTGTGCAAGGGCTAATAATTGCCGTACCTCTTCTTCATTTTTCTCCCGCTCAGCCAGTTGCTTTTCTTCTTTCTTAGCCGATTCAATGGTCACCACTTGACCTGGTTTGAAGGGCACTAACTTAGCAATCCCGTCGACAAAGCCATAGGGTTGCTCCAGCACACGCCCCACATCCCGAATCGCCGCTTTGGCAGCCATCGTGCCAAAGGTAGCAATTTGACTCACCGCATCTTTGCCGTATTTCTCTTTGACATAGGCAATCACGCGGTCCCTACCATGCTGACAAAAATCGATATCAAAGTCAGGCATGGATACCCGCTCGGGATTTAAAAAGCGCTCAAAGAGCAAGTTGTAGCGCAGTGGGTCAAGGTCCGTAATGCCCAATGAGAATGCAACTAAAGAACCGGCACCCGATCCTCTGCCAGGCCCCACGGGTACACCATTGTTCTTGGCCCAATTGATAAAGTCCGCCACAATCAAGAAATAACCCGGGAAGCCCATTTGTGCGATCGTGTTTACTTCAAACTTGAGGCGATCAACATAACGTGCCTTGATCGATTTGCGCTCCTCCTCATCGGGATAGAGCTTCAGAAGATTTTTTTTCAGACCCAACTCGGCTTGTTGCATTAAATAATCATCTAAGGCCATTCCGTCCGGCGTTGGGAATTCCGGTAGACGTGCTTGACCCAAGGTTAGGGTTAAGTTACACATCTTGGCGATCTCAACCGAGTTGGAAAGTGCTGCCGGTAGGTCAGCAAAGCGCTCCTGCATTTGTGCTTGCGTTAGAAAATATTGTTGTTCTGTAAAGAGTTTGGGTCGACGCGGATTGCCGAGCAACTCACCCTCAGCAATGCAGACCCGTGCCTCGTGCGCTGTGAAATCATCCGGCTTCATGAATTGGATCGGATGGGTAGCCACGACAGGAATGTCCAACTCACTCGCTAGCTGACATCCCAACTGAACATGAGACTCGTCTTGCGCATGACCACTGCGCTGCAGCTCAATAAAATACCGGCCGCCAAATACGCCTTGCCAATGCATGGCTAGTTTTTTGGCCTGTTCCAGATTGCCAGCTAGCAAGGCACTACCAACATCACCCAAATGGGCGCCCGATAAAGCGACCAAGCCATCCGCTAAGCTCTGTTCGGCTTTCTTAGAGTCGCCCGAATTTTTCCCTGGGACCTTTACAAACCAACTGGGGTGGACCTCTGCACGGCCATGGACTTGATTCTGTAGCGATGCTTTGGTGAGTAATTGGCAAAGATTGAGATAGCCAGTATGGTTTTGTACGAGCAAGAGCATGCGATGTGGCAAGTCAGGCTCTAGCTCATTACTCAACCAAACATCGGCTCCCGCTATGGGTTTAACTCCTCCGGCGCGTGCTGCTGAGTAGAATTTGATTAAGCCAAAGAGATTACCCAAATCGGTGAGCGCTAAGGCGCCCATCGCATCGTTACATGCGGCCTGAACCGCATCGTCAATGCGCACCGCTCCATCGGTAATCGAATACTCCGAATGCAAACGAAGGTGGATGAATTGGGGTGCTGCCATATGAGATGATTTTAGCTGTGAGCACCCCAAAAGAATGCCTCAAATGACCCCGATTCAGAATACTCAATTCAATCAAGGCTCTAGCCAAGTAGGGTACGCACTGACCACTCCCTACAAAGGTCGATTTGCACCCTCACCCACTGGACCCCTGCATTTAGGCTCTTTGACAACTGCCCTAGGGAGTTGGCTTGACGCGAAAGCCCATGGGGGTCAATGGATTGTGCGGATGGAAGATGTTGATACGCCAAGAACAATAGCGGGGTCCGATCAAATCATTTTGCAGCAACTCAAAGCCTGTGGTCTTCATTGGGATGAGGACGTAGTCTGGCAATCGAAGCGCACCGACTTATACCAAGCCGCACTAGAACAATTAAGCAAGGGTCAAATAACTTATCGCTGTATTTGCTCACGCAAGGAGATAGAGGAAACTTTGCGGGCAAATGGGGTTGAGCTGGGGCGTCACGAGGAACTCATTTACCCAGGAAGCTGTCGTGATCAAAATAGGCAAGCAGTAAAAACGGCTATCCGAGTGGCCTTACCAAGCTCGTGTGTGCTGCACTTTACCGATCGAATGAAAGGAGTTCAATTACAAGATCTGGTGCACGAAGTCGGCGATTTTGTGATTCGACGATCCGATGGTTTGTTTACTTACCAACTCGCTGTTGTGGTTGATGATTATCTTCAGGGTATTACCCATATCGTTCGCGGCGAAGATCTATTGAGCAATACAGCACGGCAACTCTATATACAAAAGGTCCTAGGATACCCAAGACCCAGCTATCTGCATCTACCGCTCGTTACTAATGCAGTAGGTGAAAAGTTGAGCAAGCAAACCCGGGCGTTAGCAATTGATATAAGTCATCAAGAGGCTATTTTTAATTCTCTAAGAGGAGCCGCCCAGCATCTTGGCTTAAAAGAGGACAAAAACGAGCTGAGTATTAGCACACATGAATGGTTACAAATCAAAATACGCCAATGGCGAGATTGTTATCTTTAATCTTACTTCTTTGAGCCGCCTAGAAGAGCACCTAAAACGGGTTTCTTATTTTTACCATCCGCCGGTTTTGAAGTGGCGACTGGAGAGACAGTTTCCGCGATCACTTCCTTGCTCTGTTTATTCGACTCATAAGGCATATAGAAGAAGGGGTCAGCGGCAATTGGTTTTGAGCTAGGCGACTGTATGTATGTCTTTGTAGTGGTATTCATCGTCGGTAAAGCCGAAACGGGCAGCTTACGCTTTAAGAGTTTTTCAATGTCATCTAGCAAGCGCTTTTCGCTATCATCGACCAGTGCAATCGCATCACCTTTACTGCCTGCTCTGCCCGTTCTGCCAATGCGATGAATAAAATCTTCCGCACTAAAAGGAAGTTCATGATTAATCACACACGGCATCTCAGAAATATCCAACCCCCTAGCAGCAACATCGGTAGCCACCAAGGCGTCAATCGCACCACTCTTAAAGGCCTCAAGAGTTAGCATGCGTTCGCCCTGACTCTTATCTCCATGAATCGCGGCTGCTTTAATCCCATCATGCTCTAGTGCTCTTGCCAAACGCGCGCACCCTAGTCGGCTATTGGTAAAGATGATGCATTGTTTGGTGTGTCCAGCCTTCACTCGGTTTTGTAAGATTGCCACAATCGCTGCGCGCTTGTTCTCGGACTTCACAAAATGGATGACTTGATTAACAGTATCCGCAGCCGCGTTTTGTCTGGCTACTTCAATTGTGACGGGATTACGCAAATAGGTCTGCGCTAACTTTTTAATTTCAGACGAGAAGGTTGCCGAGAACAACAGGGTTTGGCGTTGTGCTGGAATCAGATTGATGATGCGCTGCAAATCGGGTAGGAAGCCCATATCGAGCATTCGGTCCGCTTCATCGAGCACCAAGATTTGCACTTGTGAGAGGTCTGCGGTCTTAGAGCCCAGATGATCCAATAAGCGTCCTGGGGTAGCAATCAAAATCTCGACACCAGCACGCAAGGTCATCGCCTGCGGTTTGATATCGACCCCACCAAAGACAACGGCTGTGCGTAAATCCGTATGTTTGGCATACAAGCTCGCGTTATCCGCCACTTGATCGCTCAACTCACGAGTGGGAGTCAGTATCAAAGCTCGAATGGGATGACGGGCTGGCGATGTGCTGGCGTTGGCATTGGGCAGCAACTTCTGAATAATTGGCAAGGTGAATGCAGCGGTCTTTCCGGTGCCGGTCTGGGCTGCACCCATGACATCACGACCCTCCAAAACTATCGGGATAGCCTTGGCTTGGATGGGGGTCGCTTGGGTATAGCCTTGCTCCGCAACCGCCTTCAAGATCTTGGGGTCTAAATGGAAGTCTGCAAAGTTGGCTAGCGGAGGAAGACTGGATTCTGGCTGAATTTGATCGGTTGGTGTGGACACTGCTTTATTTTACAGGGCTTGGGGTCTTTAGTCTTTAGGCCTTAGACTTCCAATTGAGCCAACCACTGGGCGGCATCTGTGATTCGAACTCCATGAACCACCTCTTCCTGACGTAAATTAGCAACAATTTGTAGCGCTTGGGCTTGCGAAAATTGTGCTGCAAACCGGATCAATGACTTATGAGGTGTTGAATCGCTCAGTTTGCACTCAATTAATTGAGTGATTGAATCATTCTCACTAATTACAAAATCCACTTCAGCACCGTCTTTGGTACGAATATAGTGCAACCCCGCATCAACACCACGGCTATCGCGCAAGAAATCTCTTTGCTTTAACAACATCCCTGCGACCGCATTTTCTAATCGAACGCCTTGATCCCCGCGCACCAAACCGGTATCAAAAAAATAGATTTTAGGCATTTGCAACATCGCTCTTCCCACATTGCGATGCCATGGATGAATCGTGAAAACAATAAATAAAGCTTTCAAAATCTCTAAATAGGTCTTTAGGGTAGCTGGCGATACTTCCAAGTCGCGCGCTATCGATGCTAGCGAAAGCGGCGATCCAACCCGATCACGCAAAACGTCGATGAATAAACGCATCACATTAATTTCATGTAACCGAGAAAACTCTAAGACATCCTCCCGAATTAAATCGGTAAAGTACTGGGCACGCCAACGGTCAGCCTCCGTTGCGCTTTTCGCTAAACAGGGCTCTGGGAATCCTCCACGCTCCAAAAGATGATCCAGAGCTTGGGAAGCGCCACCCCCCTCTTGTTCGCACCACTCTTTGACTGAAATTGGATGCAAACGACAAGAAAAATATCGGCCTGCTAGCGACTCTCCGGATTGCCGAAAAGTATCCATCCGAGCACTGCCCGTGACCAATAATGCTTGCTCTGGAGAGCGCCCATCGATGACGCCCTTTAGCCATGATTTCCAGTTCCGCATTTTATGAATTTCATCAACAACCAAAAGCCCTGCCTTTGGATTCCATGTTTGGCGTTGTAAGATTTTTCGATCCGCTGGAACATCCCAATTTAAATATTGGGCATGCGTAAACTTCTCCATGAGCTGTTGGCTGAGAGTCGTTTTTCCGACCTGCCGGGGACCCGTCAAAATAACGGCCTTTTTGGACAGGTCATTGAGGACTAAGGCGTCGAGATAGCGCTTCATGCGACTATTTTATAGTATTTTTCAATAAAGTCGCGACTTTTTTGCAATTTACTTCAAAATAGTCGGAAAAAAGATATTCAAGAGGGTAATCGGATCAGATTTTGAGCCGTATTTTGAAAAATACGGCTCATGATTTCCTACAAAGACCGGTTTTTAGGGAATTTGACTCTAGGATTTGGGGGCGGCTGAAATTTAGTTAAATTGAATTCACTGTAAGCACAAAAGTGCCTTAATTTTCAACTTAACGACCGCCATGGTCTCGCTTGAGAGCTTTGATTTGAGTTTTGCCTTTCTGACTTTCCAGTCCAAAGACTTCAGCTGGTCAGCAAGTACGGCGGACTGTGTCCTGCCTTCCGTAAAGACGACCTCGAATGGATAAGATTTAACTTGCGTTGTCAGCGGGCAACAGAGCATTAAGTTAGTTTTTACATTGTAAGCCGCTGGCGATAAAACCAGGGCGGGACGATGCCCCGCTTGCTCACGACCCGCCTGAGGATCAAATTGCAACCTAACAATATCTCCCGCATCCGGAACATAGGATTTGGGCATCACCAAACCTCACGACCAACTGGATTTCCGAAGTCAACTTCAGTATGTAGATTTTTTTTACTGATTTGAGCAATCAGATCATCCAAGACAAAACCAGATGGGGTGCTTGGCTCAATCACAATCCTTCCCCGTTGAATGTGGATCGTTACCTCTTGATCCACATTCAGCTTTGCGGACTTCATGATGGCTGAGCTTAAGCGTAATGCTGGACTATTACCCCACTTTTTGATGACAGCCTGCATACGATCCTCCTTATGTATCTACATTGTAGAAACAATTTACCTAATCGTCAAGCCAACTAATCCCCTTGGGATAACCTGAAACTTTAAGAAAGTCTCAAAGAATGGCAGCAATACCCGCCCTTGCGATTCCAGCATCGTCAGCAGACTTCACACCAGAAACACCAACCGCGCCAATGGTGTGGCCATCGACATCAATATTGACCCCGCCTTCGAGCATGCCCTTGATGTGCGGCACCGTGGCAAAGGCGGTCCGGCCATTATTAATAATGTCCTCATAGACCTTGCTTTCGCGCTTTCCCATGGCCGAGGCACGGGCCTTGTCTTGAGCTATGTAGGAGGACACGGGAGCGCAGCCGTCTCTGCGGATCAGCCCCAAAAGATGACCGCCATCATCACACACGGCGATGGTGACTGCCCAATTGTGTTTCTCGGCATAGGCGTTCGCCGCATCTAATATTTTTTGGACATCGGTTTGGCGCAAATAGGGTTTGTTGGCTAACATCGCAGTCTCCTTGGTATTTTGATGGGGTCTTTAGGGTGATTCTGCCATGGATTGGTCGCCCACCCAGATTGATGACTAAATCAATACAATCATAATCTCTGTTGATTTAAAACCACGTGTTTCATGACCAAAATACCTGCCGATCCCAGCTTTCGCATAAAAAGCTTGCCCCCAGAAATTACCTCGAAGCTTCAAAAAGAGGTCAAAGGTCAGGTCATGGTTGATAGCGCTAGCCGGGGTCGGTATGCCACCGACGCCTCGATTTACCAACAGTTTCCCTTAGCGGTTTTAGTGCCCGAGTCTGCCGAGGATATTGAGGCGGGTCTTGCCATCGCCAAAGAATCTGGCATCCCCGTTTTGGCCCGCGGTGGTGGCACGAGTCAATGCGGCCAAACGACCGGCGCCGCATTGGTGATTGATAACAGTAAGTTCTTTCGTAATATTTTGAGTTCTGATCTGGCCGATGCCGAAAAGGCCACGATTGAAGTCGAACCGGGCATGGTTTTAGATCACCTCAATACTTTTCTCAAGCCCCATGGCCTCTGGTACCCCGTCGATGTCTCTACAGGGGCACAAGCCACGATTGGTGGCATGGCAGGCAATAACTCCTGTGGTAGCCGCTCGATTGCCTACGGCAATATGGTGCACAACGTCTTGGGCATTGATGCTTGGCTTGCCAATGGTCAACTCGCTCACTTTGGTTCTTATGACGGTGCTGTGGGTGAAGCAAAGGTTTTGGGTGATTTTGTCAAGGGTTTGGTTGATCACTTAAAGCCTGAAATTGAGGCGCACTGGCCTAAGGTCATGCGCCGAGTTGCGGGTTACAACTTGGATGTCTTTCATCCGCAAAGTGAGTTGCCCTACACGCTCGACAACAGTGTCAATCTCTCTCATCTGCTCGTCGGTAGTGAAGGCACGCTCGCTTTCTTTAAATCCCTCAAGCTCAAACTTTCTCGCTTACCCAAACACAAAGTTTTGGGTGTGGTGAACTTTGCTAGCTTTTACAAAGCCATGGATAGTGCGCAGCACATTGTGCGCTTGGGTCCGACAGCTGTTGAGCTCGTTGATCGCACCATGATTGATCTCTCGCGCAATAATCCCGCCTTTCGGAAGACCATTGAAACCGCATTGGTTGATGCTAATGCCAAAACAGTGGACGCCATTTTGCTGGTTGAGTTCTCAGGCGATGAGCATGCCCCCCTCTTACAAAAACTCAAAGAGCTTGACACCCTCATGAGTGATTTAGGTTTACCGAACTCGGTCGTGATGCTGCCCGATCCGGCGATGCAAAAGAACTTATGGGAAGTCCGTAAGGCAGGTCTTAACATCATGATGAGTCTCAAAGGCGATGGCAAACCGGTGAGCTTTATTGAGGATTGTGCGGTACCCCTTGAGCATCTCGCCAATTACACCCAAGCACTGACTGAGGTATTTAGTAAACATGGTACGCGCGGTACTTGGTATGCCCATGCCTCAGTTGGTACCCTGCATGTCCGCCCGATTCTCGATATGCGCCGCGATGGCGCTTTAAAAATGCGGGCCATTGCAGAAGAGGCTTCTGAGTTAGTGCGCAAATACAAAGGTGCCTTCAGTGGTGAACATGGTGATGGGTTATGTCGTGGCGAGTGGATCTCTTGGCAATTCGGGCCCAAAATTACTGAGGCTCTGGCGCAGATCAAATACCAATTTGATCCGAGCAATCTCTTCAATCCTGGGAAGATTGTGAACCCGCCCAAGATGGATGATGCTAGCTACTTTCGCTATTCACCCAGCTATACCGTTATTCCCGTACGACCCAAGCTCGACTGGTCGGCTTGGAACGTCCAAAGTAATCCTGTGACCGAAGCAATTACGGCAGCCGGTAGTGAGGGTGATCCTGCGCAAGGTTTAGCCAAAGCGATTGATATGTGTAATAACAATGGGCATTGCCGTAAGTTTGATGCCGATGTCATGTGCCCCAGTTATCGCATTACCCGCAATGAAAAAGATCTCACTCGCGGTAGAGCCAACACCTTACGACTTGCAATGTCCGGGCAACTGGTCATGAACGGCAATGACGTTCCACCAGCTCATCTTCCACTGGCTACGCAAGCAGTAAAAGAAGTAATGGATTTGTGCGTCAGTTGCAAAGGCTGTAAACGGGAGTGCCCCACTGGCGTTGATATGGCTAAGATGAAGATTGAGTTCTTGGCGCAATATAAAGAACATTTTGGACATACGCTGCGCGATCGCTTGGTTGCTCACTTGCCTCGCTATGCACCCATGATTAGTAAAGTACCTGGCTTACCGTTCTTACTCAATCTGCGCAATCACATTCCGCTTCTTGCGAAGATTCAGGAATGGGTAACGGGGATTAGCGCGAAACGTTCATTACCGATTTGGAAAAGTAAACATTTTTGGAATCAAGCACCATTGCCCTTTATGGCTGCCGAGGAGCTTGCCAAGCATGACAAACGTGTCGTGCTCTTTGCCGATACCTTTAATGCCTACTTTGAAAACGAGAACTTGCAATCTGCGCTCTCGCTATTAAAGAAAGCTGGGTATGCCGTGCATGTGGCACAACCACCAAAAAATCAAGGCGAGCAAAAACCGTTCTGCTGTGGTCGCACCTACCTTGCCGCCGGCATGGTGGGGGAAGCCAAATCCCGACTCTCCGCCCTCATTAACCATCTAGCCCCCTATGCCAAGGGAGGTATTGCGATTGTGGGTCTCGAGCCCTCCTGCTTGTTTACCTTGCGCGATGAAGCGCTCTCCATGGGGCTTGGTCAATCCGCACAAGTGGTGAGCGAACACGCGCAACTGCTGGAAGAGTTTTTAGCCAAGGAGTTACAAGCCCAGCGCTTTGCCCCCACCTTCAAAGAGGCAACGCAACCGATCTTGCTGCATGGGCATTGCCATCAAAAAGCCTTTGCTGCTGTGAGCCCCGCCCTTGAATTACTGAAACTCATTCCAAATGCCAACCCCCAACTGATTGAATCCTCGTGCTGCGGCATGGCGGGTAGCTTCGGGTATGAAGTCGAGCATATTGAGGCATCTAAGCAAATGGCTGAGCTCAGTTTGTTGCCAAGCATTCGTAAGCAGCCTAATGCGCTTGTGGTGGCTGATGGTACGAGCTGTCGTCACCAAATTGCTGATGGGGCCAGTAGAGAGGCAATGCATATTGTCAGAGTTTTAGAAGGCCACCTAGATAGCTGAGATGTGGCGCATAAAACGAATATTGTCTTTTTACTAAAGAAAAATTCCGATTGTCACCATCAAGAGCGTTCCAGTTAGCAATGCAGGCACCAAGCGTCGGCTCGGGTTAGAGATCATGACCCCCAGCGCTAGAAGGCATACCAATACTCTTAGGTAGAGCGGCACGGTGGACAGGAGGCCGATGGGTAAAAAGATAAGACGTATCGTCAGAGCTGCCACCATCGCATAGGTAACCGCCGAGAGCCAGCGAAAGAACTCACTATCTTGGTTAACTTGCCCCGAGAGTTTGACGCCAATCGCTCTACATATATAAGTACCCAGAGAAGCAGCAATTAGAGCGAGCCATGCTTCCCAACCTTGTTTGAAGGCAAAGGCTGTATCTAGATTTTGATAGAGAGAATCGAGGATAGTCATGCAGACCTCTTTTGGTCATAGCGCCGAATCCATTTGCGATCAATCCAATAGGCTAGCGTGCCACCAACGAGTCCAGCTGTTAGCAAACTAGTGTCTCGATCAATCAAATAAAAAATTGGGACAACAATACAGCCGAGGAGAATGGCAAGGCGATAACCACTGATTTTAATTTCGGTAAAGGTCAATAAGAAAAAAAGTGGGTTGATAAAAATGAGTCCCAAAGTAATGGGCATTGGCACACTGCCAGCAATCAAGAATCCCACAATCGTTCCTGGCACCGAGATTAGCCAACATAAAACTCCTAAACCACTGAAGTAACTCAAGCGATGCTTGGGTTCAATCGTCTGGAACTCTTTTAAGGATACTGCCCATGCGGTCATTGCCAGTACGTGAACTTTGGCATACAGAACCTTATTGCGATCACGCTCGTGCAGCATTGGAAATAAGGTTGCGGTCATGGTCACAAAACGCGTTGCGGTCAGCGATGTAGCTAGAGCAATCGTGACCGATGAGGCGCCTAACAAAATCATCTCGAGCATCACAATCTGCCCAGGAAGGGCAAACATTAGGAAGCTCGTGGCTGTCGTAAACCAGAGATCAAAGCCATTGGTACGCCCCATCGCCCCAAAGCCCACCATCCCCGCAAACAGCACCATAGCTGGGGCCCCGCGACCATCGCGCACCCCACTCCAGAATGCATCCTGACGATCCTGAAAGCGCGGACTCACCCTCTCCAGATTATCTGAAGAAGGGTCTGGGGATGGATGGGAAATACTCATAGAAGATAAGGTTTATTTTAGAGGAATACGAGCCTCGTAAAGGAGGTCATGCTCATTTGTCTACTTGGGGTTACTTCCTTAGCGCTGAGATTGCTCCAAAGCCCACGTGATATGTTCTGTAACTAGCAGGTCTGCGTTTTGTAATCCCTCCCGCAACTGATTCGTAATATCTTCTTTACTCTGTATATCCAGATCAGAGGCAAGTGCGTTACCGAGAGCAATCGCTAGATTACGACGCCAGCGTGAGTAACCAATACGTCGAATTGCACTACCCTCATGGCGCTGATTAAATTGTGCTTCACTCCATGACCAGAGCTCGACAAGAGTTACGCTGCCCAGCTGATGGCGCTCGGCAAAATCTGGCACGCTCGTGTGCTGGGCATATTTATTCCATGGGCAGACCAGTTGGCAATCATCGCATCCATACACTCGATTGCCGATTGCCCTACGAAACTCCACTGGGATCGATCCAGGATGCTCAATCGTTAGGTAAGAGATACAGCGCCTTGCATCAAGTGCATAGGGCGCGGTAATCGCCTGGGTGGGGCAAATATCAATACATGCTTGACAAGAGCCGCAATGTGCTTCCACTGGCTCATCCACTGCCAGAGGTAGATTAATCAGAATCTCTCCCAAGAAAAAGAAGGAGCCAAGCTCACGATGCAGGAGCAAAGTATGTTTACCTCGCCAACCAAGACCTGCTTTTCTGGCGAGCTCTACTTCCATGATCGGAGCAGAATCGGTAAACACGCGGTATTGCAATCCACCCTCATTCGATTGCAAGTGCGCGATCTTTTCCTCGAGTTCAGTAGCTAAGAGTTGTAACTTTGCTCGTAGGATCTTGTGGTAATCGCGGCCGCGGGCATAGAGAGAAATCACTGCTTCTTGGGGCTGTTCTAGACGAACTAACTCTGCAGAAAAC
>Ga0255117_1000312_pt1 | contig 15358 bp, 19 predicted proteins | sample Law_Atlam_RepA_8_2_FD_188583 | JGI IMG/M metagenome (GOLD analysis project Ga0255117, IMG submission 188583) | Freshwater microbial communities from St. Lawrence River, New York, United States - Law_Atlam_RepA_8h | ecosystem: Environmental > Aquatic > Freshwater > River | place: USA: New York...
ACGTGCGCAAGGTCGTGCTTACGCGATCCTCAAGCGCTCCAGTCACATCACGATTGTAGTTGCTGAAGGCGCTCCGAAGCCGATCAAGACTGGCAAGAAGGCTCCTAAGGCGCCTCTCCGTGCTGACCTCAAGGTCGAGCCAGTCGTTGTTGAAGAGATTGTGGATGTTGTCGCAGATGTCGCAACAGAAACAGCTGAAGCACCTGTGGATACGACCGTAGAGGAACAAGCATAATGGGACAAAAAATTCATCCTATCGGTTTCCGTATCGGTGTAATCCGTGATGCCGATTCGAAGTGGTATGCAGACAAGCAGTACGCTGCCTTTGTTCTGGAAGACTACAAGATCCGTAAGATCGTCAAGAAGCGCCGTGGGTGGGAAAACGCTGCAATCGCTAAGACTGAAATCGAGCGCCAAGCAAACCAAGTGCGAGTTACATTGCATACAGCCAAGCCTGGAATCATCATTGGTAAGGGCGGCGCTGGCGTCGACTTGCTGCGTGGTGATCTCGAAAAGTTGACGAAGAAGACTGTTCATGTCAATGTGCAAGAAATTCGTCAGTTGGAAACAAATGCGCAGCTGGTCGCTGAGTCTATTGCTCAACAGATCGAAAAGCGTATTGGTTACAAGCGTGCAATGCGTCAAGCAGTAACCCGTGCCATGCGTCTTGGTGTTCTCGGAATCCGATGTCATGTTGCTGGCCGCCTTGGTGGTGCAGAAATGGCACGTAAAGAATCTGATCGTCAAGGAAAGATTCCTCTCCATACCCTGCGTGCAGATATCGATTATGGCTTCTATGAAGCGGTAACCGCTTACAGCACAATCGGTGTCAAGGTTTGGATTTATAAGGGCGATATTCTCCCTGGTGCACGTCGTCCGATGGACAATCCAGCTGCACGTCCTAGCGCTGGTCGTGGTGATGATGATCGCCGTGGCCGTGGTGGCCGTGGCGGTGGTGGTCAGCGTGGCCCGGGTCGTCCTGGAGCCGGTGGTCCACGTGGACGTGGTCCGCGCGAAGGCGGCGGATACGCTGGATCCGGTTCGTTTACATCTGGTGGAGGTCAGTAATCTATGTTGGCTCCTAAGCGCGTCAAATATCGACGCATGCATCGTGGACACCGACGGGGAGTTGCCTCCGGTGGAACACGTCTCAACTTCGGTGACTTTGGACTTCAGGCGCTTGAATCTTGCTGGATGACAGCAAACCAGATTGAAGCTGCCCGTATTGCAATGACCCGTAAGATTCGTCGTGGTGGTAAAATCTGGATTCGTATTTTTCCAGACAAGTCCTATACCAAGAAGCCAGCTGAAACGCGTATGGGTTCCGGTAAGGGCGCACCAGATGGCTGGGTTGCTGTTGTGAAGCCTGGTCGTATGCTGTTTGAAATGAATGGTGTATCTGAAGAACTTGCACGAGAGGCGATGCGTCTTGCTCAACACAAGCTCCCTATCGCAACAAAGTTCATTACACGTGCCTCCGAAGCGGCGGCTGTGGAGAAGGAGACGGTTCATGCCGAATAATAGATTGGCAAAGGAGAGCCGTGAGGAGTTACAGGGGCTGGATGCCGCTGGTCTTCGGGCTAAGTTGGATGAAACCCGCCTCAAGCTGTGGCAGCTTCAGTTTTCACTGGGCAAGCGACAGCTGGAGAACACGGCAGAGTTAGCGAATACGCGCAAGCAGATTGCTCGGATTCTGACGTACTTGAATCAAGTGGAGGCTAAGTAATGTCTGAAGATTTGCAACGCGGTATTCGTAAGACGAGGCAGGGTGTCGTTGTCTCTGACAAGATGGAAAAGACCATCGTTGTACAGGTCAACACCCTCAAGTCGCACCCTCTGTACGGACGTACGATGAAGCGGTCGACCCGTTTCCAAGCACACGATGAAAATAGTGAAGCTGGAATCGGCGATACCGTAGAGATCATGGAATGTCGTCCTATTTCGAAGAATAAGAATTGGCGCTTGCTCAAGGTCGTTGAAAAGGCCAAGTAGTTTGCGTCGCACGCCATAGATTGGCAATCGGCAGGCGGGGGAAACCCCGTGCTGCCGATGGGAGTTAGATATGATTCAACAATATACGCGGCTTCGTGCTGCGGATAATTCAGGTGCGCGCTCATTACTGTGTATCCGTGTTCTCAAGGGTTCCATGACACGCGTCGGCCATGTTGGCGATGTCATTGTTGCAGCTGTTAAGTCCGCGACGCCTGGTGCAGCGGTTAAGAAGGGTGATGTTGTTAAGGCCGTCATCGTTCGTACAAAGCAGCCAATTAAGCGTGCTGATGGTTCAACGTTGCGCTTTGATGAGAACGCTGCAGTCGTTCTCAACAACAACCTGGAACCGCGTGGTACACGCGTTTTCGGTCCTATTGCTCGTGAACTTCGTGATGCGACCAACGTTTCTGGTGGCATGAAGATTGTTTCGCTTGCACCGGAGGTACTCTGATGCCACGATCCCCAATTAAATTTGAGGCCAAGCTCAAGGTCAAGTCTGGCGACACTGTTAAGGTCCTCGCCGGTAAAGATGCAGGAAAGACTGGAGTTATCTCCAAGGTTTATCCGAAGACAGGCAAGATTCTCGTCGAGGGAATCAACTTTGTAACTAAGCACCAAAAAGCGCAGCCAACACCAGCTGACCCTAACCCAACGGGCGGTAAAGTGGTTGTTGAAGTGCCTATTCTTGCGAGTAAGGTTGCACTTGTCAATGCAAATGGCGAAGCGACACGTGTTCGTTCACAAGTCATTGATGGCAAGAAAGTTCGCGTCGCAGTCAAGGGTGGTCAGGTAATCTGATCGCTCTTGCGAATCCCCCCGGCGCGCTATGCGTGTACTTCCGGGACTTCACTCGGTCTATAACGAGGAAATATGTCTAATTACGAACCACGTTTGAAGGGTGTCTACACCCAGCAGGTTGCTCCTGCGATGATGAAACAATTTGGCTATGACAACGTCATGCAGTGCCCTAGGCTCGAGAAGATTGTCATCAATATGGGCGTTGGTAAGGCCGGCCAAACCGGTGGTGATCCTAAGCTGATGGACCATGCAATCAAAGATATGACTGCAATCTCGGGTCAGAAGCCTATGGTTTGTCGTGCTAAGAAGTCGGTTGCTAACTTCCGTTTACGTGAAGGGTCTGCAATCGGATGTAAGGTTACCTTGCGTGGTGCACGCATGTGGGAATTCCTTGACCGTTTGGTCAATATCACGCTTCCCCGTGTTCGTGACTTTCAGGGTGTGAACCCAAACAGCTTCGATGGTCGTGGCAACTTTGCTATGGGCATGAAGGAGCAGCTGGTTTTCCCTGAAATTCAGTATGATCAGGTTGACAAAATGCGCGGTATGGACATCATTATGGTCACCACGGCCGAGAATGATGCCGATGCACGTCACCTTCTTGCACTCCTCGGTGTTCCGTTCCGCTCCTCAGCGAATGCGGGCCCTGGCGGCGCAACACGTATGGAGTTCTAGAACGTTCGGTTGGATGCCCTCCCTCACTCGAGGGGGGGCTTTTTTTTAATTGTGTGTCTTTTTGGAAGAACGCCGATGACTGCTCGATTACGATTACCATTATGCCGGTTCGTCATCTATCAAGTCTAAACCGCATAATGCCTCCTGTTTCGACAGCGTCCACTCATATTGATTAGGAATCCAATGGTGTAGCAAACCTTGGAGTGAAAGTGACCCCTGACTCTGGCTGACCATCCGAAACAGCATGCTATACAATGAAAAAATGGGTGAGCTGCAAAAAATGTTTGGTGGTTTTCGCCCTCATAACATTGACCCAATCATCAGGATTGCACATCGAACCAAGGTAACTGCACCCACGGTTCTGCCTGGTGAGATTGTCCTCATTGCGCATCCTGATCTTGATTCGGTGGCGGCAGAAGGACTTGTTCGGGCGAAGCCTTCGGCAATCATCAACTGTGCACCATTTGTCACCGGCAAGTACCCTAATCAGGGACCGAAAGTATTGCTTTCAGCGGGGATTCCAATCTATGAATCAGATACGAATATTCTGGATTCTATTCCTGATCGGTCATCCGGACGATTCGAAGCCTCTTATCTAGTCGTTGGGGGTGTAGGATCCTTCGCTTTGAGGAGTGTGAGTGAAGTCGACATCAATGTTGCACTCGCGAGCGCTCGTGAGAACCTTGATAGTGAGCTGGATGCATTCGTTCGTAACACATTGACGTACTTGGAGCGGGACAGTGAGCGTACATTGCTCCTTGATCCCATCATTCCTCCCGATGTGAAAACAGACTTCTTTGATAAGCCGGCCGTGGTTGCAGTGCGTGGAAACCGCTATCGGGAAGATCTTCGGTTGCTTGCAAACTTCTTTGCTGACGCAAAGCCTCTGATCATTGCGGTTGATGGAGCTGCGGATGAGCTTCTCTCTATAGGGCTGGTCCCGGATGTGATTCTTGGAGATATGGACAGCGTCTCCGATCGGTCCCTACGTTGCGGTGCCGAATTGATTGTCCATGCGTACACATCATCATCTCAACCAGTGGCTGCTCCAGGTGCATCTCGTTGCCAACAACTCGGATTGCCATTTATGACATTCCCTGTGGCGGGTACCAGCGAGGATGCGGCATTGCTTCTGGCCTATGAACTTGGTGCAAAGCTGATCGTCGCAGTTGGTACACACACGCATATGGAAGATTTTCTTGATAAGGGCCGCAGAGGAATGGCCTCCACGTTTTTGGTACGGCTTAAAGTTGGTAGCCGACTCGTTGATGCGAAAGGTGTTTCCAGCCTAATGTCGATGAATCAGCCGATTGGGCCTTCACTGTTACTTCTTGTCTCTGCCGCACTCTTTCCTGTGATTGTGTTACTTTTGCTGACACCGGCTGGCCAGATACTTTCTAGATCCCTTTTGCTTGTATATAAGGCATTCACCGCATGAATCCTGGTTTTCGTTATCATATTGCCTCCTTAGCCTCCGTATTCTTCGCACTGGGTATCGGTGTGGTTATGGGGACATTGGTCGTCGGCGGTAAGGTTGTTGACCGACAGGCTCGCCTGGTTCAGCAGCTGGAACGTCGGATGGAGGACTTGCAGGTTGATATTAAGCGACGCGGACAATCAGATGTTGCATTGCTTCGCTTAGTCGGAAATTCAGCACCAAGCTTGTGGAAAGCCAAATCAGTAAGTATCGTTTCGGTTGAAAAAGCGAATACGAAGAAGATTGTGCAAACGATTGGTGAGCTTGGACCTTGGCTGGACACACGGAATGTTTCGCTGAAGGATGACAAGTGGGTCAATGATGACGATCCGGTCTCATCTCCGACAATTTCCCTAAAACTGGACGGTACCGATGCATCTAACGAGCGAACACTTCTCTTTGTAATGCCAACGAGCGCCAGCATTAGTGACATGCTACCGGTACAGAGGCAGGGTCTCGTTACACTGATGACAGATCTTATGGACCTGAAATGTAAAGTGATTGTTGTGACGGCAGATGATGGAAACGCGGCGTTTCTACAGGAATGTGTCTCTGTCGGTATTCCTGTTGTAACCAATGTTGAAACGAGCGTTGGTTTGTCTGCCATGATGCTTTCACCATTTGCAAAACCTGCGGTTTACGGAACAGGACCTTATACCGATGAAGACCTTCCGACGATAAAGTGGAGCGCTTCGTCCCCGTGACCATCGATGTTGTTATTCCCGCACATAATGAAGAGGCACTGTTAGGAAAGACCCTCACCGCGCTTTCTTTGATTGACGAGATATCGAGCATCATCGTCGTTGATGATGGCTCTAGCGACCGAACCGGTGAAATTGCGGTATCCCATTCAGTTACGTTAATCAGTCTAGTCCGGAATCAGGGCAAATCCGCCGCACTGATGGCAGGTGTCAAGGCCGCAAAAGGTGAGTTGATACTGATGCTAGATGCAGATATCGGCGAGTCTGCGAGTGAAGTTACAAAGCTGATTCATGCCTATCCTATGGGTCAGGATGCCTGTGTCGTGGCTTTGTTTCCTGTGATTCCTGGGAGAGGTGGCGGCCTTGGGCTTGCGGTTCGTATCGCTAGGAAAGGATCCAGTCTCCTTGGGGGATGGAAGATGAAAGCGCCACTTTCTGGTCAACGACTCGTGCGACGGGACACCCTTGAGAGCATCCTTCCTCTGACGTATGGATTTGGATTGGAAACGGCGATGAACATACGGCTAGGTCGCGCTAAAACGCAGCTGGTCGAGGTCCAAACGCAAATGGATCATCGCGTAACTCAGAATGACCTTAATGGCCGGATACATCGCGCCAAACAGCTACTTCACCTCATAATGGCGATCACTCGTGAATGTTTCCACTAATCAAATCGTACTGACCATAAGTTTTGTGTGCTGTCTGACGGCAGTCTTCAGTCACATCATCGTTAGGGGTAACTGGCCCGAACGCTACCTTCGAACGAACGCATTCGGTGCACGGATACCAGTTACATTTGGTATCGTGCCAGCTCTTGGTCTCAGTATTGTAATGGGAGTTGCGCATCCGAATGCCATACCTGCAGCCTTACTGATTCTAGGGTTTAGTTTGATTGGCTACCTGGATGACGTGTACGGATCGCCAGCCTTTCGCGGAATACGCGGTCACCTGACCGCCTTGCGTAGTGGTACCTTTACAACCGGACTCCTAAAGTTGGTCGCATCTCCGCTCATGGCCGGCATCTTTTCGCTTGTTATATACGGGTTCCAAAATTGGTTGGCATATCTCAACATCATCATGATCGCTGCATCGTCAAATGCATTCAATCTCCTTGACTTAAGACCCGGTCGTTCACAAGGATTCGCCGTAATCACCCTCGTGATGCTGCTGCCCTTTGTTCCGCTACCCGTAGCAGTGGGTTCAATTTTGGTGTTGTTGATCACAATCATCCCTGATGCTCGTGCGAAGGTTATGATGGGGGATTCGGGTGCGATAGCGATTGGGACGGGTGTCGCTCTAGTTGTGATTGCATCAAGTAATATATTGTTGGCTGTTGCGTATACAGTGGCTGCCGTCACCCTGAACGTCGTTGCTGAGAAGGTCTCCCTTACTAAGCTGATTTCACAGAACATCGTTTTGAACAAAATCGATAGCTTACTTGGACGTCGTTCATAAGTCTCAGTCTTTGTGTGATGGTCCGTGTATGTGGTGAGCGTTAATCGGAAAGCAGGTTCTATTGTGCAGGTAATGTACGTCCCAAGACCTTTGGCATCAATCATTAAATTGACGGGTCGTGATCGAGTCCAATTCTTACAAGGGATGGTTACAAACGATGTGACTAGCCAATATCCGTCCACTGGACTGAGGGCTTTCCACCTTGATAACAAAGGGACAATCGTCTATCCAATGACCGTACACACCACATCGGATGCGTTGTACATCGATATCGAAGGTGCTCCAGCTGGTGATGTCATCTCACTTCTGGATCACTATGTGGTCATGGAACGCTGTGCGCTGCATGATGTGCTGGGATCAACTGAGTCGTATTGGATAATGGGTGACATCCACGATGTCTTTGCAGGAGCAGACAAAGCTGCTGATGGGCATTTTCTGACCTTTACAATCGGTGGTGTTCATATAAACGCATTGCCAGTTCTTCGCCGGGATGGGCCATGCTACGTGGCCTGGGCAGCCGCAGGTGACATCACACCCTTGTTTGACGGAGCTGGGCTGATTCGTGGCACCGTCGAGGATGCTGAGCATGAGCGTCTGATCGCTGCAGTACCCGCAGGATGTACGGATTTCACACGAATCCTTGCTATGGAGTCAGGCATCATCGGAAGTGCCATTTCCTTCACGAAAGGGTGCTACATCGGCCAGGAGATTACTGCACGAATCGATGCACGTGGTCGAACCCACAGAGAGTTAGTCCTGCTTGAGATCTCAGGGGATGTTACATCGCAAGAGGTACGCACGGAAGAATCTGTCGTTGGGCAAATGCGTTCCAGTTACTCGGGTCCAAACGGGGAATCCTTCGCTATATGCCACCTCAGGAATGAAGCGAGATCACAGCCTCTATACGTTGGATCCCTTACCGTCATGTCAGTAAGGAATGTTGTATGAATAAACGATTGATACCTTTTGTGCTTCTTACCGTCCTCGCTGGCTCAGTTTGGGGAGCACTCGCTATCACTACATATGGCTGGCGGTACGGGGATGTCAACGCAATCAAGGTACGGCGTCACGTCCTGACTGGGAAAATCCAAACGAACAACGATGGTCAGTGGATGCAATCCTGGCAGGATGACCCGGGTGCTAACTTGTTGGAACCAAAGGACATTCGACGAATAAGACTAACCGATGTCGTTTGGGGAAACGGTGGTTTACTCTTTGGATTTGCAAAGATCACGGGAACAACAGGTGTTCGTGGGAGATTCGCCCTTCAGGTCCGGGTCGTGGAACCAAGCGGTACACGTGTACGCGACAGGACATTGCGTGTCAGTGCAGATTGGCCAGCAAACACTGTAATCCCGTGGGTGCTGGATACACAGATGTCGACACCCGAGCTGCGTCAGAAAACAGTCGTAAGACTTGAGCCGATAAGATAACGAAGCATGTTCAGGAGGAAATGAAATGGCAGGAACAAACCGGAAGTTCAGTGGATGTGGGTTTCATCATGTCGCACTAAGAGCATCAGATTTTGACAAGAGTCTACTCTTCTATACCGAAGGAATGGGTTTTCCAGTAGCTCATTCGTGGGGCGAAGGAAGCGGACGGATTGCATTGCTCGATTTAGGTGATGGTAACTACCTTGAGCTGTTTGCAAGTACACCTGAGCAGAATCCGCCAGTAGAGGGAAGATTCTTCCATTTGGCGCTACGTTCAACCGATGTCGATGCGGACATTGAGGTCGTTCGGGCGCTTGGGTGTACGATTACGATCGAGCCAAAAAGCGTTGAAGTGAATGGAAAGACAATTCGAGTTGGATTTTTCCTTGGTCCAGATGGTGAAGTCCTCGAGTTCTTCCATAACGACGAGCTGTAAATGCAAAAAGTGGATGGAGATCATTCTCCATCCACTTCAAATCGGAAACGGTACGGTTTATTCCGTTACGGTTGGGCCAGCGCCATCTTTTCCAGAGTTTGTGACCGTGTGGATGACCTCAACGGTAAGGTCAGATGCAACACGAATCTGACAGGACAATCTGCAGGTTTCGATCAGCTCAGGTTCTTCAAGAGCCTCTTCTTCAGCTGCTTCCATCGGGGAAACATCTCCAGCTTTGACCTTGACCATACAGGTCGTACAAGCTGGTCGTCCACCGCAGCGGTGGAGGATATCAACACCAGCACCTTCAATCACATTTACGAGCTTACGTCCGAGCTCAGCTTCAACAGGACCAACACCTTCAATGGTTACGATAGGCATTTTTTGATTCCTTCATTACTACGAGATGCTTCGATTATACCCTTCGGAACACGTGTGGCTTGTGGTAGACTCCGCGTCAGAATGGTTGAGTTGAATACGAGTTCAAGTGTTGTAGACCTCCCGGAAGTGATCTCAGAGAAGTCACTGCAATCCAAGTTACCCGGTGATGGGGACTGGGTTGTGATCCTGTATAACTGCGATTGTCATACCTTTGAAGATGTTATAGAGGTCTTACAACGAGCCACGGGATGTACGGAAGATGTTGCCGAGTTCTTGGCATACAAAGTCCACCTCGATGGGAGAGCCATTGTGTTCCGTTCCAATAGAGATAAATGTGAGAGAGTCGCGACTATTATTGGCGCGGTAGGACTGCAAGTCGAGACAGATCTCGCTTAGGTCGTTCCTTCGCCAAACTTTTTTAGCCACCAAAACGGCAGAACAGCCAGCGTGGCAATACCCAAAACTCCCCGGACTTCAAGGGGCAGGAATGTCGCAAGACCAATCGCCAGTAACAAAACTCCCCAAATCCATAGGCGTGGCAACATATCACTAATCAGCGCGCTCCGATGAGCTCCCTGCGTTGTTGCAGCCATCGTTGATGCCATTAGCGCGGCATCGCATGTTGTGCAAGTTGATGCATTCGCCGGATTCAGGCGACCACACGTACGGCATATTTGCTCGCGAGTGTGCACGGTCATCCCAAAGGCTCCAGGTCGCTCCCGCTGGGCGATGTCTAGCTGGGCCAACCTGATCTTTCGACTTGTGTCCGTTGACACAAACATCCCGCGTGCCTTGGCAGTCTCCTCGGCCTTTATCCACGCCTCAATAGCATCATCGGGTTGCTCTGCCGCCCGTAATGCATCGCCAAACCTGTCCCACGCATCCGGAACATCATCCGATGCCTCAATGTATTGCTTCCGTAATGCCACCAGAGTTAGACGGCGCTGTTGCTCGGCATCCCGCTCACGAACGGTGTCAATACGATCCTTTGCGATCGCCCAAATGACAATACTGAAGAGAATGCCCGAAAGGAGCGCAAGAAACCCTTCCATTAGGAACGTCGACGTTTTCGTGAGAACAACAGGCTGATGTCATCGAAGAGGATATACGTACACGGAATGACGAGAAGTGTAAGAAGACCTGAGAGGATCAAACCACCCATTACAACGATGCCGAGGGGTTGGCGGAACTCTGACCCACGACCAAGGGCCGCAGCGACTGGCCACGCGCCGAGAATCTGGGCAAGAGATGTCATTAGGATTGGACGCAGACGTGCAGGGCCACTCTCGAGGAGAGCTTCAAATCTGTCCATTCCTTCGCGACGCAAGTTGTTCGTGAAGTCAACCAGCAGAATGGCATTCTTGGTTACGAGGCCCATCAGCATGATCACACCGATCATCGCAATAATGGACAACGGTTTACCCGTGATCAAGAGTCCAAGCAAGCCACCAACGAGTGCCTGTGGAATCGACAGCATGATGACGAGGGGATAGAGCAAGTTGTCGAACAACGCTGCCATCAGGATGTAGACAAGTCCGATAGCCAGTAAGAGGGCGGACACCATAAAGACGCCTTCCTCTGCCATCGTATTTGCTTCACCACCCCAGGAATAGGTCGCACGGCCAAAGTTAATTTTGGCGATCTCAGGATCGATGGCCTGTTGCATATTTCCGATGACCTTACCAGGGGCAAGATACGCAGAAACAGTGACCTGTCGAAGCCTGTTACGCCGGTCGATTTTCGTAGGACCGCGGTCTTCGTAGATTCGGGCAATATCTCGAACCCGGATTGATTGCCCGCTACGGTATCCAATGATGACGTTGCCAACATCAGCGACCGATGCGCGATCCAAGTTTTGGTATTGAATTCGAATGTCAAACTGCTCACCATCAATACGCAGCTTTGAATCGATGTTGCCTTCGATTGCATCCCTTAGAACTCCAGCAACCTGCTGTACCGTCATCCCGTAGTCGGCCGCACGCTTGCGGTCAAGCACGATGCGTACTTCTGGTTTACTTGGCTTGTAGGAAACATCCGGGGTGAGAATACCATCGGTCTTGAGGAGGACATCCTTTACTGCGCTGGCGCGTTCGAGGAGCTCACCAAGTTCTGGTCCAGTGATGATGATCTGCACGGGTGCAGCCGTACCACCGAAGCCTGATACTTCCGTCGTTTTGACATCGGCACCAACGATGTCCTTTGTTCTGGCACGAACAAGCTCTGCGACATCTACGTCTGATTTACGTCGTAGCTTGGATGTATCTTTCCAAAACATAATGCGATCAAGGTTGCCGATTGGTTCACCGAGGATGAGGCGCACTTGACCAAAGTTAGAACCGGAGCTTGTTTGACTTTCAAAGCCACCCGTAGATGTGCTTCCCGCGGTGAGTTCAATAAAGTCAATCTCAGGAATGTCGCGCACAGCTGCTTCAACATTTCGCAATGCTTCGTTCGTCCGAGCGAGGCTTGATCCGGCGGGCAATTCTACACTTAGCGAGACCTGACTCTGGTCAATTCCCGGCGCAAACCGGAAACCAAGCGGAGTCCCGACTGCACCAGCAGTTGCACATACCAGAAATGTAATTGCAGCACCGATGCTACCGACAATGATGGGTTCAGCGGACTTGTTTCCGCGGAATTTATTGATGGCAAAGACAACCGCGCCACCGACAACCTGCAATGCGACCAACGGAATAGCCGTCTTGATTGCTTGTGGAGTACCAGAGCCTGCAGCGACCATCCAGAGGATGATGTTTACCAGTGCCATGTTTCCGATAAAGATCACGGTGCCACGGTGAAGCAGTGCCCACCGCAAGGTGTCGCGGTACTTATTGCTAAGGTTATGGAAGAAGGCATCAAATGCACGTGAGAATTTGCCAGTTGGTGCATCGCTGAAACCTTGTTGGTACCACTTGCTCGCAAGCATCGGCGCCAAGGTAAAGGACACAAGCAACGAGAACAACGTTGCGACGGCAACCGTCACACCAAAGCTTCTGAAGAACTGACCGACGATTCCGCCCATGAATGCGACGGGGACAAAGACAACCACATCGACGAGGGTAATCGTAAGTGCGGCAAGGCCAATCTCACCACGGCCCTTGAGCGCTGCTTCATCAGGTGGATAACCGAGTGCAAGATACTTGTAAATGTTCTCCAATACGACGATTGAGTCATCAACCAGAATTCCTACTGCGAGGGAAAGCCCAAGCAACGTCATCGAGTTCAAGGTGAAGCCAAGCGCTTGCATCACAAGAAAGGTGGACACAATGGATGCTGGAATCGCAATCGCGACGATCATCGTTCCACGGAGATTGTGCAAAAACATGTACACAATCATGACGGCTAGGAATGCACCGATTAGAAGGGTGTGCTGTACATCGAGGAGGTTTTCCTCGACTTCCTTCGCTTGATTGCTGGTCGTGGTGATTTCGATGTCCGCCGGCAGAAGAACCTTTGCATCTGCAATTTGCTTGTCGATACCTCGTGCGATGTCAACCGTGTTTCCACCGCTGATCTTCTGCACTGAGAGGGTTACGGTATCGGTGGACTCAGTGATCTTTCCACTTTCGTCACGCTTCGCCAAAGATGCACTCTCAGTGCGTTCACGCGCTGCATCGCGGACCACGGCGATGTCCTTCAACCGAATGCTCTTTGGGCCGCTTGGGAGCTGGACTGTGAACTCAAGTTCTGAGATCTCACTGGCATCTTTGAATTCGCCGACAACGCGCACGGCGTAATCCCGGACAGATTCCGTTACACGTCCGGCAGGAAGGTTTAGATTCTGAGCTCGAATAGCACTCACGACATCGGATACGGTTAAGCCAATCGCATCCAGCTTGCCACGATTCAACTTGATCGCGATTTCGCGCTTGTCTCCACCGATAACGTTTACAGCAGCGACGCCGGCGACCTGGCTCAGACGGTCCTTGATGGTCCTGTCACAGAGGTCACGGATTTCACGTGAGTCACGCCCGGATTTTGACCGGACAGCAAGAAACATAATTGGCGCAGAACCGGTGTCAAATTTACCGATGAGAGGGACATCTGCTGCTTGTGGCAGAGCCCGGCGTACAGAGTCAACTTTTGCACGCACATCGGCTGCTGCTGTATCGACATCCACACCAAGCTGAAACTCGATTGCAACAATCGAAATGCCTTGTTGTGAGACACTGGTCACATTTTTGATGCCGTTGACACTGAAGACAGCATCTTCGATGGGCTTCGAGATCAGCGTTTCTATTTCACCGGGGCCTGCACCGGGGTAAACCGTGCTGACAGAGATAAACGGAAAGTCAATACGTGGATCCTGCTCCGCAGGCATTTTGAATAGGCCTTGCAATCCCAAGATTGTAAGGACCGCGAAAAGCATCAAAATAGCGATTGGGCGTTTGATACTGAGTTGCGTCAAGGACATGTGTTATTGGCCCTTCGGGATGCGGATTGCGGATCCATCGGACAGGTTTCCGATTCCATTAATGACAACAACTTCATCCGCTTCGATGCCTGAAACAGCGCACGTTTCAGCATTCTGATACAGAACTTTTATCGACTTTAGCTTTGCTGTTTCGTTCTCGACAACGTAGACATAGGTTGAACCATCCGTCTTGGTCACCAGAGCTGATTTTGGAACTCCGATTGCGTCCAGCTTTCGAATCTGGATGTTTGCGGTGCCATACATCCCGGACCGAATTTCACTTACATCTCCAGTGATACTTAGCCTCACACGATAGTTTCTGGAGTTTTGCTCTGCGATAGGGGAGACATCCAGAACCATCGCTGCTATCGATCTGTTCACTCCGCTGATTTCAAGAAGTGCCTGCGTTCCCTGGCGCACCTTGTTGACATCGCTTTCAGGAACACTTGCTTCAAACACAAGCGTTCCCGCAGGAACAACTTGAACGATTGGGTCACCGACGGAAATGGACTGTCCGGGTTCTGCAAGACGCTTTGCAACACGTCCGGACATGGTTGCGCGGACGGTACATTCGGCGAGGGATTGCTTTGCCTGCGCAACGGATGATGCTGCATTCGCGGCAGAAGCCTTTGCCTGCGAAAATGCTGCCAGAGACTGCTCTAGCGCTGCTTTAGCTGCTGCCACATCATCTTCTTTGATGTTCGATGCAATGGAGCTTGATTTGGCAAGGCGTAATGCTTGTTCTGCACGCCGGACGACAAACTCGGCCTGCTTGATGGATTCTGATCGTCCGCCGGTTCGCGCGAGATCTAGCTGGGCGGTTGCTGAGCGGAGTGACGCCGTTGCGACAGCCTCGCTGTTTATGGCTTGCTCCAGCTGAGATTGGGATGCGGCGCCTTCGCGAACAAGACTATCGTAGCGTTTACGATCTGCGGATGCCTTTACAACGTTTGCTTCAGCCTGCGCAACGGTACTTTCTGCTGCGATGATTTCCTGGGTGCGCTGAGGGCGTTTTGCAACCTCCAGCTGTTCCTTCGCGATCGATAGGGCATCTTCAGCATCCCGGATACTGACATCACCACTGGTCACTTGGGACTCTAGGGAGCGCTTTGCCTGGCTTAATCGCAGCCTAGCGACATTTATGTTGGCTTGAGACTGTAGTATTGCTGCTGCTGCACTGGTCTGCATCGCAGTCGCACCTGCAAGAGCAATCTCAAAATCCTTGGTTTCGATCGATGCAATTACCTGACCGGCAGTGAGTGTCTGCCCTTCGGTTACGCTGACCGTGGCAATGCGGCCTCCGATACGGGGGGCAACTTGGTAGACGTTTAGCGCTTTTACCGACCCGCTGACCGAGACCGACTCGACGAACGAATCTGCTTTGGAATTAGCTACCTGAACAGGCGAACTAATGCGTGCTGTCTTGTTCGCATCGGTTTGCTTTGCTGGTGCGGAACAGCCTGCGATGCCACCGCACAGAATCAGAAAAAGAAGCGAATGCTCAATGCGCATATTATCCACCTTACACACGCCAAGGGCATCCACACGAGATGCCCTTAACTAGTCAACTACGAAACGACATGTACAAATTATTAC
>Ga0255117_1000316_pt1 | contig 15325 bp, 11 predicted proteins | sample Law_Atlam_RepA_8_2_FD_188583 | JGI IMG/M metagenome (GOLD analysis project Ga0255117, IMG submission 188583) | Freshwater microbial communities from St. Lawrence River, New York, United States - Law_Atlam_RepA_8h | ecosystem: Environmental > Aquatic > Freshwater > River | place: USA: New York...
CTCGCCAAGAAAGGCTACGCCTACCAGTACGTCTTCTGCCGGAAGGCCGGCCACGTCGACGGCAAGGCCGTCGCCGCCACGCTCCCCTCCGCGCTGGAGTGGATCTGGAAGTAAGGTAGGGGCAGCACCGCGTGCTGCCCTAGCTGCCTCTAGGTAGGGACCAGCGTCCCTGCTGGTCCGCGGCATGGGGTCTGACTTCATCTCGCGTAGCGATGATGTGTCTGACCCCTTGCCGTGTCTCTCCTGTCCCTGACCCTGCCCCCGGCCCTATCCCTGACCCTGTCCCTAGCCCTTCAACGCACTGTTCCCCTATCCCTAGCCCTTCATCTCTTCCGCTTGATCGTCATCCCCGCCGAAGACTGGAGGTCGCTGATCAGGGACTGGAAGCTGCGCGCACCGACGTGAGTGGCTTCGATCATCTCGGCATAGTCCATTTGTTCTTCCCAGTCGGTCTCTGCCACGTCCGATAGCTTACGGGCTTCGCTCCGCTTACGGCGGAAGAGTTCATCGACGCAGGCCTGCTTGAAGTCCGTGAATTCCTCGAAGCCGGCGTCGATCATCTTTGTCTCACGCTCCACGTCGAAGTAGATGCCGTAGTTTCGTTGGGTGATGAAGTCGACCGCCGCCAACGTATGTTTCTCCCGCGTCATCCGCTTGGCCGACTGCCGGAGCAGGACGATGAGTTCGGGGAAGAAGTGCACGGGGGCCTCGGCGTCGAAGCCATGATGATCAAGTCGATGGTCCCGCAGCGCCGCGGCGTAATGGTGGAGCGCCAGCTTCGGGGACTTGAGCAGGCCGGCCCGCCAGTATTGCCAGGCGATCCGGCCCTTGAAGAGATCGACCAGCGAGCTGCGATGCTCGGTGTGGGCCGCGTAGAGGTCCACCAGTCGCTTCTGTAGGTCGAGCACCAGGCTGGAGCGCACGTAGCGCGGGTTCGTGGCGAAGCCCGCCGCGTAGCGCACGCAGGTCAAGCGCAGCGCCGGTTCGTCCTTCAGCAGCGCGGCCGCCCGGAGCAGGAGAAGCAGCACCCGTTCCGAGGCCTTGTCGGCCGCCGGGTTCAGGGTCTGGTCGCCGACGTGGCGACCGAAGCAGGCGCGGGCCAGCCAGAAGGCCGCGCCGCATGCCTCGACCCCGGCTTTCCGAGGTTGGGTGGGCTTGGGGTCCTCGGCGTCGAAGGTCTTCGCGTTGGCGCGCGGGAGATTCCGTTCGGTCAACGAACGGAAGGGGCTGAGGTCGGGGTTGGTGGCGGCGGCGAAGAGCTGCAGGCGCTCCCGGATGAAGCCGGCGCTGCCCGGCGAATGGGCCGATGCCTTGTCCACGACGCGGGCGCGCTGCGAGCCGACCAGCTGCCCCGTGTAGTGTTCCCCCAGCGTCGACCACAGGTGCGTATCCAAGTCCGTGAGCGGTCGCTCCAGCAGGGTCGCCAGCTCGGTCCGCGCGGCCGCCAGGTTCTCCGGCGACACCCGCCAGGGCGAAGGCGACGCCAGCATCTTGAACCAGGCCTCCACCAGGCGGAGATAAACGAAGGGCACATGCTCGTCGTCTCCCGCGCCCTCGAGGCTGAGCTCCACGCGATGGGGTTGGGGCTTGCCGCGGAAATGGCGGGCGAGCGCCTGTTGGGTCGCCGGCCGGAGGTGCTCCGGCTGTTCGTACAGATGGCCCACCAACCCCCAGGCCAGCGCCGGGAGCACCGCGTGCCGGAAGGCGGTCTCGGCGTGCTCGGCCAAGGCGATCTGGGGATTCTCCGCGTGGCTGGCGATCGTCAGGGCCGTGAAACGCTCGACCATCCGGGGCGCCGGCACCACCGGCGGCCAGTCGCCCGCCGCCAGGCGCGCGAGGGTGGGGCGGCCTTCGGTCAGCTCGCGCAGCACCTTGGCGCTCGACAGCTCCGTCTCCAGCAGCTGTTCGGACGAGATCTTCAGCGCGAGCGTGATGTTCGCCCAGTCCGGCTTGGCGGTCAGGCGCCGGAACAGGTCGCGAAACGCCCCGTTCGCGCGGTTCACCTGGCGCCGTTCGCTCGTCGCCTTGCGGCCCTCGAGGAGCGCCGCCTCCTTCTCCAGCTCGCGCAGGATCGTGAGGTAGTGGAAATCCGCCGCATCGAGGCCCATGCCCTTTGTATTAAGAATACCCTAGACCGGGGAAAGGGCAAAAGGGTAGGGGCAGCACCGCGTGCTGCCCTAGTCTCCTCTGCACGCCCTACCGCCAACCTCCACCCGCTCGCTTGCCCGCGTGTCAACGTGCCCCCGTGCCAACTCTGTATCCTTAGGTAGGGACCAGCGTCCCTGCTGGTCCGCGGCAAGGGGTCTGACTTCATCTCGCGCAGCGATGATGTGTCTGACCCCTTGCCGTGTCACTCCTGGCCCTGGCCCTGCATGGCTCCATTCCTGTCTACCCTCATCCCACCTTCACCGGGATCGGTACTCGGCGGAGGGCGGCGAGGTGGGTGCCGACGCGCGTCGCCGCGAAGTCGATCGCCAGCGCTTGGGGGTCGTCGGACCGCCAGACGACCACGCGCTTGTCCACGCGTACGGGCAGTCCGGCGATGAACCCGAAGCTGGACTGGTCCACCGGCAGCAACCGGGCCCGCGGCGCCCCGGGCGCCCAGCGCAGGTCCGCGAACCCCGGGATCGGGATCCCCTGCTTCGGCGGATGCATCATCTCCGTCGGGACCTTCTCCGCGTGCAGGTGCTTCACCATGAGCTCGAGGGCCAAGACGCCCAACGTCAGCAGGTCGAAGCCCGTTGCGCCCTCGCGCCCGTAGGGTCGGTGCTCGGTGCCGTCGAGCACGTCGTCCTCCGGCCGCCGGAGCGCTGGGCCGACGGACGTCTCCCCGCGGCAGAGGAAGTTCGTCCCGAAGGTTCGCCCGAAGATGCCATGCGGATTCCTTGGCGGGTTCTCGATCTCCTGGAGGATGCCCGCGAGATGCAGCCGCTGCGCGATCACCGCGGGCTTCTGCTGTTCCACCCCGTAGAGCAGCGAGTCCGGCCGGAGGAAACCCGCCCCCGGGTCGAAGTGGCTCCCCAAGGCCTGGGTCATCCGTCGGCGCAGGGCCACCACGCTCTGCCGCTGGATCAACTGGATCCACTCCGGGGCCAAGGGCTGCCCCGCCTTGAATTCGATCGCGGCCGGGTGGCTGAACGAGTCCATCGGCTCGCGACCCAGCGGTAACCAGAGCTGCAGGTCATCGGGCTGCAACGCATCGCCCTCCGCGAATGGCAGCGAGGACAGCCCGCACGAGCGGGCGATGTCGGCCAGCTCCTCCGCCCGCGCCGGCCCGATCAGCCCAGCCGCATTACCCTGAACGTGGACCCCGATATCGAAGCCCTTCAGCGGAATCTCCGGGATACCCAGCAAGCGCCTCCGGCCCGCGACCTGTACCGGCGCCTCGCAACGGCTCGGCTGGGCGAAGTGGAAAGGCGTCAGCGCGACCGCCAGACGCCGGAGGATCGGCAAGGCCGCGGCGTCGCCCAGGATGCTCAAGGTCAGGTCGGGGTACATCCCTCGTCCGTGCGTCTCGGCGAACGTCAGGATCAGCTGGGCATCGCCCGCCTGCCAGCGCACCAGCATCGGCAGCCACGTCTCGTCGCAGTAGGTCATCCAGGAATGACCCGGGACGCCGGTTTCGCCTTCGCCCTCCGCCACCAAGTTCGGGTCATAGCCCATCTCTTGGCAGATCCTGGCGATCAGCGGGCGCGGGTCGTGGAGGTCGGTCAGGTCGGCCAGCGACTGGAAGTCGACGACCGGGCGGTTGTCAGCCCCGCCCGGGAGGGGCGCGGTGACCAGCAGGCCGCGTACCGGCTGGAATTCGGCCAGCACCTTCTCCGAAGGAAAGGCGAGGAAGGGCATCGAGGGAATGATAGGTACCATGTTCAACCATAGGGCTCCCCTCCGCGGAAAAACCACGAGGGCACTTGTCGCATGAAACCGAGCTTAAGACCTAATAAGCCAATTAAAAATGACCTTCACGCGTCACATGACGCGGCGGCCTACTGGCGCTTTTACTTCCTTCGCGGGAAAAGGAAACCGTCCACGTAGAGGTAATCAATTTCGCTGGTATCGAGAAGAACGAACGCCTCGTCGATATCGTTGATGATCGGCCGCCCCTTGGTGTTAAAGGATGTGTTGATCAAAACCTCAAAGCCGGTGCGCTTACCGACCTCAACTAGTAGGTTATGCAGGAAAACCTCGTCACGCGTTACCGTCTGGATCCGGCAGGTGCCGTCATAGTGCACCACTTCCTTGAGTTTGCCGGCATGTTTCTTCTTAATTCGAGGTGAGAAGCTCATGTATTTCGTCCGAGGACATGGATCGAAATAGGCCTCTTGCATCTCTTCGGTGACAAGCGGAGCAACGGGCCGGAAAGGCTCGCGGTCTTTGACGTGATTCAGGCGGTCTTTCATCCCGGGTATGCAAGGATTGGCAAGGAGGGATCTGTTGCCCAAGGCGCGAGGCCCTGCCTCGATTTGACCGATGACGGTCCCGATCAGTTTTCCCTGGTGAAGTAGCTCGGCGAGCTCTTCCGGGGTGGCGGCTTTCCCTTCCCTAATCCGAAGGTGGCGCAGGATCGAGCCGGTCGCCCGAGGGCCGATAAAGGCATCATCGAAGGGTCGGAACTTGATCAGGCCGGTGTCATTTACGGCCGCTCCCAGGGAGATGCCGCAATCGCCGGGCACCGGGAGGACGATAACATCCTTCTTCGCGCGTTCGAAGATCAGGCTGTTCAGTTTGACGTTCAAGGCGCAGCCGCCTGTGAGCAGGACTCGTCGGCACGACTCCGAAAGGATGCTGGGGCCTGCATGGGCCCAGAACTCCTCCTCGAAGACATGTTGGGATGATCGCAGAAGGTCGCAGGCGGCGCTACGTCTGAGGATAACCCGTCTGGCGTCTCCTTTGGGCCAAGTGGCGCTCAGAGGACGAAGACCGCACTTTGCGATCAGGTCCACGATGGCCTGTTCGATTTCCTCGGCCTTCCTGCGTTGATTGAAAAAGCGATAAAAGTTCCGCAGCGGGTTGAGGAAACGGTCGCGTATCTTCCCCCTCGGGGCCAGCCCCATGACTTTCCCGGCCAGATGCTGGTTGCTCTCAAGTTTGAACGTCGGATCTGATTTGATTTCAGAGGCGACCAATCCGAGGTAGCGGTAAGGCACGCCTAAGTTCTGGGGTATCTGCTGGCCCATGGGCGTGATCTTTCGCCCGTCACACCCAAAGATCCAAAAATAGTCATCCATGTCCCCACCGCCGTCATAACTAACGATGACGTCCCCTCTGCGGGCCTTGGTGAAGGCATAGACCGAGAAGGCGTGCAGTAGATGGTGTTTTTTTGATACGTCCACCTTGGCCTTGGGTAGCCGCGCTTTCACGACCTCGATCTGGGCAGGCTCAAGCCAGCAAAGGTTTAGACGGGTAATCTGGTCGGCGTATCGTTCGACGATCGGCCAAGCCAGCAGTCTGAATTCGGCTTCGAATTTTCGGGCCTCTTTCTGGAATTTGAAGTAGCGCTTATTGGCGACTTTCTCGAACTCGACGTAGCGAACCACTTCGCCGGACTTCGGGTCGGCGATGGTCATGTTGGCGTCATGGCCTGTGTGCAGGGAGAGCGTCAGGGGCATGCCACTTAAAAAATCTTTCAGGTATTAGAAGTCAATGTAATCGGCTTGAAGGTCGCGCGTCGCGGTTTAACTTTTCGGAATGAGGACCCATTATGGTGATTTCGTGGAAATCCCGATCGGCGTATTTAGCATGGGTAACGATCAGCCGTACCAGTCCTTGAACGGCGAGATTCGAAAGGAGCACACCCACGCCCGCCTCGTTCATGAAGTTGCGATTACCAAGCGGCTGGCGTTTATGGACGCCCCCCTGCGCTGCGATCGGCTGGCGATCTTTCTTGGACGGCATGCCGGGGTGATTACCGATAGTAGTTTCAAATTCAAGGTCTTCGAAGACCCCGAAAAGGCCTATGCTCTAGGAGATGAAATTGAGCACCACCCGACCAGAACTTGGCAACAGTCGACCTACCGTTATTGGCTCGACCCTGCTAATGAGACGCTTCCCGCAACTGGACTAAGTTGGGATGATGCCCTCGCATTCTGTGAAGCCATCAGCCTTGAGCTTGGCTTGAGGGTGCGCCTTCCGACGGAGGCCGAATGGGAGTATGCGTGCCGTGCGGGTACTTCAAGCGTCTTCCACTTTGGTAATGATACCAGGATGGTCGCCGACCACGCATGGTGCTGCGTCAACTCCGGGTTGGAGCCTAAGGCCGCTAAAACATTCCCGCCTAACGCCTGGGGGCTGTACGATATGGCCGGTAATGTCTGGGAGTGGTGCCAGGATAAGTATTCAACCTCCTATTACTCCAGAAGTCCCGGCCGGGATCCTCTTTGCGTCGACCAAGATGTCGAAGCTAGGGTCATTCGCGGCGGCAGCTCCATGAACAAGGCCGAAACGTGCCGCTCCTCCCATCGTTTCGGACTTAAGCCCACGTTCAGGGATCGCTTCCTGGGGGTCCGACCAGTTATCGAACTCACATGATATATGTGATCGGCATCGGGCCAGGGGGGTCTGCGCAATACTTGACGACTAGGGCGGCCGAACTTTGTCGGCAGGTCGATGAGGCTATATATGTCGGAGAAATGATCGGGCCTCAAATCAAGGCAATCTTCTCCTCCGATAAGCTGACGGTTGGTCGTATTCCGCTGGAGCAGGTCAGCCGCAGGTTGGATGACGCGGCTAAAGAGGGAAAGAGCCTCGCCATACTCGTCCCCGGAGATCCGTCCTTGTATTCTGGTCAGCACGAGCGCGAAAAATCCGTGGGTCAATACGTCGATTGGCTCCGCGCCAAGGGTGTGCCGTTTGAAATCGTTCCTGGCATCAGCAGTTGGATGGCGCTTTGCGCGGCAGCGGGCGTCGACATGACCGAGTTCGGCACTTCCCAGGCGATTATGGTGATAAGCCTGGAGCGGATGCTTACCGTATCGGCAGAAAAGCGACTGGACTGGGAGGCGTTAGGAAAGGCCTGCGAGAAGAGGCCCGCCTTGGTCCTTTTCCAGTCATACGCCGAGCGGGCAACGCTGCCTGCTTTTTTAACAAAATATTATCACCCGGAATCAGAGGTCATCGTAGGCTATAAAGTATCCTGGCAAGATGAGAGGATTCTCCGGATGAGCCTGGCGGATTTTGCTCAACAACAGCTGGGCGATGACCTTGCCAAGCACTCTATCATTATCATCCTCCCCTTAAAGCCATCATTATGAAGCAATTGATGAAGAAAAATCTGCCGCAGGCATACCTAGAGGGCCAGAAAAAGCACGTAAGGTCGGGGCGCCTTTATGAGCTCAAGATGTTCTCCAAGCATGTCGACATGATCGAGCAGCTCGACCTTCTGGTCGACGATGCCCAGCCTGATCGCGAGAAGGTGCTATGGCAGGACTACAAGGCCGGCTGCGACGTACTCTGCATCGGCGCGCGTTACGGTGTAGAGATGCTCGCCATGCGGGAGATGGGATTCACCCCTGCAAAGCTGGTCGGAATCGACCTTTATCCGAGGTGCGGCGAGGTCCGTCGGGCTGATATGCATGATTTGCCGTTCGCCGCCGCCTCCTTCGACGTCATTTATTCACACCATACTCTGGATCACTCGCTCGACCCTCGCAAGGCTTTGCGCGAGATGGCGAGAGTCTCACGCCCTGGCTCGGTCTGGGTCTTCACCGTGCCCTTCGACGATCATGGCCCCGAAGAATCCGTCGACTTTGACGGGCCGGAGGAGGTGGTGGAATATCTCCTACGCGCCAAAGGTCGCGGGGCCAAGGTGCTCTACCGGCAGGACGTCGTGCGCACCGCCGAGGGACATGTGCTCCCCGTCGACACCTGGTTGCCCCGAAAGTGGAAGAATGAAGTCCGATTGATCGTCCGATGAAGATGGACAGACAGGACAGGCCGGTCCTGGCGCTGATCGTATACGCCAAAAGAAACATCCGCGACATGGCCGAGCGGGCGTTCCGCTCCATAGCGAACCAACAAAGGAAGCCAGATAAACTCCTGGTGGTTGATGATGCCTCCGAGGCGGGTTTCGACGACGTCAAGGAGCGGGTGCTGGACTTGCGACTCGACAACTGCCACGTCCAGGTGCTCAGGAATGAGCGAACACAGGGTCTCTGCGGCGCCATGAACACGGCGCTGCTGAAACTCATGGAGTACGCCGATGAACGTTCAACTTATGTAACTTTTGTTCGCGAGGAAGATTGGCTCCGACATGACCATTGCGCGAGCGTCGAGGCGGCGATCGGCAAAGGCGACTGCGACCTGGTCCTTTCGGACGTCAAAGTGGAGGGCCTGAAGAATAAGCTGAAGATGGTTCGTTCGTCGTCTCCCGTAGAGCACCTTGAGCGACTCTACGGACTGAACTTGGATAACGCGAGCTGCCTCATGGCCGCGTCCAGCATCAGGCTGGGGTCGTTGCTCGAGGCCGGACTTTACAATGAAGCCCTCCAGGGCATGCAGACGCACGAATTGTTGCTCAGGCTGTCGGAACTTCCGGACGCACGATGGTCCGTGACCGGGAAGGCCACCTTAGGATCGCCTCCGTCGGGATATAGAAAGGAGGAGCTCACCGATGCGGTTATTCTGGCGATGAGGAGAGGTAGCCGAACTTTCTGCCTGTTGGCGCGCAACCGGTTGAATCTGAAGACGGAGGTTGCCTTGCAAAAGGCTATCCGGCGACGTCGTGATCAACGCGACGCCAATACCAGCCTGTTGCGCTGGGGATTGCGCTACGACCTTAAGCCCACGAAGGCTCGGAAAATTGGTGTAGCCACGTTGGATTCGTCCAGGCGCCATTTACTGCGCTCCTGCCAGATCGTCGTCGGAGTGCTCAGCCGAGGCAACGTGGATGAGCGCGATTCCGGCCTGCCCGATCTCTTGCGTGACCTGAAATGGCTTTCAAGGCACGTAAAAAGCATCCATGTCGAGGTGCTTGACAACGCCAAGCGCGGGGACCGAAGAAAGCCTTGGTTCAGAAGACTTCCGGTGTCGTCCCGCGGCTTTTCCGTCGGAATATATGAGCCGCGATTTGACGATGATGATGCGTCCGCCACGGGCTTCCAGGCCTCGATCGCGGCCGCTCGGAGCGCAATCCAGCGTCGGGTAGCCAAGGTCATCCGTGGCAAAGGCGACACCAAAACGATGGCTTGGTTCATCGACGAGGACTTATCCCTAGTCAACAGGGCCATGTGCTGGGATGATGACGAGTGCCGACGCTGGTTCCTTTGGCAGCTAGCGGCGCTGCTGCAGGACGCCCGGGATAAGGCGGGATCCGATACGGCGATGCACCTTGGCCAAGTCACCGAGGCCCCGCCTGTTCCGGCAACGATGACCTACCGCCTGCAGTTGCTCGATGCGGTCAACGCCTTGAGACGCTTGCGTCATTCGCCCCTAGGCGGCCGGTACCGTTACAGGGACTTCCAGCGAATCCTAGAGAAGTGGGTATCGCCAGGTCGGGAGATCCGGGATTTCTACTACGACGTATCCAGCAGGGACGTTATGCATTTGGAGATTCCGTTCGATTACTTCCCGTGGGAAAACGGCGAGTTCAGGGGATCGCGCGCCACGAACGGGGAAGTACTCCGTAAGGTCGTCGATGAACTCCCCAAGCTCGTGAAGGGGAAGCAGATCTTCAGGCCTATCTTCGCGGATAGGCATTTTGCCGTAGATCCCGGCGAGATGCTCGTTGACGGCTTCCCTGGCCATTCGCGCAGGCCGCTTTTGTCCCATGTTCCTTCTGTTTTGCGCGGGGGAAATACCATCGTTTCAAATGGGTCGGAGTCCGACTTGTATCCCACGGTGACGTTGAAAGGGTTGCGCTACCGGCGCAAGCCTCTGACGCCAAGGCGCGCCGACATGGTTTCCGCGCTCATCTGCCGCTACCTGCGTGGACAGAAAGTCGTGGCATGCTCACTCCCGGTCCGTCAAAGAAGGGAAGACGAGGGCAACAAGGAGCCCAAGGCGCTGCTCAACCCGACGAAATATGTGGCGGATACCGAAGGGTTCGCGATCTATTCGGCGTTGAAGTTAGTCTTGGATCATCGGCAATTGCAGAGGCTCGACACCAAGCTCGGCAAGAACGCCAAGGAACGATGCGATTTCAGCAAGGCCGACTTCGAACTATTCATGCGCTCAATCCATGAATTCCGTAAGATGAGGTTGCGTGCCATCATAGCCTCATTCTACCGGATCAGGGGGTTGGCGAAAATGCTCAGGCAAGAACTTGCCTACCTCTCGCATTTGCCCGGATTGCCCGGCCTTTCCGGCGCCTTGGCCGAGGCCGACCGGTTTGCCCTCGCGGTCATCGAAGCTCTTCCGACGGGCTTCGATAGGTCGCCCGACGGCGGGCTGAAGTTACTGTCTTCTCCCGCGCATACGGTGCGCTATCGCCGTCGCCAGCTTGCTGCATTCGTCAAGGGCTTGAAGGCCTCCGCTCATTGATGAGACCACCTTCCGTCATTTGTTATCACCGTGTCTTGCCGGAGTTCTCAATGGAGCGGAGCACTGTCGAATCCTACCATCACGAGCGGAACATTCTCCACTCCCTTGCCGTTTTCAGGCAACATCTGGATGCCTTGCAAAGCCGATGCGCATTGGTCGATGCCCGCACATACATCGAGTGCCGTGAGGGTCGCCGGCTGAGCAAGCCTCCCGTTCTGTTAACATTCGATGACGGTTACGCCGATTTCATGACCGTGGTATTGCCAGAGCTTTCCGCGCGGGGACTGCCGTGTGCGTTATTCCCCACCATGGCTCCCGTCGTGGAACGATTCGTTCCCCCGGCGGACCAGGTTTATGCACTGCTGGCCGCGGATTACGGAGGAAGTCGTCGGCTTGACGACAGTGATCGCAAGAGCTGGGTGGGCGGCGCTCTTAAGAAGGCCATGTTGCAGGCTTCACCCGATGAGCAGTCCGCTATGATCGGCAACCTCGCGGACTCGCTCGAATTGACTCGCCCGATGGCCGGACCGGCTCATCTGACCGAGAGGGATATCGCGGAGCTGCCTAGCGGTGTTTATGTCGGAGCCCATGGCCTCTATCATCATGAGTTTGGTTCTCTAGGAGTTGATCAGTTGCGCGGGGAGTTGTGCCGAATACTGGGTTGGATAAAGGGTCTGCGTCCAAACCAGGATCAAGGCGTCTGGTTGGCCTACCCTAACGGCAAAGCGAACCGTGCCGAGCAACCCAATGCGGTGACTGATTTGGTCCGGGAGGCTGGTGTCGATTATGCATTCGTGGCGTCATCCTGCCCCGACGAAAGGAACAAGGGCGACTTGGAGATAATGCGTCTTTTCTCGCATGATGACCTAACGCGGTTTAACCATTGCTGGAACGAATAAGCATGAAGAAGCCAATTCTCACCATCATCGGACCTAACAAGTCGCTATGTACGCCTACCCACCGTAAGCACGCTGAGATGGCCGGTCAACTTGCCGTCGAAATGGGGTTCCGGGTCATGACCGGGGGTGAAAAAGGCGTGATGGAAGCGGCCTTCGTTGGCGCTAAGCGGGCCAAGAACTATAAATCGGGAGACACCATTGCGGTCAGCCCCAAAGAATCCCCGCATGGAGATGACTGCTTGGCTGATATCGTGATCTATACCGGCCTGGGGCATGCCCGTAATTACGTTATGGCGCACGGGCAACTGATTCTGGCGATCGGTGGCGGCACGGGGACGCTTTCGGAGATGGCGCTGGCATGGAGCAAGTGCCGTCCCATCCTGGCATTTTCTGGTGACGGTTGGGCCGGCAAGCTCGCCGGAATGCGACTAGACAATCGGCGTAAGGATAAGGTCGGACGTGTGCGAGGACGGAGCGACCTCGCCCGAAGCCTCAAGGAGTTCCTGAAGCAGGCATCAGGGGGCCCAGTCGGCTAGGCCATCTCGCACGTCCCAGGTGTTCTTAAGGTCAAACACCTTGGTGCCCGCCTTTTTGGCTTTGTGAACCTTGTCTAACCACTCGGAGGACCTGAACTTCTTGTGTCCGACGGCCAGCACGATGGCGACATAGTCGGTAAGATCTTTGGGAGATTCCCTCAGTACGCGTACCCCGTGGTTCTCCTTGTCAGCCATGAACGAGTGCACGTCGATGAGCGGGTCATATGCATCGATATTGAGTCCGTAGGTTTGCAGTTCTCGCACCAGGTCGACGGACTTCGAGTTGCGGAAGTCAGGGATGTTTTCCTTGAAGGTGAGTCCTAGCAGGAGGACGCGCTGACCGGAGAGCGAGTGCCCCCAGTTGATGCAACGTTTCACAAAGTAATCAGCGAACAGTTTGGGCATGCCGTCATTGAGCCTGCGTCCCGCCAGGATGATTTCAGGATGGTAGCCGGCGCGCTGAGCCCGGTTGGTCAAGTAGTAGGGGTCGACTCCGATGCAATGTCCGCCGACCAGGCCGGGCTTGAAGTCCAGGAAGTTCCATTTGGTTGCCGCCGCACGCAGGACATGAGAGGTCTTGATTCCTAGGCGTTCGAAGATCACCACGAGTTCGTTGACCAAGGCTATGTTGAGGTCTCTTTGGGTGTTCTCGATGACCTTGGCGGCTTCGGCTACCTTGATCGATTCGGCTAAATGAACGTCTTTTGATATCTTGGCGTAAACAGCGACCATTCTGGCCGTCGTTCTTTTGGAGTCGCCTGCGACAACTTTTGTGATCTTTTCCAAAGTGTGTTCCTTGTCGCCCGGATTGATGCGTTCAGGCGAATAGCCAATGTGGAACCCCGTGCCGAGCTTCATGCCGCTGGCCTGCTCGATGACCGGCACGCAGTCTTCCTCCGTGCAGCCAGGATATACCGTAGATTCGTAGACGATGATCGTCCCCTTGCGCATATGTCGCAGCTCTTTGCCGATGGTTTCGGCCGCGGACTTGACGGGAATAAGGTCGGGCAGTTTGGACTCATCGACGGGCGTGGGAACTGTGACGATGATCATCGAGCAGTTTCTTAGTTCTGATGGCTTATCCGTGACACGCAGGTTGGAGGCTAACGCGTCGCGTAGACGCTCTTCTTCAATCTCGTTGGTCCTGTCGGCGCCCCTGCGCAGTTGTTTGATCCTATCGACGCTCCGGTCGTAGCCCACGACCTTGAAGTGCTTGGATAGGCTATGCGCTAAAGGCAGGCCGACATAGCCAAGGCCGACGACGCCGATAACCTCTTCGCCCAGAACGGGAGCCTGACCAGTTAAGTTAATGCTTTTAGCAAAAGTCCGAAATTTCTTGTGCCAAGAAACCGTCTTTCGGAGACCTTGGGCGAGGGTCGTTTGAGGCTCCCAGCCAAGTTCTGCCTTGGCTTTGGAAATGTCTGCCATCGAAGTCGCCATGTCGCCCATGGCGGGCGCCGCCTTCTTCCGGCGTAGCTTCTTTCCTCCTGCTGACTCAATGGCACGTATGAGTTCGTTGATGGTGGCTGGAGTCTTCCCTCCGCCAAGATTGATGATTCTGAATCCGCTTCCGCCTTTCGCGGCCATGATGGTGCCCCTGGCTACGTCGTCCACGTAGGTAAAATCACGGCTTTGATTCCCATCGCCGGTAACCTCAATGCTGGTTCCGCGCAGGCAGGATTCGATGAAGCGGAAAATGCTCATGTCTGGCCTGCCTGCCGGGCCATAGACCGTGAAGTATCTTACCACTGTGGTATGAATAGGGTGGTCTTTTCTGACGGCATAGCTGTGGCAAAGCAGCTCGGCGGCTTTTTTCGAGGCCGCATACGGAGACCGCGGATGGTCGGTAGGGTCATTCTCCTTCGATCTCCGTGCCTCGACGCCAGGCTCCGGCGCATAGACGGATGACGTTGAAGCAAGTACGTGGACTTTAACCCCGTGCTCGGCCATAGCATCAAGGATGTTGCCTACTCCCTCGGTGTTGGCGCGTTGGAACCCGATGGGATCCTTAAACGAGGCAGGGACGCCGGCGCGCGCTGCGAGGTTAAGGACGGCATCGTATCGTCCCAGGGCGAATGCTCGCTGCACATCCTGCCTGTTGCTCGTAGCGCCTTTGATGAAAACGAACTTTCCGCATTCCGAAATATGGTCTTTCCTTGGGTCTAGGTTCAGCCGATGGTCGGCCTTCACGTCGTGACTGATCCCAAGCAGCCGCGCCAGTCGCCAATGCTTGAGACGTACGTCATACGCATCGTTAAGATCATCGAGTCCCACGACCTCAGCACCTTGTTCAAGCAGCATCTCGCAGACACGAGAGGCGATGAAACCTGCGCAACCGGTGACCAGATATCGCATGTAATCTCATGCCACCGCCTGAGAAATTATTGTAAAGAAAAATAGGATTTCCCCGCCGTGCGGCGGCGTATAAAACCCCACATGAGTCAATTCAAAGATCATCCAGCAGAACTTAGGCGTTTGTTCATGGTCGAGATGTGGGAGCGCTTCTCCTATTTCGGTCTAGGGTCTGTGATGATATTGTTCATGACGCTAGCGCCTTCAGAGGGCGGACTCGGCTGGAGCAGACATCAAGCCCTATTGGTTCAGGCGGCTTACGGTGCCGGCATCTACCTTTTTTCTATCCCGTTCAGCCTTCTGGCGGATAACTTGATTGGAGCTGCTAACTCCGTGCTTATCGGAGCCGTCTGTATAATTATCGGCCATCTGACCTTGGCATTGCCCATGGAAGCTGCGTTTTGCTGGGGACTTGGTTTTGTCGCGGCTGGAACGGGGTTTCTTAAGCCATCTATCAGCAGGCTGGTTGGCGATTTGTATCATGGCAGTCAATCAGAGCTGAAAAAGGCCGGTATGGCCTTGTTCTATATGAGCATCAGCATAGGCGGTTTGCTCGGGCCTATTGCCTTGGGATATATTCGTTCCTCCAAGCTATTCCCGGTTTCAGTTGCCTGGCATCTGGCGTTTTCGGCGGCCGCCTTTGGAATGGCTGTGGCCCTTCTCGTTTTTATCGGACACTGGAAGGCAAGGCCTCAGGCCAAGGTCCGCTTGGGCACGGTTAACCTATGGCCGCTATTCGTAGCCTTCCTGGGGGCATGCGCCTTGCTTTGGCTCTTCGTCTGGGCGACGCCCTATCCTTGGGTTGTCTGGGCTGTTTTTGGCTGCATCCCGGCTTCGGCGATGATCTTTGCCTTCCAGAAAGACATGCAACGTCAGGCGGTCTGGATGGTCATGTTGACGATATCCACAATCATTTCCGCCGTCGTGGCTCAGATTACTTCGGGACTGACGCTGGTGATCAAAGATCACGTCGAGCTCGCTGTTTTCGGAATATCACTTCCGCCTGAAGTTTTCGCCGGGATGTTCTGCGGCTTCATCATTATTTTCACTTTGCTTGCGGAT
>Ga0255117_1000323_pt1 | contig 15226 bp, 7 predicted proteins | sample Law_Atlam_RepA_8_2_FD_188583 | JGI IMG/M metagenome (GOLD analysis project Ga0255117, IMG submission 188583) | Freshwater microbial communities from St. Lawrence River, New York, United States - Law_Atlam_RepA_8h | ecosystem: Environmental > Aquatic > Freshwater > River | place: USA: New York...
ATTTAGTGCCATTTGTCACATATTTTTCTGCCGTGACGGGTGATACTGTTCATACATATATGTCTGACTTAAAAGACTATATCGTTTCGGGTGTATCTTTTTCTGATGTTTTTGTAACGGGAGGAACATATAATAAAACAACGGGTGTTGAGACATTCACAAATACAACGGGCGGAACGTTTACCGTCACAGGTATAACCGATTTTTATGTAACGGGAGGAACATATGTATCGGGGACAAGTACATTATCTTTATTTTTAAATGGTGGTAACACCGTCGCAATAACAGGTTTAACAACCACTAACGGAACATCAGGAACATCGGGTTCAAGTGGAACAAATGGGACTTCAGGTACAAACGGTAGTTCAGGTATAAATGGAACTTCAGGTACAAACGGTAGTTCAGGTGTAAATGGAACATCAGGTACCAATGGTTCAAGTGGTACATCGGGTTCGTCAGGAAGTTCTGGTTCTTCGGGCTCATCAGGTACAAGTGGCTCTTCAGGAACATCAGGAACTAATGGTTCATCGGGTATTGATGGTACTAGTGGGACAAATGGTACTAGTGGGACAAATGGTACTTCAGGTTCATCGGGTTCTTCGGGTACTGATGGTTCATCGGGCTCTTCAGGTACGTCAGGTTCATCGGGGACAAGTGGTTCATCGGGGACAAGTGGTTCAAGTGGAACTTCAGGTTCTTCGGGTACTGATGGTACATCAGGTTCGTCAGGGTCTAGTGGAACAAGTGGGTCTTCAGGTAGTTCAGGGTCTTCAGGAACGGATGGAACAAGTGGGTCTTCAGGTAGTTCAGGGTCTAGTGGCTCATCAGGAACAGACGGAACTAGTGGAAGCTCAGGGACTTCGGGTTCAAGTGGTAGTAGCGGTTCTTCGGGGTCATCAGGTATTGATGGAACTTCAGGTTCTTCAGGAACTTCAGGTTCAAGTGGTACGGACGGTTCTTCAGGAACTAGCGGTAGCTCAGGTTCATCAGGAACAGACGGTTCTTCAGGTTCAAGTGGAACAAGTGGTAGTTCTGGAACTTCAGGAACTTCAGGTTCAAGTGGTACGGACGGTTCTTCAGGAACGTCAGGTTCAAGCGGCTCTTCAGGAACATCAGGTTCTTCAGGTTCAAGTGGTAGTTCGGGCTCTTCAGGTTCAAGCGGTAGTTCGGGAACAAGTGGGTCATCAGGGACTGACGGAAGTAGTGGTAGTTCAGGCTCTTCAGGTACATCAGGTTCAAGTGGCTCTTCAGGTACATCAGGTACTTCGGGTTCTTCAGGTTCTTCAGGTTCAAGTGGTACTTCGGGAACAAGTGGGTCATCAGGGACTGACGGAACTTCAGGTAGCTCAGGTTCATCAGGTTCATCAGGTACTTCAGGTTCAAGCGGTAGTTCAGGAACATCAGGAACTAATGGTTCTAGTGGAACGAGTGGGAGCTCAGGTACTAGTGGTTCAAGTGGTTTAAGCGGAACTTCAGGGTCATCAGGAACAAATGGAACGTCCGGTATCTCTGGAGTTGATGGTACTAATGGGACATCTGGAACTAATGGTTCTTCAGGAACTAGTGGTAGTTCAGGTACTTCAGGTTCAAGTGGTACATCAGGTTCAAGCGGAACAAGTGGTACATCAGGTTCAAGCGGAACAAGTGGGTCTTCTGGTACATCAGGAACAAGTGGTAGTTCAGGAACATCAGGCTCATCGGGGTCTAGCGGTTCATCAGGTATAAATGGTACTTCAGGTACTAGTGGCTCATCAGGAACTTCAGGTTCAAGTGGCACTTCAGGTAGTTCAGGTTCAAGTGGTACTTCAGGTAGTTCGGGAACGGATGGTACTAGCGGTACTTCAGGCTCTAGTGGAAGTTCAGGCTCTAGTGGAAGTTCAGGTACATCAGGTACCAACGGAACGTCAGGAAGTAGTGGTTCTTCCGGTAGTTCGGGTACAAGTGGTTCTTCAGGTACAAGTGGTTCAAGTGGTTCTTCAGGTACTTCGGGGTCTTCTGGAATTAACGGAACATCTGGTAGTTCAGGTTCTTCGGGAACAGATGGTACATCAGGCTCAAGTGGTTCATCAGGGTCTTCAGGAACTAGCGGTAGCTCAGGTTCTTCAGGAACTAGCGGTAGCTCAGGTTCTTCAGGAACTTCAGGTTCAAGTGGTAGCTCAGGTTCTTCGGGGACTAGCGGTAGCTCAGGTTCATCAGGAACATCAGGTTCAAGTGGAACAAACGGTAGCTCAGGTTCATCAGGCTCATCAGGTTCATCAGGTAGTTCAGGAACGGATGGTACTAGTGGGTCTTCAGGTAGTTCAGGCTCCAACGGAACATCAGGAACAGATGGAACATCAGGTTCAAGCGGTTCTTCAGGAACATCAGGTTCAAGTGGAAGTTCAGGTTCAAGTGGAACTTCAGGTTCGTCAGGCTCCAACGGAACATCAGGTAGTAGTGGTACGTCCGGCTCAAGTGGTTCTGCGGGTACTAGCGGTAGTTCAGGTTCGTCGGGAACTAACGGAACATCAGGTAGTAGTGGCACATCAGGTTCAAGTGGAAGTTCAGGTAGTTCTGGTTCATCAGGTACAAATGGAACATCAGGTTCAAGTGGAACAGACGGAACAAGTGGTAGTTCAGGTTCTTCGGGGACTAGCGGTTCAAGTGGAAGTAATGGGTCTTCGGGCTCAAGTGGCACTTCAGGTTCTTCGGGCTCAAGTGGTTCAAGTGGTACTGACGGTTCTTCAGGAACTAGCGGTAGCTCAGGTTCATCAGGTTCAAGTGGTAGTTCAGGTACAAGTGGTAGTAGTGGTTCTTCGGGGTCTAGTGGGTCATCAGGTAGCTCAGGAACATCAGGGTCTTCAGGTTCATCTGGTAGTAGTGGGACTAATGGTTCATCAGGAACAAGCGGAAGTTCAGGTTCCAATGGAACATCGGGAACAAATGGTACGAGTGGTTCATCAGGTAGTTCGGGCACATCAGGGTCTTCTGGAAGTTCAGGTTCATCGGGTACGTCAGGAAGTTCAGGGTCTAATGGTTCAAGCGGTACGTCAGGTACTAGCGGTTCAAGTGGTTCTTCAGGGAGTTCCGGCTCATCAGGTACAAGTGGTTCTTCGGGAACCAACGGAACGTCAGGAACTAATGGTACAAGTGGTGTTGATGGTGTAACAGGGACAAGTGGTACATCGGGGACTAATGGTACAAACGGAACTTCAGGTACTAACGGCACATCAGGAAGTAGTGGAACATCAGGGTCTAGTGGCTCCAATGGGTCATCAGGTACATCTGGCACAAGCGGTAGTTCAGGGTCAAATGGTAGTAGTGGGACAAGTGGTTCTTCGGGAAGTTCAGGTTCTAATGGGTCATCAGGTACAAGTGGTTCTTCGGGAACGTCAGGCTCTTCTGGTAGTAGTGGTAGTTCAGGGTCTAGTGGAACAAGTGGTTCAAGCGGTAGTTCAGGTTCAAATGGTTCTTCGGGGACTAGCGGAAGTAGTGGAAGTAATGGTTCATCAGGAACTAGCGGAAGTAGTGGAACGAGCGGTTCTTCAGGTATCTCAGGAACAAATGGAACTTCAGGTTCTTCAGGCTCAAATGGTAGTAGTGGGACTTCAGGTTCATCAGGGACTAGCGGTTCTTCAGGAAGTTCAGGGTCAAATGGTTCATCAGGAAGTAGCGGAACATCAGGTTCTAGTGGTTCTTCAGGTAGTAGTGGAACTAACGGAACATCAGGTACAAACGGTACTAATGGAACTTCAGGGTCTAGCGGTTCTTCAGGTTCCAATGGGTCATCAGGTACATCCGGCTCAAGTGGAACATCGGGTACGAATGGTACTTCAGGTACTAACGGAACTTCAGGTTCAAGTGGTACATCAGGTACAAATGGAACTAGTGGTTCATCAGGGAGCTCAGGCTCAAGTGGCTCTTCGGGCTCATCAGGGACTAGTGGTAGCTCAGGTTCATCGGGAACAAGCGGTTCATCAGGTATTAATGGTACTTCAGGGTCTTCAGGGTCTTCAGGAACATCAGGGTCAAGTGGATTATCTCCGATAATATATGGTAACGCAAATGAAGTCTTATTGTCTGATGGTGCGGGTGGAATACAATCTTGTACTACATTTACATATGCTTGTGGAGATAATAACATCTTAACAATCGACTCATCTTACATAAAAGTTAATACTTTAACTGCGGGGCCATTAACAGGCACAACAGTAATAAATTCTTTTGGTGAATCTTTTGGTTGTTCCGCAATATACGAATATTGTATCACCGAATCCGGTGGAGCCAAACGTATGGGTCAAATTATGGCAACATGGGATGGTAGTGGTGTGGTCTTCACTGATAACTCAACTCCTGACTTGAATAGTTCTACCGTTGATTTTATATGGAAAGTTCAAAAAAATGGAACTTCAGTTGAGTTAGTGGCTAACGTTTTATCAGGAACTTGGGATGTTTTAGTATCAATTAGAATTATATTTTAATCATTTCTTTACAAACTAACATTAGGTAATATTTATCTATAAAATAAAAACTTTTCTTTTGGATAGGGAAAAAAGAAACGGTATATGGCGAATGAATTTATAGTCCGTAATGGAGTCAAGTCTTTAGGAGGGTTTACCTTTCCGTATAGTGGTATTGGGTCATCAATAACGTTAGTTGATGACAACTACTTTGTAGTGTATACTGGAAATTCTTCAGTAAATATTACATTACCTACATCTGTTTCTCGTTCAGGAAGGGTTTTTATCATTAAAAATGGTGGTAGTGGGACAGTAACTGTTCAAACAACAGGAGGACAAACTATTGACGGCTCATCTACAATAACATTAAATCAAAATCAAACGCTAAGCGTTCAAAGTAATGGTTCGAATTGGCTAATTGCTGGTAATTCGGGCACATCGGGTTCTTCTGGTACTAGTGGTAGTTCAGGTACCTCAGGCACTAATGGAACTAATGGAACTTCAGGAACAAACGGAACTAGCGGTTCGTCAGGTTCAAGTGGAAGTTCTGGTACGTCAGGGACTAACGGTAGTTCAGGCTCATCAGGTAGTTCAGGTACAAGCGGAACTAATGGTACTAGTGGAAGTAGTGGTTCTTCAGGTACAAATGGTACTTCAGGTACTAATGGAACAAACGGAACATCAGGGTCTAGTGGTTCTTCAGGAATAAATGGAACTTCAGGTACTAATGGAACTAGCGGAACAAGTGGGTCTTCAGGTTCCAACGGAACATCAGGTACTAACGGAACTAACGGAACTAGCGGTACTAACGGTACAAATGGAACTTCAGGTTCAAGTGGAACGAGCGGAACAAATGGAACGTCAGGAACTAATGGTACTAGCGGTTCAAGTGGAAGTAATGGAACATCAGGAACTAATGGTACTAACGGAACTTCAGGTTCATCAGGTGTAAATGGTACATCCGGAACAAACGGGACTTCAGGTACGAATGGTTCATCAGGTACTTCAGGCTCAAGTGGTAGTAGTGGTTCAAGTGGAACTTCAGGTACTAATGGAACATCGGGCACGAATGGTACAAGTGGTTCTTCTGGAAGTTCGGGGACTTCAGGAACAAACGGGACTAGTGGTACAAATGGTACTAGCGGTTCAAGTGGAAGTAACGGAACATCAGGAACTAACGGAACATCAGGAACTAACGGAACATCGGGGTCAAGCGGCTCTTCAGGTATAAATGGTACGTCCGGCTCAAGTGGAAGTTCGGGCACTAATGGGACTTCAGGAACCAATGGAACTAACGGTACATCGGGAACGAATGGTACAAGTGGCTCTTCCGGTAGTAGTGGAACATCAGGAACTAATGGAACTAGCGGTACAAATGGTACTTCAGGTTCAAGTGGAAGTTCTGGTACATCAGGTACTAACGGTAGTTCAGGCTCATCAGGTAGTTCAGGTACAAGCGGAACAAATGGTACGTCAGGGACTAACGGTAGTTCAGGTACAAGCGGAACTAATGGGACTAACGGAACTTCAGGAACAAACGGAACATCTGGCTCAAGTGGTTCTTCAGGCACAAATGGTACTTCAGGTACTAATGGAACAAACGGAACATCAGGGTCTAGTGGTTCTTCAGGAATAAATGGAACTTCAGGTACTAATGGAACGAACGGTACTTCAGGAACTAACGGAACATCGGGTAGTTCAGGCTCCTCAGGAACATCTGGTACAAACGGCACATCAGGGACTAATGGAACAAGTGGTTCATCAGGGTCTAGCGGCACTAACGGAACATCGGGTACAAATGGGTCATCAGGAAGCTCAGGCTCAAGCGGAACAAATGGTACTAACGGGACAAGTGGGTCTTCAGGTTCCAACGGAACATCAGGTACTAACGGAACTAGCGGTACTAACGGTACTTCAGGAAGTTCAGGGTCTAGCGGCACTTCAGGAACAAATGGTACTTCAGGTACTAACGGGACAAGTGGGTCTTCAGGTTCCAACGGAACATCAGGTACTAACGGAACTAGCGGAACAAATGGAACATCGGGCTCAAGTGGGAGTAGTGGGTCATCAGGTACTAACGGGACTTCAGGTACTAACGGAACAAATGGGACTAGCGGCACAAATGGAACATCAGGAAGCTCAGGTTCAAATGGTTCGTCAGGGACTAGCGGCACAAATGGAACATCAGGAAGCTCAGGTTCAAATGGTTCGTCAGGAACTAGCGGAACTAATGGAACATCGGGGACTAATGGAACAAACGGAACATCTGGAACCAACGGTACTTCAGGTTCATCTGGCTCTTCAGGGACTAGCGGAACAAATGGAACATCAGGTACTAACGGGACTTCGGGGACAAATGGAACTAGTGGTTCTTCAGGAAGTAGCGGTAGCTCAGGTTCAAGCGGAACTAATGGGACATCAGGAACAAATGGTACTAGTGGAACAAACGGTACATCAGGAAGCTCAGGTTCAAGTGGAACATCAGGTTCAAGCGGGTCTTCAGGTACTAGTGGGACAAATGGAACATCAGGTACAAATGGCACTAGTGGAAGTAGTGGCTCATCAGGAAGCTCAGGTACATCGGGAACTAATGGTACTTCAGGTACTAACGGCACATCAGGAACTTCAGGGTCTAGCGGTAGCTCAGGTACTAGTGGAACCAACGGAACGTCAGGAACTAATGGTACTAGCGGTTCTTCAGGTTCTTCCGGAACATCAGGAACGAATGGTACTAGCGGAACAAATGGAACATCGGGGTCAAGTGGCTCTTCAGGAATAAATGGTACCTCTGGTACTAACGGAACGTCAGGAACAAATGGAACTTCAGGTACTAACGGGACAAGTGGGTCTTCAGGTTCTAATGGAACATCAGGCACAAATGGTACTAGCGGTAGTTCAGGCTCCAATGGAACATCAGGAACTAACGGAACATCAGGTACTAACGGAACTAACGGAACGTCAGGAACAAACGGTACAAGCGGTAGTTCAGGTTCATCAGGTACAAGCGGAACTAATGGGACTTCGGGAACTAATGGTACTAGTGGAAGTAGTGGTTCATCAGGCTCAAGCGGTACTAGTGGGACTAACGGAACATCTGGCTCAAGTGGTTCTTCAGGTACAAATGGTACTTCAGGCACTAATGGAACAAACGGAACATCAGGGTCTAGCGGCTCTTCAGGAATAAATGGAACTAACGGGACTTCGGGTACGAATGGAACAAGCGGAACAAATGGAACATCAGGTAGTTCAGGTTCTAGCGGGACTTCAGGTACAAATGGCACTAGCGGAACAAATGGTACTTCAGGAAGTTCAGGGTCGAGCGGTTCGTCAGGAACTAGTGGAACAAATGGTACTAACGGAACGTCAGGAACAAATGGTACTAGCGGAACAAATGGAACTTCAGGTAGTTCAGGTTCAAGTGGAACTAACGGTACATCAGGAAGTTCGGGTTCAAGTGGTACTAGCGGCACAAATGGGACTTCGGGAACAAATGGAACATCAGGTACGAATGGTACTAGTGGAAGTAGTGGTTCTTCAGGAAGTTCGGGAACTTCAGGGACAAATGGCACATCCGGTTCAAGTGGTAGTTCAGGTTCAAGTGGAACAAGTGGTTCATCGGGTAGTTCGGGAACTAGTGGTTCATCAGGGACTAGTGGTAGTTCAGGGTCTAGTGGTTCATCGGGTTCTTCTGGAACTTCGGGTTCATCAGGTAGAAACGGAACAAATGGGACAAATGGAACTTCGGGTACTAATGGAACTAGCGGTACAAATGGGACAAATGGAACATCAGGGTCAAGTGGTTCTTCAGGTACTAGTGGTCTTTCAGGTGTAAATGGAACATCAGGTACTAACGGAACTTCAGGTACAAATGGTACTAGTGGAACAAATGGAACATCAGGGTCAAGTGGCTCTTCAGGAACTAATGGTACTAACGGAACATCGGGTACAAATGGTACAAGTGGTTCATCAGGAACAAGTGGAACCAACGGTACGAATGGTACTTCAGGAACAAACGGAACATCGGGTACTAATGGCACTTCAGGTTCATCAGGCTCTTCAGGTAGTAGTGGGACAAATGGTACATCAGGAACGAATGGTACTAGCGGAACAAATGGAACAAATGGAACATCGGGGTCAAGTGGCTCTTCAGGAATAAACGGAACATCAGGCACTAACGGAACTTCAGGTAGTTCAGGGTCTAGCGGAACTTCAGGTACGAATGGCACTAGCGGAACAAGTGGGTCTTCAGGTTCATCGGGAACATCAGGGACAAATGGTACGAACGGAACTTCGGGTACGAATGGTACTAGCGGAAGTAGTGGTTCAAGTGGTACTAGCGGAACAAATGGGACTAGTGGAACAAACGGCACATCAGGAAGCTCAGGTTCAAGTGGAACAAATGGCACATCAGGGTCTAGTGGGTCTTCAGGTACTAATGGAACATCAGGTTCAAGTGGGTCTTCAGGAACTAATGGTACGTCAGGAACAAACGGTACATCGGGCTCTTCAGGTAGTTCAGGTTCAAGTGGTACGTCGGGGACAAACGGTACTAGTGGAACAAATGGTACGTCGGGGTCTAGTGGTACTTCAGGAACTAACGGTTCATCAGGTACTAGTGGTAGTTCAGGGTCTAGTGGCTCTTCAGGAAGTAGTGGTACGTCAGGTTCTTCGGGTTCAAGTGGAACATCAGGTTCGTCAGGGTCTAGTGGTTCTTCAGGTACAAGTGGTTCATCAGGTTCATCAGGTATAAATGGAACGAATGGAACATCAGGTACTAATGGGACTAACGGAACATCAGGTACTAATGGGACTTCGGGTAGTAGCGGCACAAACGGCACTTCAGGGACAAACGGGACATCAGGTACCAATGGTACTAGTGGCTCTTCAGGAAGTTCAGGTACCAATGGTACTTCAGGAACAAATGGTACTAGTGGAACGAACGGTACTTCAGGTTCAAGTGGTACAAATGGAACATCGGGCACAAACGGGACATCAGGTACAAATGGTACGTCAGGTACAAATGGAACTAACGGGACAAATGGAACTTCAGGTACTAACGGTACAAGTGGAACAAACGGGACATCTGGAACGAACGGCACTTCAGGTTCATCTGGTTCTTCGGGCACTAGCGGAACAAATGGTTCTTCAGGGACTAGCGGAACAAATGGAACATCAGGGTCTAGCGGTAGTTCAGGTACTTCAGGTACTAATGGAACGAGTGGGACTAACGGAACTTCGGGGTCTAGTGGTACTAGCGGCACTAACGGTACTAATGGAACTTCAGGGTCTAGCGGCAGTTCGGGGTCATCAGGTTCATCAGGTACTAACGGAACAAGTGGTACAAATGGTACATCAGGGTCAAGTGGCTCTTCAGGAACTAGTGGAACAAACGGTACATCAGGAAGCTCAGGTTCAAGTGGAACATCTGGAACAAACGGTTCGTCAGGTACAAATGGTACTAGTGGAAGTAGTGGTTCGTCAGGTTCAAGTGGAACTAGCGGAACAAACGGTACGTCAGGTACAAATGGAACTTCAGGGTCTAGTGGTTCATCAGGAAGTTCGGGAACAAGTGGTACTAATGGAACAAATGGGACTTCAGGAACAAATGGAACTTCAGGGTCTAGCGGTAGCTCAGGCACTAGTGGAACAAATGGTACTTCGGGTACTAATGGAACAAGCGGTTCTTCAGGAAGTTCAGGTACCAATGGAACGAACGGTACTAGTGGGACAAATGGAACATCAGGAACTAACGGGACATCAGGGTCTAGCGGTTCATCAGGAACAAGTGGAACTTCAGGTAGCTCAGGTTCTTCGGGGTCTAGCGGCACATCAGGTTCAAGTGGTTCTTCGGGGACATCAGGTAGCTCAGGTTCTTCGGGGTCTAGCGGTACATCAGGTTCATCAGGTAGAAATGGTACTAACGGAACAAATGGTACTTCGGGTACTAACGGAACCAACGGAACATCAGGAACAAATGGAACGTCAGGAACAAATGGTACTTCGGGGTCTAGCGGGACTTCAGGTACTAATGGAACTTCAGGGTCTAGCGGGAGTTCGGGGTCATCAGGAACATCAGGTTCAAGTGGAACAAGTGGAGTAAGTGGTGCTTCGGGTACGAGTGGAACAAACGGAACAAATGGTACAAATGGAACCTCAGGAACTAACGGTACTTCTGGTACATCCGGTTCTTCAGGTACTAATGGAACATCAGGCACAAATGGTTCATCAGGAACTAGTGGGTCTTCAGGTTCAAGCGGTTCAAGTGGCTCCTCAGGTACTTCTGGTTCAAGTGGTAGAAATGGTACAAACGGTACTAATGGAACATCAGGTACCAACGGAACTAATGGAACAAGTGGGACTAATGGTTCTTCAGGAACAAACGGCACAAGTGGAAGCTCGGGTACAAATGGAACTTCAGGAACAAATGGGACTAGCGGCACTAACGGAACGTCAGGAACGAATGGTACAAATGGTACATCGGGCACTAACGGAACTTCAGGAACAAATGGAACATCAGGTACAAATGGGACTAGCGGTTCTTCAGGAAGTTCAGGTACTAATGGTTCTTCGGGTTCGAGTGGGGCATCAGGGTCTAGTGGTTCTTCGGGGTCAAGTGGCAGCTCAGGTTCTTCAGGTATATCAGGTACAAATGGTACTAACGGAACTTCGGGTACGAGTGGAACAAACGGAACTAGTGGTACGAATGGTACTTCAGGAACAAACGGTACAAGTGGTAGTAGTGGAAGTTCAGGTTCAAGTGGTACTTCTGGAACTAACGGTACTTCTGGAACTAACGGTACATCAGGTTCAAGTGGTTCTTCCGGGACATCAGGAACTAATGGTACTAACGGTACTTCAGGGACAAATGGAACTAGCGGAACTAATGGAACATCAGGTTCCTCAGGTTCAAGTGGATTGAATGGTACAAATGGTACTAGCGGAAGTAGTGGTTCGTCAGGTTCAAGTGGAACTAGCGGAACAAACGGTAGTTCAGGAACAAGTGGTTCTTCAGGGTCAAGTGGTTCTTCAGGTAGAAACGGAACTAATGGAACTAATGGAACTAGCGGAACAAACGGTTCTTCAGGGACTAATGGTACTAATGGAACTTCGGGCACAAATGGAACATCAGGAACAAATGGTACATCAGGTAGTTCGGGTTCAAGTGGAACAAATGGTACAAGTGGTTCATCAGGTAGTTCAGGAACAAGCGGCACTAATGGAACTTCAGGAACAAATGGTACGTCAGGGTCTAGCGGTAGCTCTGGTTCTTCAGGTATGAAAGGAGATTCAGGGTCGTCAGGTATATCAGGTACAAATGGTACAAACGGGACTAGTGGGACAAATGGTACTTCAGGTACTAACGGAACATCGGGGTCTAGCGGAAGCTCAGGTTCTTCAGGAACAAATGGTACAAGTGGAACTAATGGTACTAACGGAACATCTGGTACGAATGGTACAAGTGGTTCTTCAGGTTCAAGCGGTTTAAACGGAGCTAACGGTACAAATGGGACAAACGGAACTTCGGGTACAAATGGAACAAGCGGTACAAATGGCACATCGGGTTCCTCAGGTTCAAGCGGATTAAATGGGACAAACGGAACTTCGGGTACAAATGGGACTAATGGTTCTTCAGGAACAAACGGCACAAATGGAACATCAGGTACAAATGGGACTAGCGGCACTAACGGAACGTCAGGAACGAATGGTACAAATGGTACATCGGGTACTAACGGAACTTCGGGCACTAATGGTACTAACGGTACTTCAGGGACAAATGGAACTAGCGGAACTAATGGAACATCTGGTTCCTCAGGTTCAAGTGGATTGAATGGTACAAACGGAACGAACGGTACTAATGGAACGTCAGGAAGTAGTGGTAGTTCAGGAACTAGTGGTTCTTCTGGCACATCTGGAAGTTCAGGGTCAAGCGGCTCTTCTGGTAGTTCAGGAACAAGTGGCTCATCAGGTAGAAATGGAACAAACGGTACCAACGGAACTAACGGTACTAGTGGTACAAATGGCACTAGTGGAACTAACGGTACAAATGGAACAAGTGGTTCATCAGGTAGTTCAGGAACGAGCGGTAGTAGTGGAACATCAGGAACTAATGGGACTAGTGGCTCATCAGGTTCATCAGGTTTAAACGGAGCTAACGGTACTAATGGAACAAACGGAACTAGTGGTAGTTCGGGGTCTTCAGGTTTAAATGGAGCTAACGGTACTAATGGTACTAACGGAACTTCAGGTTCAAGTGGTTTAAATGGAGCAAATGGTACAAACGGAACTTCAGGTTCTTCAGGCTCAAGCGGATTGAATGGAGCAAATGGTACAAATGGTACAAACGGAACTAACGGAACATCAGGCTCTTCAGGTTTAAATGGAGCAAATGGTACTAACGGAACTAATGGAACATCAGGGAGTTCAGGTTCAAGTGGCTTAAACGGAACGAATGGTACTAATGGAACTTCAGGTTCAAACGGGACATCCGGTTCTTCAGGTTTAAATGGAGCAAATGGTACAAACGGAACTAATGGAACATCTGGAAGCTCAGGTTCAAACGGGACATCTGGAAGTTCAGGTTCTAATGGTTCATCAGGAACATCAGGTAGTTCAGGTTCTTCAGGAACATCAGGTTCAAGTGGTTCAAGCGGAACTAGCGGTAGCTCAGGTTCATCAGGAACATCAGGTTCAAGTGGAACAAGTGGTTCTTCAGGATTAAACGGAGCCAATGGAACAAATGGAACGTCAGGAAGTTCAGGGTCTAATGGTTCATCAGGAACTAGTGGAAGTTCAGGAAGTTCAGGGTCTAATGGTTCATCAGGAACTAGTGGAAGTTCAGGGTCTTCGGGGTTAAATGGTAATAATGGAACGAACGGAACGAACGGTTCTTCAGGAACTAGCGGAAGTTCAGGTTCAAGTGGTTCTTCAGGTTCAAGTGGGTTGAATGGTGCAAATGGTACGAGCGGTTCTTCGGGAACTAGCGGAAGTTCAGGTAGCTCGGGGTCTAGTGGATTAAACGGTGCAAATGGTACTTCAGGGTCTAGTGGAACAAGTGGTTCATCAGGTAGCTCAGGTTCTAGTGGTTTAAACGGAACGAACGGTACTAACGGAAGTAGTGGAACGTCAGGTTCAAGTGGTTCTTCAGGATTAAATGGGGTTAATGGAACTTCAGGGTCTTCAGGGACTAGCGGTTCATCAGGTTCATCAGGATTAAATGGGGCTAACGGAACTTCAGGCTCATCAGGTAGTTCAGGAACTAGTGGAAGTTCAGGGTCTTCAGGAACTAGTGGAAGTTCAGGGTCTTCAGGGACTAGCGGTTCTTCAGGCTCATCAGGTTCAAGTGGAACAAGTGGTTCTTCAGGTAGAAACGGAACAAATGGTACTAACGGAACAAACGGAACAAATGGTACAAATGGAACTTCAGGTTCAAGCGGTTCATCGGGATTAAATGGTAATGATTCATCAAACAGTGGTAGATGGAAATATGATTCTACTGTAGTTGCGCCCTCATCACCACCATCAACAGGATTTAGAACTAATAGTTCGACAATAACATCAATATCGGTAATAAGTATATCTACAACTTCACTGGATAGTAATAATTATGCATCTTGGTTATCAAATATTAATACAACGGCTTATATACAAATTACTGAAGTTGGAAATAATAGTACAATTGGTATATATAGGGTTCTTACTACTACAAGTGCCGCGACATACTACGATATTACACTTGCTAATTTTGGTGGTGGTGGTACAATAGCTAACAATCGTACTTACACAATATCTTACGTATTAAATGGAAATAGTGGTTCGTCAGGTTTATCAGGAACTAGTGGTAGTTCAGGGTCTAGTGGGTCATCAGGAACAAACGGAGAAACTGGAGCTACTGGTTCGTCAGGTTTATCAGGAACTTCTGGTTCATCAGGAAAAAACGGAACTAACGGGACTAATGGAACAAACGGTACATCAGCTATAAGCACACAAGTTGATGTTTATTTATCAGGTAGTGGTAACTGGACTGAACCTGCCAATGCTAAAGCAGTTTATGTTATGTGTATTGCCGGTGGAGGTGCCGGTGGTGGAGGTAGAAGAGGTTCTGCGGGTAGTGTTCGCGGAGGCGGAGGCGGCGGAGGCGGTGGTGGTATGAGCTACGCTACTTTTAACGCCGCGGTAGTTTCATCACCTGTTGCATATAGTGTTGGTACTGGAGGTGCAAGTGGAGGTTCTATAGCTACAAATGATACAAACGGAAGCTTAGGTGGTAACGGTGGAGCATCTACTTTTGGTGCCATTATACAAGCAACCGGAGGGTTTGGTGGTGGAGGTGGTACTACATCAGGTAGTCCAAGTGACCCATCAGGTAGAAGTGGTACAGGTTTGATTTCAGCTGGTGGTACAGGTACCGTATCAAATTCTACAGGTAATGTTGGAGTTACAGGTGGGGCCGCAAATTTTGCCGGAGGCGGTGGAGCATCTGGTGGTGGTATAACCGTAGGAAATGCCGTAAGTAATGGAGGTGTGGGAGGAACAATCACATTTATATCAGGTGGTGCTGCGGTAGGAACTGCGGGTGCTTCTCCAGGTGGTGCCGGTGGTACAGGTGGGTCTAATGCAGCATCATATCTCGGAGCCGGTGGTGGTGGCGGTGGGTCTAACACTACGGGTGCTTCAGGTGCTGGTGGTAATGGTGGAAACTACGGTGGTGGTGGAGGAGGAGGAGGTGCCTCACTTAACGGTTTCGGAGCCTCAGGTGGTGGTACCGGTGCTGGTGGTATGATATTAGT
>Ga0255117_1000331_pt1 | contig 15007 bp, 14 predicted proteins | sample Law_Atlam_RepA_8_2_FD_188583 | JGI IMG/M metagenome (GOLD analysis project Ga0255117, IMG submission 188583) | Freshwater microbial communities from St. Lawrence River, New York, United States - Law_Atlam_RepA_8h | ecosystem: Environmental > Aquatic > Freshwater > River | place: USA: New York...
GCGCGAATGGGGCATGCGATACCCGAGTAAATCTTGGTGCCCGGAGCCGGAACCATCACCCGTTTCTTTTTGGTACTTCCATCTCCAAGAACCCTCAAACAATGACGTCTGGACGCCGTTTGCCACGAGTTACTCCTCTCAATTCTAGCCTGATATTCCGAAAGCCTGGAAAAAACTACCTAAAAACTACTTAAAACCGCTGCTAGGCAAGGTCACGTCACGCCCAAGCTGGGTATAAGAAACCAAGGCGGTTTGGGCAGCTCCTTTGCATAGGTTGGGATACAGGTAACTGATTTAAACGGTTAGAGCGCGGGAAATCGGTCGCGCCACACCTAGGTAGAGAGTTAGAAACCAGGGCGGTTTGGGCAACTTATTTGCATAGGTTGGGATACAGGTAACTGATTTGCGTACTTGTTGCGCGATTTGCCTTGGCTCTGCCTAAAAGCATGCTGGTCAGACAAAGGGCTAAACCGGACCCACTGAACTCGCGAAACTAGACAAGTCAGCTCCTGAACGGTCCGCATCACGTGTGGTGCGGAGTACACAGCTATCCGATGCAAGGAGCATTTTCATGCCATTCATTACAGTACTGCGCAGCAGCAATCCAACCACAGTCACAAAACGAGTCTCGCTTGACGCCGAGTCAGACCTAAACATCACCCCGGTAGCGAATATTGTTGAAGCGACCTGCCGTGCGGTATCAATAAGCTCACTGGCGAATCTGCGTAACGAGCTCATATCCCGTAAACCCAACGAGTGTCATATCTACGGCCTGCCTCGGGGCAGCCAGCGGTCAGAGGCAGTGTTTGATATCGTCACTGAGAGGGCTCTAATTGGCCTAGAGAAACGAGAAAACCTGATATCTCGATCCAAGCAGTGCTTCTCATGGGCCCAAGGTGCGGGTGTTCTGATGCTCGACTACGACGCCCCAAAAGATGGCGCCGACCCACTCTCCCGAGACGAGCTGTTACAAGCGCTTTATGCCGTTGCCCCTGAACTCATAAAGCACCAAATCCTTTGGACTCCATCAACCACGAGCTGCATCTATCACGGGGACAAAGAACTTCGAGGAATTCGCGGTCAGCGCTTGTACATTCTCGTGGCACAGGCAGGAAGAATTCCAGAGATAGGCTTAGCACTAAACGAGCGACTGTGGGCAGCAGGATTCGGTCGCCATGAAATCAGCAAGTCTGGGCAGATACTTGAACGCCCGTTGTTTGACTCGTCCGTCTGGATGACTAACCACATCGACTTTTGCGCCGGAGCAATCTGCGAAGATGGCTTGAGCCAACGGCGTGGCGAGCCACAACTTCTAGGCGGAGCAGAACCCATTTGGGGAGCGGAAAGTGTACTGGCGACTTCATCCAAAGCCCGTGTGCAAGCCGGAAAAAATAAAGAAGTGTCAATCGCCCATGTCTATGTGCAAGCCTGCGCCGCCAAAGAGCGCTGGAAGGATGCACAACGTACCAAATATCAGCAACTTCTTCGTGACTTTGATGATCTGAGCATCCGGGATTTTGTCTACCGGGCAATTGAGCATTCAGAACTTCCCTGTCATTGGCGTGTTTTGGTCATTGAAAATGGAAGAGAAATTGAGGTGCCAGTCCACGAGCTAATCGCTAATCCCGACCGCTACGATGGCGCCTTAACCCTTGACCCTATCGAACCAGATTATGACCACCGCCGCGCGGTAGGAAAACTATTCCTCCGAGGGGCGCGGCCAAACCTCTTCTCGTACGCTCACGGAGGGACGAATTATCGGCTAATTGGTGAGACTAATCCCATCGAAATAATCGAGGGAAAGGAAGCCCAAGTAGTAGATGCAGCAAACGAAATCCTTCGAAACTCTCCAGACATCTTCGATTTTGGCGACAGTCTCGTTGAGGTTCATCCTGACGGCCGGCTTTTCCCGTTGAAAGAGAACGCGCTGAAATACACGCTTGGTAAGTCAGTACAGTTCCGGTCTAACGCCAGATTACGAAATCCACCACCCGCAGTTTGCAAGACTCTGCTTGAAATCTGCAGGAACCTAAAATCACTCGATGCCGTGATCACTGCTCCGACCCTTCGATCCGACGGCTCTGTGCTTGATCAACCGGGCTATGACGCTGCAAGCAGGCTTCTGTTGGTCGCGAAACAACCTTTTAGTGTGCCGTCAGCACCAACCGAGCACGAAGCAAAAGAGGCCTTGGAGCTCCTAATGAAGCCCTTTGAACACTTCCCGTTTGTAGACAGTCTCGCCTGGTCAGTGCATCTTGGCGCGCTTCTGACGGCGGCCATTCGTTCATCAATCCCCACCGCGCCGGCCTTCGTATACGACGCGCCAACTCAAGGGTCAGGAAAGAGTCTTCTGGCTGCCTGCATTGGAATGCTTGCGACCGGTAAACCACCGCCGGTATGGCCTCATCTAGACACAAGAAACTCAGACGAGACAAGAAAGCGCATGTTCACAGCACTACGTGACGGTGAGCGTGTGGTGGTGTGGGATAACGTGGTCGGGACATTTGACTCTGCGCCACTTGCCGCAATCCTAACCTCCCCTAGCGCTAAAGATCGATTATTAAACACACAGAACTCTATAGAGGTACCGAACAGAGCATTACTGCTACTAACAGGAAATAACTTTACCCCGGCAGGTGATATGGCGAGGCGCGTCTTTATATGCCGCATTGACCCAAAAACAGAAATGCCGTGCGCACGACATTTTGACGACAATCCGCTTGATATCTGCAAGTATAACCGTCAGCAGATGATTGGCGCTGCGCTCACGCTAATTCGTTTTTACCTTAGTAGCGGCGCTGGACGATGCGGGGATACGGGATCATTCAGCGAGTGGGATCTATTTGTACGGCAAACAATCATTTATTTGGGCAGGACTATCGATAAGGAGCGATGCGTTGACATCATTAGCTCCATCGAGCAAAACACCCAACAAGATCCAGAGGCTGAGCTATTGACCACTCTCTACACGTCATGGCTGAATATATTTGGAAATGACTGGAAGACCGCCAAGGAGATCGCTAGCCCCGAGTACGGGAAGGGTTGGGAGGAGGACGAGTGCCGAAATGCATTTTTAGAGAGCTTGAGAGAGCTAACTAGGGGACCCGGCTCTATTCCAACTCTAAGTCGGGCGTTACATTATCGAAAAGGACGTGTAGTGGACGGCATGGTCCTCGAGGAAAGCAAATGCCCAAAACAAAACGTCAAAACCTGGCGAGTCACGAAGAACAGTTCACCGGGCAGAACGGGCAGAACGGGGCATTTTTCCAATATATAAAAACAACCTTGAAATATTAAATAAACAAAAATTTGCCCGATTTCACCGTTTTGCCCGGCGTTACGCGAAAGGAGCATCAATGACACGAGAGGAGTGCATAACGAACCCAATCTACTACCTCACGGAGAAACAAACGTCAGAGTTGCGCGAGCTTTGGCGTCAAATTCGACACTCTGTTACTCCAGAGCGCGAGAATTTTATTAGAGTAAAGCTTGGCGCTCCCAAGGCAAAAATTAGCCGAAAGCAGCTATTTATGGTGATGTCTCAGCTAACGGCCTATTTGCCTGAGGCCTCGTTACCACAATGGATGTATGAGTTGGATGATCAGTGCATAGCCGTCTAACTTGGCAAGCGAGTTTTGTAAGCCACGCGCGCGCGAGGGTGGTAACGGGCCTCGAGATGCCGCCATCAGAGAGTTGATCGACGAAGGGTTCTCATACGGGTGGCTACAACACCCGAGGAGAAAAGAGCCTGCGGCAAGAAGTTGCTGCTAAAAAGGACCGACAAGCCCTTCCCTGTGTTTGGACTCGAGGTCTGATCCCTCTGCTTCCCAATGTTTCCCCAGGCATCCGAGTGGTGCCCGAGGGGAGATGAAAATAGAGAGATCTCTACAGTGGGGCTAGGGTAGAAAGCTTCGCTTCTACCCGCCCCGTAGAGTCTATTCAGCATTGAGTTTCCCTCCTCGTCATATTTACTAGGGGCTGGGGAAGGAGGGAAACATCTAGACACCCTCCTCGGACAAATAGCCAAGTCCGTCCGCAAAAAGGTATAGAGACAGGTTACGCGCGCGCGAGGGCGGCACTCACCTAAAACCCCACTCGACCACCCTCCTCCCCGCGTGCGGCCACAACTCACGGTGCCCATCGCCGAACCCTATGCGCGCGCGAGGGAGGGAATTGGGGTAACAAATACTCCGCCACCACATCGCCGAGACCGCTTGCCGAATAGCAGCAGCTAGAAGCCTCTGAGTCGGAGAACTGACGATGCCCATTTCGTAATCTGAAGTATGTAGCAATGACCAGAGCACTGAGCGACTAAGTAGGCCAAAACTCTGCCGATTTTTCGCAGTCTGAAACCACCACAATTAACCAGGGCAGTTGGAGGCCCTGGCTAAGAGATCGGTTGTCACAGTGTGAAACGTACACTTTTAACCAGGGCAACTGAAGGCCCCAGTTCCGGGGCCAAATCACCCCAGGAGGCGCTACATGCCAATAAAGCTGCTCGGTTTCATCATCATCATGCTAACGATGGGTGGCATACCCCACTGGGGCTTAACCTTAAAAGCCCTCGAGTATCTGGCCATAGGCGTCGGGCTCTATTGGCTAGGTCATAGGCTGGGTTAGGCGCCGAGCGATCGAGAAGTCATGGAATACCAATTTGACTTCAGGTACCCGGCTTAGCCAACGTTTGGGTTACTCGAGATCCCGAAAGCACAATAAAAATGGCCGCACTCGATATTGAGGCGGCCACTGATCGATAAAGACCTGTCATTCGGGATTATTTGAGCAAGGGATCCGCACGACGGTTCTCGGCCCAAGCGGCCTCGGTTGATCCCTTCGCACGCGGTTTTTCCTCTCCATTGCTCACCGCCTCAACTCGGTTTGCAGCGACTCCTAAAACTCCAAGGGCCTTGCTCACAGCCTCTGCGCGTTTCTGACCAAGGGCCAGGTTGTATTCTGTTGTCCCGCGCTCGTCGGCATTGCCTTCAATCACGAGCCGCGCCTTGACGTCCGCTTTGAGATAGTTCGCAAACGCGGTGATGGTGGGCTGATACTCTGCCTTGATGTCAAACTTGTCGTAATCAAAGTAAATGCTGGGCTTGACCTTGCCAAGAGCGGCTTTTGCAGCGGCAATCTGGCTCGCGGTTGCTGCGTTAGCGGCAGCGGACGCAGATGACACCGTGGCCTTCTTATCGTCCAAGGGAACCTGTGAGGCGCAGCCGGCGAGAACAACAACCGAAGCCGTGGCAGCTAAGAGTGGCAGCCGAGCGAAAGTTTTAAATAGGTGATGCATGGTTTCTCCTTAAAAATTTAATTTTCCACGCCGTATTGTCACGCCAAACCAGACCCTGACTCGGCAGCGTCGGGTTACACGACACTGCCAGACCAGGCCCTGATGCGGCAGTATCGTACAAAACCATACTGCTGATTATTTTTTAGATTCAAAAATTAAATCTCTCAATCGCCACCACTTGATCCAAAAAAATTTATACAACAATCGTACTTAGCGCTGGAATTCCTACGGTTCCGTCAAGATAAGCGGCGCTAGGAGTGCGAACTTTTCCGAAATTTTGGAGGATTTTAAGACAGAAGGTTTCGGGTACAAGAGTCGCAATTCTGCAATAATCTGAAGATGTGCGAATCAATCTCTCACTTGCAGCCATCTCGCCTAAGACTGACCCTGCCAATGCAATACACGTCGTTGAACGCTCGAAAGTAGTAACTCCCAGGCTAGCCCGATAATCCCGATCAGGACAATTCCAATGAATGTCGCAGGCACGTTGAAATACTGAGCGGAGTCTAGGATGATGAACCCCAAGCCGGCCTGAGCACCAAGCAATTCGGATGCGACGACTAAGGTCCATGAAATGGATGAGGCTGCCCGCAAAGAAGTCATGATGGCTGGCATTGCCGCGGGAATAATTACCCTTAAAAATAATTGAGCGGAACTTAAGCCAATACTTTGGCCTGCTCTTATTAGTGTAAGCGGCACTGCCCGAACACCGTCTGAACAGTTTAGTACGACATACCAAAAGGCGGCCATAAAGATAAGCCCAATTTTTGAGGACTCACCAATCCCAAAGTAAAAAACAAAAAGGGTCGCGAATGCAATTGGTGGAATCGGCCGAAGGAAACCTATGATCGGAGCTACGACGGCGTATGCAACATCATTTCGGCCAATAAGAATTCCAAACGGCACCCCGATCAGTACGGCGAGCAAAAACCCTGTTATTGCTCTCATCACGCTCATTCCCACATGCTTTTCTAGAGGAGAGCCGCCGTAGCCTTTTTCAATCAACTCTGCAAAAGTTTCGACCAATTTTGGAGGCGAAGGAAGAAACTCTGGCCTAACCCACCCTGAGTTGGCAAGCAACCACCATAGAGCGATGAATCCAAACACGGCAAGAGCGCTGATGAAATTCAAAAAGGAACGTCTTCTCATTCCTGTGCCTCAAGCCACTCATCTCTAAGACTACTGACTATTCGAGCTCTGAGCGCTGCAAAATCTGGATTGCCAATGAGTTCATAACTTCTTGGCCGACTAAATGGTACCTCGAGACGCTCCTTTATTCGTCCTGGACGACGCGTCATTACGTAGATGTGATCCGCAAGAATTAGTGCTTCTTCGACGTCATGTGTAATAAAGAGGATCGTGGGCCGATATTCAGCCCAAACCTTTAGAACTACCTCGTGCATTACGACCCGGGTCTGTGCATCTAATGCACCAAACGGCTCATCCATTAAGATTACGTCTGGACTCGCAACTAATACGCGGGCGAGTTGAACTCGCTGCCGCATGCCGCCAGACAACTGATAGGGGTAGTGACGCTCGAATCCCGCAAGCCCAACACTCAGCAGTACTTTTCGGGTCGACTCTTCAAGCAACTTGGAATCAAAGCCTCTAACGCGAGGGCCAAGGGTAACGTTATCCCAGACCGTCAACCATGGGAAAAGTGCTGGTTGCTGAAATACGACGCTCCGATCCGGGTGAGGCCCAGAAACTGCCTGGCTTTTTACAGTCAAACTGCCAGAACTTGGAGTCTCAAAGCCGGCGATCATATTGAGTAGTGTGGTTTTTCCGCATCCACTCGGTCCGACGATACACGCGACCTCATGAGCGGGGACAGTTATGTCGAAAGCCTGCAGAGCCAGGGTCGGCAGATCCGACTCCTCACGCCCAGGATAGGTCTTTGACAATCCCTTTGCCTCAATCAGCGCTACTTCATCCCTCATCGCTGTGCTACTAAGCCCGCTGACATAATAAACGCCCGTCCGCCTAAATTGCGATCAGCGAGAGAATGCCGCCCTGAGAGGACGATTGTCAATAAACGCAGGAATATCGCCGCGCTTTGTGATCAGCTGAGCCAGCATCGCAGGATCTTCCACTCGGTCTTTAAGGTACTGTGCTGCACCACGACTGGAGTTGTTTGGCTCGGCTAACGATAAGGGATGTTTGCTATCTAGTTGCGCCTGCGGCTCATACCACTCGACACCTTTTATAATTTGCTGGGCTAGCTTGTCGTCAATTCCGGTGATTGTGCGAATTTTTTCCATAGTAGGCCCTGGGTCACTCATATATCTTTTTTGACCCTCCGCCATAGCTCGAATCATTCGCCCGACGCCAGCAACATTTTTTGGATCGGACAGGAATTTTGTTGTCATAGCAAAACCAAACGGATCAAGAGCGCCCAACTCCTTATTGACAACGATACGAGTAGCACCCTTCTCGACTGCCTGGCTAACAAACGGGTCCCAAAACCAGCCAGCCTCCACATCGCCATTTAAAACTGCCGCTAGGCCTTGTGGTGGCGCAAGCGGAATAGCCTCGATGTCATTAATGTTCATACCTGCGCGTCGCAAGGCAATCAGATGCGCTAGATGCTGCGATGAGCCGGCTGCGTAAGTTACTTTCTTTCCCTTCAGATCTTTGAAGTCACGGATCGCGCTACCTTTTCGAACCACTAAGCCCTCAATGGGCGAATAATCCCCATAGGTATAGACCCAGCGTATCTCAAGACCCCGCGTCGTACCCATGAAGTAGGTACCGATACCGCCCTGACCGGCATCGATGCTGCCCGCCTGCATCGCTTGGAAAGTTGCCGGTCCGGAAGTAAACTTCACCAGTTGCACATCAAGATTTTCTCTTTCAAAAAGGTCGTAAGCGATTGCTGCGTAGAGAGGAACGGTTGGAATTGGCAAGAACCCATAGCGGATGGTCACTCGATCAAGCCGTGACTGAGCCAAAGTCGCAAGGGGCGTTGCGCCCAGGGTCGCAGTCGCAGCGGCCAGCAGAGCGACATTTCGCCGCGTGATGTTAATTGATGACATGGTGTCTCCTTTGTGAATACTTGCAAAACGCAGATTTATTTCAGTTATTTTGAGAATGCAAACGTTTGCATGGAATTTACCGGGTGAGTTCGCATCTTGTCAATGCGCATCGCCAATCTCGGGGCTGTTTCGAGGGTTTACGATAACAGTGAAGTTTGCATGCTTCACAGCACCATAATGACAGAAAATAATTGGGATTAATTCATGAAAATCCGTGAAGTTGCCAGTGGTCTGAGCTTCCCTGAGGGTCCTGTGGCCCTCAGTGATGGCTCAGTGCTTGTGGTAGAAATCGCCTCGGGATTTCTCACCCGGGTCACCCAGTCAGGACGCCTACAGCGTCTTATCTGCCTCGGCGGTGGTCCCAATGGGGCCGCTCTGGGCCCAGATGGTGCAGTCTACATTTGCAATAACGGTGGGATGGAATTCTCTTTTTCTCCAGACGGCCGCACTCTTCGACCTGGACCCCAACCGAAAAACTACTCCGGAGGAAGACTCGAGCGAGTCAATCTATCAACACTCCGAGTAGAGCCACTGATCGAGCGGATCGATGGCCGTGGTTTGAGGGGGCCAAACGACCTTGTATTCGACTCTGTCGGCGGCATTTACTTCTCGGACCTGGGAAAAGTAAGACCACACGAAAATGACCGCGGTGGCGTTTTTTATGCGGCACCGGGTTATCGCTCCGCCCAACCAATCGCCTACCCAATCGTCACCCCAAACGGCGTCGGCTTATCACCCGATGGGTCAACACTCTATTACGCCGAGACTGAAGGCGCTCGACTATGGGAGTTTCGAATTAAATCCCCAGGTCAGATCAAGCCTAAACCGTGGCCCTCACCACAGGGAGCACACCTGGTGATTGCGGCACCAGGAAACTACTATCAGCGTTTTGACTCACTCGCACTGGACTCGGCCGGAAACATTTACGTTGCAACACTTTTTCATGGCGGCATCACTATAATTTCGCCTGATGGCGTTCGTTGGTATCACCTTCCACTGCCCGATATTTACCCAACAAACGCCTGCTTTGGGGGAAAAGCACTTCGAACCCTTTATGTGACACTATCAGGCGCAGGAAAACTAATTGCAATCGACGACTGGCCGGTGCCTGGCCTCAGGCTTCACTATGCTGATTGAGTATCAAGTGATGGTCAACAACAAATGAGCTTTTGATCTAATACTGAGGCGCTACTCCGCTTTAACATTAGCCGCCTTGATTACCCGACCCCATCGATCAGTTTCACTTTTTAGCCGCTGCCTAAAATCCTCGATAGAACCCCCAACAGGGTCAGCGCCAGCTTTGACGAGTCGCTCGCGAAATTCTGCTGTCTGGATTATCTTGTTTACTTCAGCGTTTAAGCGCTCCAGTACCGAAACAGGTGTTCCTGCGGGCGCAAGGAGTCCAAACCAACCCTGCGAATCAAACCCTTTAAGCCCCATCTCATCAAACGTAGGGATTTCTGGCGCAGATGCCGTTCTCTTAAGGGTAGTTACACCAATGGCCCGAATTCGGCCGCTAGTAATAAATGGCAGGGCGGCGGGCAGGTTATCAAACATCAGCTCAATCTGCCCCCCTCCAAGATCTTGGAGCGCTGGAGCACTACCCTTATAAGGTATGTGCACGATATTTGTTCCTGTAACCGACTTGAACATCTCGAGAGTAAGATGAGGAGTACCACCAATACTTGACGATCCACTACTAAACTTGCCTGAGTTTGCTTTAGCCAGCGCGATAAACTCTTGAAGGTTTTTTGCCGGCAAACGATTAGCCACGACTAACACATTGGGTACCGACGCAACTACAATAATTGGAGCAAGATCTTTCTGGGGCACAAAAGTCAGGTTGGAAAATAACTGATGATTGATCGTAAGCGTTTGTGCCGCACCCATCACAAGCGTATACCCGTCTGGTGCTGATCTCACAACATCGCCAACACCGATGTTCCCGCTTGCCCCCGCTTTGTTCTCAACAATGACCGGCTTATTGAACGCTAACTGCAACTTTTCAGCAACTGCGCGTGCAATTATGTCAGTGGCACCTCCCGGCGGAAATGGCACAACAATTTTTATAGTTTTTATGGGGTAACTCTGAGCGCAAACGGCAGTCGTAAATAATGTCGAAAAAAGAACAGCTATGAGATTCTTAAAAATATTTTTCATCTTCGCTCTCCTATGTCATTTGTCAAAATTTATTACTATTATTTCGAATAACTGCATTAAGTACTCATTACTTGACCGCCGTTAACATCCATCAATAAACCCGTTAGAAAATCAGCTCGTTTTGACACTAAAAATCGCACTGTCCGAGCAATATCCTCGACCTCCCCATGTCTTCGCACAGGAATTTCATTTACTATGCGTTGGCGCTCCTCTGCGCTTTGCCGCTGCGCGAGTAATCCCTTAACTCGTGGGGTCATAGTAGCCCCAGGGCATACCGCGTTTACTGTTATACCCAGCGGCCCAAATTCTTGCGCAAGTTGGATTGTTAATGCATGTATTGCTCCCTTTACGGCGACGTAATTTGCGCCAGCAAAGAGGCTTCCATATCTGCCAGCTTTTGATCCTAGGTTAACAATCCGACCATATTTATTTTCAATCATTACGCGTAGCGCTAGACGAGTGAGACGGACCGTAGTAGTAAGATTTAAATCAAAAACTCTGGCCCAATCATCATCAGTTTCATCCATAAACTTAAATGGTGTATGCAAAGAGCCACCTGCATTATTTACAAGAATGTCTAACTTTCCTGATTTTCTCAACAGTAAATCAAATGCTCTTTTAATCTCGCTTTCCTCAAGAAGATTTAATTTCATAGAATGAACAGTTAATCCAAAGTCTTTGAAGTCGATCACGCAATCTGACAACGCCTGCCCATCCTGATCCCAAATCCATACCTGTGCACCGCATCTGGCGAGCTCAATCGCTATGCCTTTTCCTAAACCACTTGCACCGGCCGTGACCAATGCGACCTGATTCTCAAGGGAAATTTCCTTGTCAACTGTTTCGTTCTGCTTGGCATTGATATCCATATCAGTTTTAGTCCATGAGGGTTCCACCATTTACATCCAAGATATGCCCGGTGATATATGAGGACGACGAAGAACATAGAAAATAAGCCGCTTCAGCCACCTCTGCCGGTTTGCCTAAACGCCCAAGAGGAATTCTCTGAGACAATTCGGGCCACTTCTCTTTTGGGATCATTTCTCCCTCTATTGAACCTGGAGCCACTCCATTAATCCTCACGCCAAACGGTGCCAATTCAATAGCAAATGATTTAACCAATGAAATTACACCCGCTTTAGAAGCGCAGTAATGCGCTTTTGTACCAAGGGGCGTTGGATCAAATCCAGCATAGCCTGCCTTTCCTGCTCGAGATGCAATGAAGACCCCAGCCCCTCGACTCGCTTCCAGATCGGGTGCGATTAATTTCATCAGAAAAAAGGTGGCTGAAAGATTAACCTCAATGACACGCCTCCAGGAGTCAACAGAAATATCCTTTATCGTGGCTCGAGGCTCCGTAATTGCTGCGCTATGTACAACGGCAGAAATCTGACCCATCTTTCTTGCGTGCTTTATCGCTGCCGCTAAGTCACTTAGATTGGTAATATCACACCGATAGTGCTCAAAGCTATCCGAGGATTCTTCTGTTTTTTCGGGTTGACATTTCAGATCAAGGCCCAAAACCTGGTAATCAGTAATAAAGCGATTAGCTATTGCGAGGCCAATATTACTTGCGGCACCTGTAATAATCGCAACGGGCTTCAAAGTATAGCTCTCAATAGTCTGAGGCAGGATGGTGACTTGCTGCAGGATCTATCGCAACGTCGATTAAACAAGGGCCCTGTCCATTTTCACTTTCCTTCAATGCTGGCAACATATCCTGAGCTCGCGTAACCTCAATTGACCGACACCCCATTGCTTTAGCCATTATCGCAAAGTTAGTGGGCGGGTAGTTCACGCCATAATGCTCACCCTTCATATTGTCTCTGACCATTCCTAAACCAGCGTTATTGGCGACAACGACAGTAATTGGGGCATTCTCAGAAAGCGCCGTCGACAGAGCAGCTACCGACATTCCTGCCCCTCCATCTCCGGTAAGTGCGATTACGCGTTTCTCAGGTTTCGCTATTTTTGCGCCTACTGCAGCTGGAATAGACCACCCCATGCCCCCAATTCCCCCTGGCGCTATTAACTGACCCGGCGTTCTTATCCGCAGGGTTCCAGTGACCCAAATACGATTACTTCCGGCATCGAGAGTGAGCAGATGATCTTCGGAAAGGTGTTGATCCAGCGCGCGGACAATATCGGTGTTGTGCAGCGTACCCACAGCCGCTTCATACGCTCCAATGAGACCGTAATTATGTGTTTTGTTGTTGGTTTCTATCCATTTATTACGCTGCTCGCGCTTCGAGGTACCAAGGTCCTGCGTAGTAAACATTTCCAGGACATCCGCTGCATCTCCAGTGACTGACATCTTTACGGGATAAACCCAACCACTATTTCGCGGATCTACATCAACCTGCAAGATCGTCTGACGATTCGGGTCTAGGAAGCCTGACTCACAAAATCGCATATAGTCAGGGCCAAGGCTAGCTCCTATAACAACAATAAGATCTGCATCCCGTAGTGCATGATTAGCGGCCTTACAACCCCAAGTACCTAACATCCCAACGCTAGAGGGTGACGTTTCGTCTAATACCCCTTTTGCGTTGTAGCTTGTAGCAACCGCAACTCCAGCATCGGCGACAACCCGCCCAAGTAAGTGGCGCGCCCTATCATTTTGAGCGCCCTGACCAACGATAAACAATGGTCGATCAGCTTTCTTGATCATGTCTGCCATTTGTGAGACAGCGCTTACGTCCGGTCGGGCTGGGGTATAAGTTAAGTGCCCTTGTGACGGAAACAAAGTGATACGCGGATTTGTGGAAAATTCGCGCCGAATGATGCTAGTTTTTAACACTACCGCTGCTGGTCCATACCTTGGTAGCGATGCATGCTTGAAAGCCATCTGCACACCATAGACCGCCTCATCAATCTCGGTCGCGTAGGCGCAGAACTTCGTCATTGTTTTCATAACGGTGGCTGCGTCTGCTGCGCCATAGTCGCCGCTCATTGTCTGATATACCCCCCGCATGGCAAATCCATCGTAACAAGAGGTATCGGTTAGCACTACCATTGGCGAACCAGCGAAATAGGCTTCTAAGACACCAAAAGCACCCGTTGTGCTCGCAAAAGGCCCCATCCCCATGAACACCGCCGGACGCCCTAGCACTTTCCCATATGCCTGGGCCATAACGGATGCATGTTGCTCGCTTCGGGTAAGAACGAGCTTTAACTTGTCTCGTACCTCATAAAAATCATCAAGCATCCATGTAATGCCCAGACCAGGTAAGGTAAACGCGTGTGTTGCACCGCAATCCACCAAGGTTTTCACAATATGATGCTTTGTTGATGCCATTGAGCGTAACCTCCAATTTTATGCAATCGTTTGCATAGCGTACTCTTCAATCGCGAAAAGTCAACCTGCTGAATAGTGGCGATACACGTGATTAACCCTTACCCAAAAAATGTTGCAACGCTACGAGATGTGGCCAACGCGGCAGGCGTTTCGACCGGCACCGTATCTCGAGCTTTGACTCGGCCTGAGTTGGTCGCGGAAGCAACGAAACTAACAATATTCAAAGTTATTAAGCGGCTTCACTATGTTCCGGACGCCAGGGCCCGGAGTCTGAAGCTCTCTCGACCAACAGTTATTGGTGCTGTAATTCCAAAAGCGGGGGTCTCAACTTTTTCTCAAACTATCGCTAGCCTTAATGATTTTCTCGAGTCTCAAGATCTCACTTTAATTGTTTCCCAGCCCGAAGCGTCCTCGGCTGCTTCTAGTGGCGCCGCCCAACGACTACTGGAGAAAGGGGCAGATGCACTCATTTTGCTTGGAGAGCAAGAGCCGGATGTCTATGCCCTTCTAAAGCACCGGAGAGTACCTTTTGTACTTCTCTCTCCAATTAATCCGTCAAAGGGTTGTGCCTATGTCTCAATAAATCACCTACAGGCGGGACATATTGCAGCTCAACACCTAATTAAATTAGGTCATCGAAAGTTTGCATTTATTGGTAGCTACCCTACAAGTAATCCGCGAGCACTCGCCAGACTTAAAGGGGTGAAGTCGGAGCTAAAAGCACACGGTCTTATCCTGCCAGATACCGCTATCACAAACGAGCCTCATCGTATCAACTCAGGAAAGAATGCTGTTAAGAAGATATTGGCACGTCACCCCGATATAACCGCGATTATTTCAACAAGTGATTACTATGCCTTGGGGGTAATTCGAGCGCTTCACGAACTCAAAATTAAGGTCCCAGAAGAGATATCCGTTATTTCATTTAACAACAATGACTTTTCAGCTTTTACAACGCCGGCGATCACCACGGTTGACCTCAAATATCAGGAGGTAGGTTATGAAGCAGGAAATATGATCGTTAGACTACTTAACAATGAGTCAATTAATCCAATAACTATAGAACCAGAACTATGCTTAAGGGAAACGACCAGTCGCTTGAGATCGCCTTCAAGCTAAAGCCGTACCTTTTAAAACAACCCAAACGCAAACAACAGAATTTTCTTTTGCTGATTTATTTCAGCAGAAGCTGATAGAACGCTGCACCGATTGAGATCTGCACTC
>Ga0255117_1000340_pt1 | contig 14905 bp, 10 predicted proteins | sample Law_Atlam_RepA_8_2_FD_188583 | JGI IMG/M metagenome (GOLD analysis project Ga0255117, IMG submission 188583) | Freshwater microbial communities from St. Lawrence River, New York, United States - Law_Atlam_RepA_8h | ecosystem: Environmental > Aquatic > Freshwater > River | place: USA: New York...
GCCGGCATTAGTAATGCAGTAAAAAATGTATTTGGTATGATGCCACACCCTGAGCGTGCTACTTCAAGTGTGCTTGGTAATATTGACGGTAAAAAAGTATTTGAATTACTTGGGTTATGTTAATTTTTATGAAAAAAATATTTTCAATACTTGCTGGTTTGTGTATCTCTTTTGCTGCGTCGGCTCAAATTCAGGACCCTGTAGATTGGTCTTATTCGGTAAAAAAAGTGAGCGCAGATACCTACACTTTTACAGCTACTGCAAACATCGAAGGCGATTGGCATATTTATTCGCAAACTACTGGCAAAGGTGGTCCGGTTCCTACTAAAATTAATTTTAATAAAAATCCATTGGTAACAATTGTTGGCGCCACCAAGGAAGTGGGCAAAGTGAAACAAGTATATGATGACCTGTTTAAAACCACGGTTCGTTATATTGGTGAAACGGCCACGTATACGCAAACATTAAAAGTGCGCGGAGGTGTTAAAACAAATATCAGTGGTGCCATAGAGTATATGGTTTGTGACGACCGGCAGTGCTTACCCCCTAGCAAAAAAACTTTTGAACTTAAGCTTCAATAATGACTAAGAAAATATTATTTATTGTTTTACTTGCCAGTATACAATTAATGTATAGCGCAGCTGCACAGGATTTTAAACAACCTGTGCAGTTTGTTTTTTCAGCCACAAAATTAACCGATACCTCTGCTACGCTTACAGTGCATGCTGTGGCTGCAAAAGGTACCCGCATATTTACGGCTGTTAAAAAAAATAACGACGATGTATTTGTATCGTCATTACAATTAGATAGTTCGGCTTTTGTACATGGGGCAGTTAAAGAAGAGGGCGTAGCAGGTGCTGTAGCAGTTCCGGGCAGTACCTACAAAGGCACAGCTTACGATAGTGTTACCTTTACATACACAATTGGTATTAAAACAGGCGCAACTGCTGTAAAAGGTTCTTTTAGTTGGCTTGCAGTTTCTGGCGATGATTTTCCTAGTGGCGAAGAAAAAATAAACGTAATTATTAAGGGCGCTAGTGCGGCTGCTACTAATGCTGCTGATGCCGCTGCTTCTGAAAATACCGAAGGCTCTATGTGGAGCATCTTTTTACTTTGCTTAGCAACCGGTTTACTCGCTGTAATTACACCTTGTGTATTTCCGCTCATTCCGGTTACGGTTAGCTTTTTTTTAAAGCGCAGCAAAACAAGAATAGAAGGATTAAAAAATGCAGTGTGGTACTCTATATCTATTATTTTAATTTACACAATTCCTACACTGCTGCTCACGCTTATTTTTGGCGATAAAATTTTATATACGATTTCTACGCACCCGGTTTCTAATATTTTCTTTTTTGTGGTGTTTATTGTTTTTGCCATTTCATTTTTTGGTGCTTTTGAATTAGCGCTCCCTAATAGTTGGGCTAATAAGGCAGATCAAAAAGCAGGCAAGGGTGGATTACTCGGTATCTTTTTTATGGCCTTAACACTTGTGATTGTTTCGTTTTCTTGTACGGGTCCTATTGTGGGTACCCTACTTGGGCAAACCAGTATGCAAGGCGTAGGACTCGCGCCCATTATAGGTATGATGGGTTTTGGAGTAGGTCTCGCTATTCCGTTTTCTTTGTTTGCATTTTTTCCATCCATGCTACAATCATTACCTAAAAGTGGCGGCTGGTTAAATACCATCAAAGTTAGTTTTGGTTTTATTGAACTAGCACTAGCACTTAAATTTTTATCCAATGTAGACCTCTCTTATCATTTAGGAATTTTAAATAGAGATGTGTTTTTGGTATTATGGATTGTAGTGTTTTTCTTACTTGGTGTATACTTACTTGGTAAATTAAAATTCGCACACGATAGTGATTTGCCTTTTGTATCGGTACCGCGTTTGTTTTTTGCGATAGCAAGTTTTAGCTTTACTGTTTATATGGTGCCAGGCTTATGGGGCGCACCACTAAAGGCACTCAGCGGTTTTATCCCTCCATCTACTACACAAGAATTTAATTTAAATGATCTTCAATATAAAATTGGTAATGCGGCAGGCATAAGCCCTAGTGCTGGGCCTCAAGCGGCGCCGCCAAAAAAGTACACCAACAAATTACACGTGCCTTTTGGATTAACGGCGTATTTTGATTTGGAAGAAGGCATGGCTGCAGCAAAAATTTTAAAGAAGCCCATCATGCTTGATTTTACAGGACACACTTGTCCTAATTGCCGTAAAATGGAAGAGCAGGTGTGGAAAGATCCGGCGGTATTATCACGCATCAAAGAAAATTTTATACTCGTTAGTTTATATGTAGACGAAACAGAAGAACTACCTATAAACGAGCAGTACACCGATAAAAACGGCGTTAAAATTGAAACAGTAGGTGGTAAAAACCTAGACTACGAAATCAAAACTTTTGGTTTTAATGCGCAGCCACTCTATATGTTTTTGGATCTAAACGGAAAGCCTTTGAGTGATGTAAAATACGGTTACGACCCTAGTGTGGCTGGCTTTATTAAACACCTAGACGCAGTTAAAGCTGCGTTTGATGCAGCTAATAAATAAAGTTGATGATGGTTTTTTCCAGCGCTGCACCAGCTAGCTTATAAAGTCATCTGATTTTCAGTCATCATTTTACGGAGATTGATAAGTCCGTAACGCATGCGACCTAAAGCAGTATTGATGCTGCAATTGGTGATTTCAGCAATTTCTTTAAAGCTAAGGTTGGCGTAATGTCTTAAAACAATAATTTCTCTTTGCTCTTCTGGAAGTAAGTCAAGCATACGGCGCACTTTCTCGTGGCTTTCACCACGCATGAGCTTTTGATCTGGCGCTTCTTGTGATACATTGATCACTTCAAAAATATCTTGATCGTCAGAAGTTTTTATAGCAGGCGTACGCTTTACTTTTCTAAAATAATCGACACATAAGTTGTGCGCAATACGAAGCGCCCATGGTAAAAATTTACCTTCTTCGGTGTAGCGCTTGTTTTTTAGTGTATCAATGATTTTGATAAACACATCTTGAAACAGGTCTTCGGCTAAATAAGTATCCTTTACAAAAAACAAAATAGAGGAATAGATACGGTCTTTGTAGCGTGTTACCAGTACGTCAAATGCCTCTGTGTCACCGGCTTGAAAGGAGCGTATCAAATCTAAATCTGCAACCTGCTCGAGTGTTTTCATAGTTTCTTTTTCTTCTCGGGGTTCAAATTAGTTATCTTTTATGCTGGTTGCTCGCTTGTGGATACATTGCAAAAGAGAGGTTTGGTTATTCACATCGAATAATTTGCAAAAAAATTGTGCGCAAGCAAAAAAATTATGGGGTTATTTAAGCCAGAACTAAACCTATGCTGCGATAATCTGTTTACATTGTGTAACATTTTATGGTAGCAAAAAAACAAGTAGATACAGCGGGGGTAAAGGGTGCAAAAGCAGTTCAGGCAAAGGGTCCATTAAAGGGTCTAGACGCTATTGAAGTTGTTGGTGCGCGCGTGCACAATTTAAAAAATGTAAGCGTGGCATTTCCGCGCGGTCAATTTATTGTGGTAACGGGCGTTTCGGGGAGTGGTAAGTCATCACTCACCATTGACACTTTATTCGCCGAAGGGCAGCGCCGCTATGCCGAAAGTTTAAGTGCTTATGCCAGACAATTTATGGCCCGTATGGTAAAGCCCGACGTGGACATGATTAAAGGTCTTTGCCCCGCCATTGCGGTGGAGCAAAAAGTTGTTACCCGTACACCCAGAAGTACGGTGGGTTCCATGACTGAAATTTATGACTACCTGCGACTTCTATTTGCTAGAGCCGGTAAAACCATTTCTCCCATTAGTGGCAAAGAGGTAAAAAAAGATGAGGTATCGGATGTAGTAGCTGCCATTTGTGGCCTTCCAAAAAATAGCAAAGTAGTAATTGGCGTTGCATTAAAGCAGCATAAAAACAGAGCCGTACTTGAAGAGTTAGGCATCTTATTACAAAAAGGTTTTTCAAGAATCTATGTTGCAACGGCAACTGAGCCACTCATGCGCATAGAGGAGCTGATGGAACAAACACCTGCTGCATTAAAAAAAATATTACCGCTGGCTAAAGAAACTTCTGCCACGCAAACAACCCCGCAAACCTGGGTACTTATAGACCGTATTGTAGTTAAAGATTTTGATGAAGACGATTTGCACCGCTTATCCGATTCGGTACAAACTGCATTTTATGAAGGCGAGGGTGAAGTATACATAGAGGTGGATGGTAAACAGGTCAAACATTACAGCAGCAAATTTGAATTAGATGGCATTGTATTTGAGGAGCCTGTTCCTAATTTATTTTCGTTTAACAATCCATTTGGCGCATGCCCTACTTGTGAGGGGTTTAGTCAGGTACTAGGGGTAGACGCAGCGCTTGTTATTCCGGATACGCGCTTAAGTTTATTTGAAGGTGCAGTGGCGCCATGGAAGGGAGAAAAATTAAGTTGGTGGAAAGACCAGTTTATTAAAGGCGCTTCTAAAACTGATTTCCCCATTCACAAACCCATAGCACAATTAACAAAAGCACAGTACCAACTTTTATGGGATGGCGTAGGTAAGGTGTATGGTATCCATGATTTCTTTAAAGAAGTAGAACAAAATTTATACAAAGTACAATACCGTGTTTTATTAAGCAGGTATCGTGGACGAACTACTTGTACAAGTTGTGGTGGATACAGGCTTCGCAAAGAAGCGTTGTACATAAAAGTAGGCGGTATGCATATTGGTGAACTATGTCAAATGCCGGTGCGTGACGTAAAGGTTTGGTTTGATACCCTTGTGTTATCGGAGCATGATAACAGTGTTGCAAAAAGAATATTGATTGAAATACACCAACGCCTACAAACCTTACTAGACGTAGGTCTTGGCTATTTAACACTAGACAGGTTGGCCAATTCATTAAGTGGTGGCGAAAGTCAGCGCATTCAATTAACCAGAAATTTAGGCAGTAATTTAACCAACTCTTTGTACATACTTGACGAGCCTTCTATTGGGCTTCATTCTAGAGATACCGAGCGTTTAATTGGTGTGCTACAATCGTTACGTGATTTAGGAAATACAGTAGTAGTGGTGGAGCACGATGAAATGATTATGCGTAAAGCAGATCATATTATTGATATGGGTCCATTCGCTTCTCATCTTGGTGGTGAAGTAGTAGCAGCGGGTAATTATAACGAACTTATCAAAAATCCGGATAGTTTAACGGGTAAATATTTATCAGGAGCACTTGCTATCGAAGCGCCTAAGACATTAAGAAAGAGTACCCGTTTTATTGGTGTAGAAGGAGCCAGACAAAATAATTTAAAAAACATAACCGTTAAATTTCCACTACAAACACTATGTGTAATAAGTGGTGTGAGTGGTAGTGGAAAAACAACGCTCGTAAAACAAATTTTATATCCAGCGCTTCAAAAGTACAAGGGTGAACCTGCCGATAAAGTAGGACTTCACACTAAATTAATAGGGGACATCGATTCTATTTCACAAATAGAAATGGTAGACCAAAACCCAATTGGTAAATCATCACGTAGCAATCCGGTTACTTACATTAAGGCGTATGATGGCATCAGAGATTTGTACTCCAAACAACCGCTTTCTAAAATGCGCGGTTTTATGCCCAAACATTTTTCTTTTAATGTTGATGGTGGACGTTGCGACACCTGTAAAGGTGAAGGAGAGCAAGTGGTAGAAATGCAGTTTTTAGCGGACGTACACCTCACTTGTGAATCATGCGGCGGCAAACGATTTAAAGAAGAAGTGTTAGAAGTAAACTACAAAGACAAAAATATTTTTGATGTATTGGAACTATCTGTAAGTCAAGCACTCGATTTTTTTGTAGAAGATAAAAATATTTATAATGCCATATTACCACTTCAATCGGTGGGGCTAGGCTATATTAAACTTGGGCAAAGTAGTGATACCTTAAGTGGTGGAGAAGCCCAGCGCGTTAAGCTTGCCAGCTTTTTAGGCAAGGGTAAAGGACATGGTCAAATGCTATTTATTTTTGACGAACCTACTACCGGACTGCATTTTCATGACATCAAAAAACTACTCAGTTCCTTTTCGGCACTTATAGATCAAGGACATTCACTCATCGTTATTGAACACAATACCGACGTTATCAAATCGGCAGATTGGCTAATAGACATGGGTCCAGAAGCCGGCGATGGTGGCGGAACCGTTGTTTATGAAGGCGTGCCTGCAGGTATCAAAAAATGTGCAGCGTCACACACTGCAAAGTATATGTAAAATTTTCTGCTAGCGCAGTCGGTCTAGGCTTTTGAGTAATTTTTGGTCTTTGTAAATGCTTCTGATAGATAGTATAAAAAACAAAGGCACTAAAAAACTAAGTACTGAATATAGTGATAGCCCACCTGTTTTAAAGCCTCGCATAAATAAGTAGTAGTGCGTAAGATTCATAAGCCCAAGTACAAGGCCCGCAATACTGATTTTTATTTGCAAACTTCTATTACTAAAAATAAAAATATTGATGAGAGCTACAAGTGCTGTAGCTATTACAAGAACGAGTAAAATAAAATGATCGTAAGGTGTAATGGTTACAGTGGGCCCAGGTACTTCTAGGCTACCATAATAAAAAGGTAGTTTAATAGAAGCAAATGCACATATGCTAGCTAACAGTAACCATAGGGTTTGAATGCGTTGTATCATAGTTCTGGATATAAAACAAATTGAGACATAAAGTCATTCACCTCGCCTTTTATTTTTTCTAAAAGCGCTGCATCATCTGGGTTCATAAGCGCTTTATCAATAGCGTTTACAACAAATGCCATATCTGATTCTACCATGCCTCTTGTAGTAACAGCTGCAACACCAAATCTAATACCTGAAGTAACAAATGCAGATTTGTCATCGTAAGGTACCATATTTTTATTGGCTGTAATGTCGGCGTGTCCTAAAACCTGCTCTGCTTTTTTACCGCTGATATTTTTGTTGCGTAGATCAATAAGCATTAAGTGGTTGTCTGTACCGCCACTAATAATTTGATAGCCTTTATCTGTAAAGTTTTTAGCCATCGCTTGCGCATTTTTTTGCACTTGCTGTTGGTACACTAAAAATTCGTCGGTTAATATTTCGCCAAATGCAATGGCTTTAGCAGCAATCACATGCTCTAGTGGACCACCTTGTGTACCCGGAAACACAGCCATATCAATGACGTTGGACCACAATCTTAGATTTCCTTTTATATCTTTTAATCCTAAAGTATTTTCACCATCTTTTCTCATCATAATCACACCACCGCGCGGTCCACGTAAAGTTTTGTGCGTAGTAGAAGTAACAAAATGGCAATGATCAAATGGAGAACTTAATAATCCTTTTGCAATTAAACCAGCCGGATGTGCAATATCAGCAAGTACAAAAGCGCCTACTTCGTCGGCTACTTTTCTGATACGTGCGTAATCCCAATCTCTACTGTAAGCACTCGCACCACAAAAAATTAATTTTGGTTTTGCCGCTCTTGCTTGCGCCTCGAGCATTTCATAATCGATTAGGCCAGTTTCTTTTACAACACCATAAAAATGTGGCTTGTAAATTTTGCCGCTAAAATTAACGGGAGAACCGTGCGTTAAGTGCCCACCCATGCTTAAGTCTAAACCTAAAATAGAGTCGCCGGGTTGTAAAATAGCAAGCATGAGTGCCGCGTTGGCTTGTGCACCGCTATGTGGTTGTACGTTGGCGTACTCCAGGTTAAAAATTTGCTTTAAACGATCAATCGCTAATTGCTCTGTTTGATCCACAATTTCGCAACCACCATAATACCTACGTCCAGGATACCCTTCGGCATATTTATTAGTCATCACACTGCCTGAAGCTTGCATTACTTGAAGACTTGTAAAGTTTTCAGAAGCAATGAGTTCGATGCCTCTACGTTGGCGTGCTAATTCTTGGTTGATGATGTCAAAAACAAGGGTATCTCTTTGCATGGTCGCTATTTTTTTTGCTTGGGCACAAAGATAAGTTAAGGCCTTGATTATGGAGGTTCAAAATAATGCCTGAAGCCTCAAACTATTCACAATTGTTGTTATAATGCCTAATTTTACTATTTTCGAACCCCTATTCAATGTGGGTAAATCTTTTTAAATCCCCCAAGTTATGAAAGCCGTAATACCTGTAGCTGGCGCTGGAACAAAGTTGAGGCCACATACGTACACGCAACCCAAGGCACTTATACCAATTGCCGGCAAAACGATACTCTCGCATATTGTAGATCCACTTCATGAAGCTGGCATCACCGAATTTATATTTATTGTTGGTTATTTAGGCGAAAAAATACAGGACTACGTTAAACAAACCTACCCGCACCTAACCACACATTTTGTATACCAGAACGAACGTCAGGGTACGGGTCATGCGGTGGAATTAACCAAACAATTAATTGGAGACGAGCCCATATTTGTGGCATTAGGCGATACCATTTGTGAATTTGACGTCAAAGAAATTATCGATAGCTCGATTAGTATGATTGGTGTACGAAAAGTAGATGACCCCCGCGATTTTGGTGTGGCCACTATGGATGAAGATGGATTTATTGAACATTTGGTAGAAAAGCCAGCCATCCCAAAAAGTAATATGGCGCTTGTTGGACTTTATAAGATCAATGAAACAGCCGTTTTATTTGAATGTTTGCAACAACTTTTTGTAGAAAATATTACTACAAGGGGCGAATACAATTTAACCGATGCGCTTGCATGCATGATACAAAAGGGAACCCGTTTCAGGTCTTTTAAAGTAGCCAATTGGTTTGATTGTGGTAAAAAAGATTCGATACTTGAAACCAATGCAACACTCTTAAAAAAGATGGGCGGCAATGTTCCTGAAAATCACGGTTACACCGATACCATTATTATTCATCCGGTTAGTATTGCAGAAGGCTGCACCATTTCAAATGCTATTATTGGACCGCACGTTGCTATTGGTCCTAATACTACGATTACGCAATCGATTATTAGAGATAGTATTATTGGCGGCTACACTCATTTACATGAAGTGGTGCTTGACAATTCTTTAATTGGAAGTGACGCTAGTGTAAAAGGCCTGTCTCGAAGTTTAAATATTGGTGACAATACCGAAATAGATTTTGGATAAATACATTTCGAATAAAGCGCGCTAATTTTACTTGTGTAAATAAAATGAATTGGCCTGACTGGTGCAGGTAACTACAAGTTCATTAATACATACATGATCAGGAAGTGTTGTTACATAGTAAGCAACATTTGCAACATCAACTGCTTCTAGTGCTTTGTATCCTTCGTAAACGGCTGCAGCTTTTGCTCCGTCTCCTTTAAATCTTGTATTACTAAAATTAGTTTCGGCAGCACCCGGATGAATGGCTGTTACTTTTATGTGTTGTGGCAATAAGTCAATGCGCATTGATTTTGAAATGGCTGCAACAGCGTGCTTACTTGCGCAGTATACATTTCCTTCCTTGTATACTTCTACACCTGCTGTAGAACCAATATTAATAATATGCGCTTTTTTATTTTGGATGAGTAGCGGAAGTACTGCTTTACTCACGTATAATAATCCTTTTACGTTGGTGTCAATCATGGTTTCCCAGTCGTCTAAATTAGCGTCCTGAAAAGCGTCGCGACCTAGTGCTAGACCTGCATTATTAATGAGTACATCGATATTTTTGAACGCCACTGGTATACTATTTATGGCTGCAAAAACAGCTTCTTTATGTTGCACATCAAAGCAAAGTGTATGCACGGTTGCGTTATGTTTTGAAACAAGGGTTTCTTTTAACTTTGCTAATACACTTTCATTTCTGCCGGTAACAATTAATTTGTTGCCTGCTGCTGCAAAAACATGGGCCATGGCTTCTCCAAAACCAGAAGTAGCGCCTGTAATTAAAATAGTTTTACTCATACATTATTTTATCTGATGATAACACTTGTTCCTTTGGTGTATATTTTTTTATCTGCGTAATCGATACCTACTGCTTCATACACATAGGCGCCATTTGGTTGCCATTCATTTTTATAGGTTCCATCCCAACCCTCACCAATACGGTTTGTGGTATAAATAAGTTGCCCCCATCTATTAAAAACATTAAAATGAATTAATTGTTTAATGCCTTTTGTTATGGGTCTCAAAATATCATTTTTACCATCTTTATTTGGTGTAAATCCAGAGGGTACCCAAATATTAGAAATACCATTAAAAATAGTAATTGTAACATTGTCTTCGGCGTAACAGCCTGCTTGCGTAAACACCCGAACGGTATACACAACAGAGTCGGTCCCTGCTGCCCCAATAAATATCGGGTTCGAGGTTTGAGGGTTATTCAAAAAGGTAGAAGGAGTCCATAAGTATCTAAGACCACCACTCGCACCAAGTTGCATAGGTCTTCCAATAACGGCGATGGTGTCTTTTCCAGCATTTGGTATAATGCGCGGAACGACTGTTACACGAATGGTATCGGTAACAATTTTTGGACAACCGAGTGTATCAGAAACTGCAATCACATAGGCTGTAGAATTTACCGGCCTTGCCACAGGGCTCAGGGTGTTAAAGCCCGTTAAACTACTAGTAGGGCTCCACGTAAATTTACTGGCACTAATGGTTGCTTGTAATGGGAGTGTAGTACCAAAACAAATAGTCGTATCCGGTATTGCATTTACTGCTGGTGTAGCAACCACTTTAATAAGTATCGAATCTTTATCTTGACACTTACCTAAGTTGGCAGTTACAAAATATTGTATGTTGCTTACAGGCTTTACGATTGGATTTTTAAGGGGGTCAACGATTTCACCACTAGAACTTCGCCACAAATACGAAAGTGCAAATGAAGTAGGTGCTAATGCAAAACTATCGCCCCTACAAACGGTACTATCTGTTTTTAAATCTACTTTAATAAATTGGAGTACATTAACCATGACACTGTCTGTGGCGTTACATCCATTGTCATTTACGGTTACATAATATTTGGTACTATCATTTGGGAAGGCAATAGGATTAGCAGTATTAGCACCCGTAATACGTAGTTTATTAGCTGTGTTATTGGCTGTCCATGAAATAGTTGCGGTATTTGAAATAGTTGCTTTTAAAGGAAGTGTATCATTACTACAAATAAGCGTGTCTCTAAAAGCTAGGTTTATTTGTGGCTTATCTAGTATGGCAATTTGTTTGGTGAGGGTATCACTGCAACCTTTATTGTTGGTTGAAATAAGTGTGACGGTTGCATTTTGTGCACTGCTGTATTTCCAAACGGTATCTTTTGTTGTAGCGGAATCTGCGTTACTACCAGCATCACCAAAATTCCAGCGCCAACTATTTATAATACCATATTTGCTCGCGGTTAAATCTTTAAAAGTATAATTATTGAGAACGCAACTTCCCGTAACCGAAAAATCAGTTTTAAATGTAGGGTATACTTTTACAATGGATGTGGTAGAGTCTTGACAGCCACCGGTGCTTGTTACCACTAATTTTAAAACATAAGTGCCCGTGTCTTTATAGGTGTGTGTGGGTGTAGGTAAGGTAGAAACACTAGTAGCACCATCACCAAAATTCCATAAATAGCCATTAATGCTAGGGCTTGTAGATTCGTTTTCGAATGTAAGTGTAAACCCATCGCAAGAAATATATTGTGGTTTTAATTCGGCGGCAGCGATAGTACAGTTTTCAACCTTTACTTGAAATTCTTTTTGGTGCTCACCAATTTTTATTCCATTCCGGTATTCTTCTACGCGAACGGCTAATAAATAAATACCTGTTGCCGCAGGGGATTTGCCCGTTACGATTCCAGTTTTGGAATTGATTAGAGTGGAATTATTTCCAAAGGGCTGGTTAAAACTATATCCCCCAAAATAGGACACTGTTGTAAAAGGTGGCGTATCGGATTGCAGTGGCAATTGATTGGGTGGAGGTCCTGCGCCTATATAACCTGGCGCAAATGAATATACCAAAGAATCTTTGTCTGGATCTACAGCGCTAAAATCAAGTTGCATGGGTGAAGAAACACAAACAAGGATGGTATCTTTTTTTAAAAAAGTAGCGCTTGAATTATCTGGTGCAAATGGATTGGTATCGCTGCCCGGAATTTTTACCCAGTAGCTTATACCAACTGTATTGGAGTTCATATTTAATACACCACTTACCCTGCAACACTGCGAATGACTTGCGAAATAACCACTAGCGTTAGGGTCTAGATCTACCACCACTTCATAGGCCGATACTGCAAATTCTACCCTTGGAAAACTTGACAAACATTTATCGTAGGTGCCAAGTTTCATAAACTCGTAACTTTTTCGGCTCAGTACATAATTGCCAACAAGCGCATTGTTATCACCTCTATAAATAGAGATGTTATAATTACTAGAAAGACTTGCTACCATTGCGCCAGTAACGGTTGTGTCTTTGTATAATAGTAATGTTATGGAATATCTTAATTTGTTGGCATCGGTGGGGGATTTTCCTAAATAGGTATAATACATTTCGCCTCCTGAAATATGTGATGCATGCGCAGTGGTAAAACAAACGCTAACTAGTAATATTAATAACAATCTTTTCATGCATTCACTTTATCCAAAAAACCGAGTACCGCGTTGTTAAAATTTATGGGCTGCTCAAGCATACCCATGTGGCCACAATTTTCTAGTACATAAAGATAGGCGGTCTTGGGCATTTTTGTTTGTGGTAAAGTGTCTTCTAATGCAACAGCAATATCATGGGTACCTAGTATAAATAATACCGGCAATTGAGTAGCTTCCAAAACGCTGCTAAGATCTGGACGGGTCATCATAGCTTGGTAATATGCGATTAAGGCCTCGTTAGAAAATGCTGGCATTGACGGTATAAAATCAGTAATTATATGCGGATGGTTTTTTTGAGTGAAGGTTCCAAATAAATTGTTAGCCGTCGTTTCTAAAAAAGCAGCAGCGCCAAATTTTTGTATAAAAGAAATGCCACGTGTTCTATTTTCAATTTTTAGGGGCGTGTCAGGTAGGGCTGTCGAATGAAGTAGTCCAAAACCTTTTAAATACTGTGGGTATTTTTTTGCAAAGGCCACCGTTACATAGCCACCCATACTATGCCCAAGTAAAATACAGGTTTCTATATTTTCATGTTGAAGTAATGCTGCAATACTATCTGCTAAATATTCTATTGAAAAATTTGTGATTGGCGCGCTCACGTTTAATAGCGACATGCCCGTGCCTATTAGATCAGGCGTGTATACCGTATATGTTTTTTCTAAAATTGTTACGGTGCTATTAAAAATGTGGTGGTCTTCTCCAAAACCATGCAGTAAAACAACGGTGGGTCCAGCCCCCGTTTTTACATAACCCATTTGCTGTTTATTAAATTCAAATGAAAGGGTTGGCATGGTTATTTTTTGAAGCGCTTGTATATACCTTGTATGAATAATAGAAACGCAAAAAATGAAAAAATCAGATAGAGCCAATCGCCATATTTTGCGTAAAAAGTAAGGGTAGATTTTGTTGGTATGCTGTATTTAATAACTGCTTTTTCGTTCCAGCCTTTTTGTGCTACTATGTTTCCGAGTGGATCAATCACTGCAGATATGCCCGTATTGGCACTTCTAGCCACCCAGGTTCTTGTTTCGATAGCCCTGAGTGCTGCATACTGCAAATGTTGTTTGTGCCCACTGGTGTTTCCCCACCATCCGTCGTTGGTGATGATGGCAAGAAGGTTAGCGCCTTTTTGTTTGTACGTGCCTACATAGGCGCCGTAAATACTTTCGTAACATATAATAGGCGCACTAATGTACTGGCAGTTATTATTTTTAAACACCGCTGCTTCTTCTGAAGTTCCGTACCCACCCGTGGAGCCTCCAAACTGCTCCAAAACAGGTCCTAAAAAATTTAAAAAACTAGGCAGGGTTTCTACACCCGGCACCAATTTGCTTTTGTTGTAAAAGGCAAGTGGCGTTCCGTTGTTAATGTATACGGCTGCATTAAATGCATCGTAATAAAAACTGCCATCGCTCGATTGTTTAGCGGTAGGCGTTTCTTTGGTAGCGCCATATTTTTTATAGGTTTCGATACCTGATAAAATGGTAAGCTTTGGATGTCTTTTACTTAATTCAAATATGGGTTGGTAGTAGGGGTTGGTGGTAATATTGTCTTGCCAGTCGGCAACGCTCATAGCTGTTTCAGGCCATAATACCAGTGTGGTACTGCTATCTATATTTGATTCGGTGGCGCTAATGAGTCCCGCAATTTGTGATGACGCACTAGAAATTTCAAACTTTTGATAGGGATCAATATTGGGTTGCACGACTAGTACATTTTGTGTACTTGCTGGGCTGCTAGTATCAATGCTATTGAGTGTTTTTTGATAGCTGAGTATAAGGTTTGAGCAAACAACCGGAACGATAAAACACGATGCAATTTGAACGATATTTTTTTTGATCGGCTGCTTTTCTTTTTTAGCAGCTACTAATTTGAATATTAATATGTTCATGAGTAGTATCCAAAAACTTCCACCGGCTACGCCGGTATATTCATACCACTGAATAACGCTTGTATGCATGGCAAAGCCATTGCCTAGCGTGAGCCATGGCCAACTAATTTGCCAGTTTAAATGGATGTATTCGAAACATAGCCATGATACTATGAGGGTAAAAAAACCAATGTTTTTATTTTTTTTCGCAGCAGAAAAATAAAATAACCAAGGCACGCACATAAGAAGGCTGTTGGTTATCATGGCAGCTACGCTGCCCACATCGGTGGAGTTCCACAGCCAATAGGTGGTACCAATATTCCAGATGAGTACCGACAAAAAAGTGTATCCAAAAAAGTGGAGTTTTTTAGTAACGTTACCCGCAATAATAAGTAGTGGTACCCATGCAATAAATAATAGTAGGGCCAACCAAAAAACAGGCCATGCTACAACGAGTAACAGGCCTGTTAAAATAC
>Ga0255117_1000346_pt1 | contig 14781 bp, 28 predicted proteins | sample Law_Atlam_RepA_8_2_FD_188583 | JGI IMG/M metagenome (GOLD analysis project Ga0255117, IMG submission 188583) | Freshwater microbial communities from St. Lawrence River, New York, United States - Law_Atlam_RepA_8h | ecosystem: Environmental > Aquatic > Freshwater > River | place: USA: New York...
CAAATGCATTATTATTACCTATTGTTGCACTAGTATTATTTGTATAGATAAATAATGGACTAGTTGGACTTGTCGTACCAATTCCTACTCTATTATTTGTAGCATCTACAAAAAGAGTATTTGTATCTACTGTCAAACCCCCAACCGTTATTGCATTCGTTGTGGTATTCCCAGCCGTTGTAACTTGTGCTAGGGTAGGGGTTGGAACAACAATAGATGCCGCCACGTTTTTCCAAACCTGAAGCGAAGAGTCGTACTGTAATAGGTCGCTATTTGCAACACTAGTTATCCTTACGTTATGTAGCTCGTCTAGCTCGTACCCGTTGTCTACCTTTACAAATATCTTACCTTGATTGTTGTGGGCATATAAAACATATCCCACGATAATTGTATGCTGAGGCGCTATTGGTTTTACTTTTGTAAGAGACCCGGACGTTGTGGGGCTCAGATATAAAACATCTCCGTCTACCCAAGTCTCTCCTTGAAGAGAACCCGTTGTGTTTATTCCGTTAACGTTTCCAAAAACAGTAATAAAACCCTCTTGGTTATTCGCTATGGTTTCTGTTACAATACCTAGTGTGGTTGCTGAGTCCGGATCGTTATCACCTTGAGCCAAAACCACAGCCAGTCTTTGACCCTGTGATCCTCCCTCTGAGGCAATCCTTACCCTTACTACCTTATACTGAGACTCGAGCAAGTCGGCCCCTGTCTTATTTACAACACGAACTACTGTTTCTTGTCCTACTTGAAGTGTAACATTGTTTCCTTTTAATCTTAAGTTGGCTGTGCCGTCTGCATCGTTCCACCCAAACATCCCGGGCAATAAAGTAGGTGTTGCAGCTGTATCTAGCTGAAAATAATCAGACTTTGTGCCGGCTGTATCAATTATGTTCGTTGTGGTATTGCCCTCGTCTGTAACCTCTTGTAGGTTTTGAGCAAACTCCCCCTTCTTTAGCTTCCATAGGGTCTTGAGGATCCAGTCGATAGACTGTTCTACATTTACAAGGTATTCACTGTATTTCTTCGGAGGCCTATGGAACATTACACAAAGATAGCCGTTTTTACTTTAGGCTAGACTTACCGTTGTGAGAATTCCTGGCACGATTTACCTTCGACTTTTCGAGCACAACCCCCCCGTCCTTCTTATGGCTTAAATCTTTTCCCATAGCAGTACGCTTCCCGTAGATGCCCCTGTCCTTCGCTTCTTGGTTCAGCTCGGACCTGTACTTCTTTTTCTCTGGAGTTGCCTGGTACTTCTTGTCGTATGAATAGTCCCTACCGGTAGCTTTTGTGCTACTGGCTCTGGTGTTCTTTCCGACTATCTTGTTCTTAGGCATTATCCTGGGAATGGTGGTGCTGGTTTAGGGATGTATTCACCGGTTGGTAGCGCTAAAATCCACTCCCACTCAGTACCTTCAATTTGTGATTTGTCTTGGTCTGATAAAAACAAAAACCATACATCGTTAATGTCTTGTACGCAGTTGAAAAACTCATAAGGTGAGTAAAATTGACCTTGTACTTGGTCATATTGTTCGGTTGTTAAAATGTATCCTATCATTATACGTTTCTTGAAAGTGATGTTTGAAAAGTTTGTACTGATGTGTAAAAGTTAGATGCTTGAGTGTCGGTTAAGCCGTCCCCGATTGATGCAAATGCACATTGTCTATTTGAATAATATGGCGTTGCCCCATTAAACGCACCAACATAAACACTTCTTGTATTTAATGACCCAGAATTTTGTGTTATTGTTTGCCATAGTGAACCTGCATAATATGCTTTAACTTGTGTAGATGAAATTCTTGAACCAAGAAAAAATTTAGTCGTAGTTGTTAATGTTGTTAAATTAATGAAAGCTCCGTGCATACCAATATAAGTTCCACCAAACCCATCATAAGTTAAATAATATTCAGAAGTTGAACCTCCAGTAGAACCAATATCTATTTTACTTCCCCCCGTCAATTGAGTTCTACTATAATAACTTAAATGTGCATTATTTAAAGAACTATTTACATTTGGTATAAATCCAGTATCCATATAAGCACTTGTACCATTAGGTGTAGCCCCCGTACTTGCAAACGTCCACCCACTTGTAAACGTACCCGTAAAACTACTACTCTTTAAATTCTGAGCACACGCTGCTGCTGAACTACCAACCATAGGGTAAACTGCCTTCATAGCAGTCCATACGTTAGCCGATTTCATATCAATAACTAATTGATTAACTGCGTTTGCTTCGGTGTTTGTTAACGTCCCACCAGCCGTGTAAACACGATTGATGTATGCTTGAGCGTCTGCGTCGCTTACTATTTGTGCGCCTACTTGACGGTTTAAAGTTTGGTTGAATATTTGTACTGATGTGTAGAAGTTAGATGCTTGAGTGTCTGTTAAGCCATCACCGATTGATGCAAAGGCACATTCTTTATTATCAAATTCACTAGCAATATTAGTGTGGTTAGCTGAAAGATAAATTGTTCTTGTAGATAATCCGTTAGTACCTAATGCAGTTTGCGAAGTTGGCGTAAGTTGTGTATTATTTTGATAAAATTTTCTAGTAGATGAATTAGGTGCATTTGCTATAAATAAACCTCTTGAATCTGTAACGACATACTGAGATAACCCTATAGTAGTATTCCCAATTAAATTATACGCTACATCTCCAGTTCTTCTAATAGTCAATCTACAATATTCTAGTGGCGATGTTGGTGCTATATCTGAACCTATTGAGGTAGAATTTGCAACTGCTGAATTAGTTCTTGAATAATAAGATAAATGTATATTGTTAGCCGATAATGAAACACTTGGAGTTAATGTAGTATCCATAAACGCACTCGTTCCGTTTGGAGTTGCACCAGTTGAAGCAAAAGTCCAACCCGAACTAAACGTACCCGTAAAACTTGAAGACTTTAAGTTCTGAGCACACGCTGCTGCACTTGACCCTACCATTGGGTAAATGGCTTTCATAGCAGTCCAAGTTCCATTGTCTTTCATGTTCAATACCAGCTGATTAACCGCAGTTGTTTCAGCTTCAGTAAGCACTCCTCCAGCGGCAGCAACTCTATCAAAGAATGCTTGTGCGTCTGGATCTGGACCAGGTCCCGGACCTCCTCCACCTAGCCTATTTAGGCCAATTGATATTGCATTTGATATTGCAATCATATTACCAAAGAGCTACGATATTCGTTGCTGATGTGTCTGTTGAAAATACTCTAAGGACATGGACTGGCAAAAACTGCCCAGCCGATACGCCATAAAATATAACATCATCGCCACCTTCAGTAAGAACTCTTACGTTTCCAGCTCCGCCAATATATAATACAGGACCTCTGTTGTCTGTTCCACCATTAATTGATGGTATATCGACTGTGTCGGACTTTGTAACAGTCGCAGCCCTACTAACTTGTAACCTTTGATAACTCATAAGTGTTTATTTATTTTCTACAAAGATAATTAATTTACTTTAACATTTCCATCTTTTTCTAGCCTGCCTAAGTCTAGAGTTTGGATCGGCAGCAGCATTGGGAAACATTTTCATCTGGCCAGCACTACGAGCACAGAATGATGTACGTCTCTTTGCGTCAGCGCTTCCCTCTTTTACCTTGCCCACCACAGCTGTTTTCAGTTTGCTGCCTGGGTTTGCTTTGCGGTACGCAGCAACACCCTTTGATGTCATGCCGGCACCTTTACTAGCTGGTAAGTAATTCGCACCCTTACCCCTAGTTGTCTTTGGTATTGGATTGTCTTTAGCCATTATCTTCCCTGACCCCTATAGCGTTTATCAGGCTTGTTGTTTTTGCTGTGAACGCCAGGTCTCTTAGACTTTGGCTTCAGAGTGAACTTCTTGCTCGACTCCGTCTGCTTCTTTGCTTTTGCCATATGGGAATAATTTGTTTAATTTTTCTTGTCTAGCCTTGCATCCACATTCATCTCCAGCAACTGCTTTGACAACGGTTTCTACTCCCGTAGCCTTGAGTATCATTGCTATTGTGTCTCCTAAGCCTTCCATTTTGTCGCAAATATAATCTATATTTGTGATAAGAATATGAATCAAGTTTCAATCAAACGTTGCGAGGCAAGAATCGCAAAAAAGAAAGCCCTAAGTAACGACCCATTAGGTCCGGCACGTATTACAGACATTAAGTATAATTACCTAAAGTATTGGAGGTTAGTGCGTTACTACGTAAAAAGGGAGCACAGTATCAACGAGCGTGACATCGACATGCTGCTATACATATATAGCGAGAGACCCTTTAGATGGGATTATTTTAATAAGTTTGACCAATCATTCGCATTTGACAGCCGCAGGTTCGGAAGATTTTTGCAGATGGGATATATTGTCAAGTGGCGTGATAACTATAAAAATAGTGCCGGTCTATTCGTCATCTCCAATAAAGGGAAGAGAATATGCGACACTATCTATAAGATTCTAGAAGGTAAAAAAGATATTGCCTTCACTGATAAAAAAATGTTTAGTAATAGAGTTATGGCTCGTGCAAATAAAATTATGCACGAAGATCCGACTCCTCCAGAACAACGACCACGTCCGACTCTTTAATTATCCCATATACCTTTCCTTCAAGTCGGACTTGATGCCCAGCCCTTTTATCGAAGTATATAGTCTGTCCAACACTAACCGCAATTACTTCGTTGCCGGTAGACACAATTGTGCCCTTACCGTAACGCATCTCGTCTGTCTCAACCGCTGACAAAATCAAACCAGAGGAGGCCTTAACCTCCTCCACGATCTGGTCTATGATAATATATTTGTTTACAGCTCTCATTTTTGTCTAACGTTATAAATTATACACTGAGTTCCTAAAAGTGTCGTAGAAACGCTCACAGCGTTTTCTAAAGCGCTTTTTGTAACCTTCAATGGATCTACAATTCCCATCTCAATCATCTTACCTGATTCTCCGGTTTTTACGTTATATGCAATACCGTCTCTTAGGTATCCCTCGATCACATCCCCAATCTCTTCTGGAGATAGTCCGGCATTAGCCATGATCTGATAGCATGGAGCGCTAAGCGCGTGCATCATAATTCTAGGCACGATACCATCCACCGTCTCGTAGTCTGATGACAGGTGTAGCAATGCATAGCCACCACCAGGTAGGATACCCTCTTCTAGTGCAGCTCGCGTTGCGCACACGGCGTCATCAACTCTGTCTCTTTTTTCTTTTTGCTCGATGTCACTGCTGGCACCAACGTAGATCACAGCGATTCCACCAGACAGGTTAGCGATACGCTCCTGTTTGAAGTTAATCTCTTCTTTTGTGCTGGCAGTAATGTCTTTGATGTCATCAATTCTTTGCTTGGCCGCTTCACCGTCCTTAAGCATGATCACTGTTGAGTCTTTGCCAATAATAATCTTGTCGGCCTCTCCTAATGAGTCAATTGTCATCAGCTCCATGTTGTCGCCAATGCTGTCAGAGATAAATAGCCCTCCAGTAGCGAACGCTAAATCGTTCATGATCTCGTCTCTCTTGTATCCAAACTGTGGGGGTACAATGGTGGCAACCTTCAACACCTTCTTGGCGCTGTTCATGTTCAGTGAGTACATTGCGTTCTCACTTATCTCTGCAATGATCAAGATGCTTCTGTTCTGCCTGATGACCTCTGCGAGAATGTGTTCAATCTGGTGTAGTGACGCGATCTCTTGGTCCGATATTAATATATATGGATTGTTTAAAACAATCTCTTGTTTCTTTTGGTCGTTGATCATGTACTTGCTTGAGTATCCTCTTTGGACTCTCATGCCGTCAACAACTTCTGAGTATGTCATGCTTGTGGATGAGTTCTCTACGGTAACGATACCGTCTCTCCCAACCTTTGTGTATGCGTCGTGTACGATGCTACCGATTTCTTTGTCGTTGTTAGCTGAGATAGTAGCGACGTCTAGCAACATCTCATTTGTTACTGGGATGGCCATCTCTTCTAGATCCTTGATGACTTTCTTAGACTCGATGACGATATCTCTTAAGATCTGAGGATTGTTTGGAGCGTCCTCGGCGATAAATGCGTCGATGATTGCGCTGGCAAGTACAACAGACGTTGTTGTTCCGTCTCCAGCTGCTGTAGCTGTCTTCTCGCTCGCCTCTTTGATCATTGTAACGGCTAAGTTCTCGATCGGGTCCTCTAAAATGATAGACTTGGCTACTGTTACTCCATCCTTTGTAACGGTGATTCCCCTTGTGTGGTTCTCAGACTCAATTAATACGGTACGACCCATCGGGCCCAACGTAGAGCTTACGGCGTCTGATATCTTTTTGATGCCAGACATAAGCTTTTCTTGATTGAATTCAATTTCTTTAATTATCATAGTGCTGCAAATTTACAACAAAAAGAGCGACTTTTGGTCGCTCTCATGTTTTATTTTTCAACTTTTTGTTAAAATCCCTTGCCTGGTTTACTGCAATTACGCTCGCGAGTCTCGGCTACCATAGTCATTTTGCCGCCTTTTGCTTTGTTTCTACCAACTCCCATATTAAACAATACCTGTCCTGCCTTAGTTCTTCCGCCTATTTCTTTTGCTTTGGTTTTAATATCTGCCTTTGTTGTACCCATATCCATAGTGCTTTTAATAGAGTCCTTAAGTTGGCTACGACTTATTTTGCCTTCTTGGTACATTTTGCCCATTTTGGTTCTAGTGTCCTTCAAGTCTTTATCGGTAGCCTCTACGTTATATTTGTTTCTTTTAGCAGCATCTTTAACGTTATAGGTAGGCTCTTTCTTAAATCTTTCTGAAGTGTTTTTAACTATTTTAGCTTTCTCTATTAGTTTAGCTTTATCAGCTTTCTGCATTAGTTTAATCCTTTCAGCCATTGGCATGGTTGGTTCTTTAAATGCTCCCGGTAGTGGGGTTGGTCCTTTTTTCGTTGGATCTTCTCCGCCGTTCTTTTTTCTAGCAGTAACCATCTTTGTGGCTACTTTGTATGTTGTCTTTGCCATGTTTTTGTTTTTTGTTTTTTTTTACCACATTGGATTATTACCCCAGCCAATTCCTAATTTAGATTTTTTATTAGGCTTGCTAGGCTTCTCTACTGGAACTCTCTTTAGGTCAATTTTGTCAGGTTTGTAATAAGCCATAGAATCTTTAACTTGACCCTTGGTTAATTTACCCTGGCTGGCCATCTTATTCCATTCTTTTTGCTTTGGCTTGTAAACATTTTTGTCATATGATTGAATCTCAGGCACGGTTAAACCGCCAATTGCCCTTGGATTTTCTTCCATGGTTTTGTTTTTAATGTTTACATATCCTTGGTTTTTAGCTGGCTTGCCTGGACCTTTTGAGTATGTTGGAGCTAAAGGATAATCCCTGTTTGCCATGTTATTTTTCCCATCTAAATTTACGGGTAACAGGTGTTTTTCCTGTAACTCTACCAGAGTAGTCCCTTTGTTCTTCTCCGCCTGCTTTCTTAGTCAATGCATAATAACCGCCAACAAGTGCAGCTGCACCTCCGCCAACTATTTTTCCAAAGTCTACTACATTCTTGATGTTTGCTTTTCTTTTGTTTTTGCTTTCAAGTGCAGCAACCTTTTCTTTGTACTGTTTAGATTCTGCAATCTTTACGTTGTTCATTGAAGGTTTAGCAGCACTAGCTGGTTTTGCCTCTAATTTCTTAGACTTCATATCCTCTCCAGGATATGGTGTAGGCGCTAATGGATAGTCTCTATTTTTCATATTATTTTTTCTTTGTTGTTTTCTTTTGAACAGTGTTAGGTAGATCTTTTAAATGAAATAACTTTACACTTGTTTTACTATGTGTCTTTCCAGATAGTAGTGTACCATCGGGCATCTTGTGAGAGGCGCCTTTATGTAGTGTTCCATCTTTCTTATAATGATTTACTCCTTTCATTATTTCTTCTTTGCTGTCTTTGCTGATTGCTTGAATGCTTTCGCCGTTGGAGCGCCTTTAGTTCCAGGCTTTCTCATGGTCTCACCACTACCTGCCTCGATGCGCTTCTTCTTAGCGTTTATGTTTGCGTACAGTCCAGGCTTGTTCATTACATGCTCTTTTTAGATGGACCGCGAGCGTTTCTCATGATAGCATTTGAGCTGTCTCTTGATAATCTTGCTTTTTCAACAATGCCTCTCATGTTATAGTCACTAACACCTTTAGCTCTAAAGCCTTCTAAAATAGACTGGTTCCTTTGAGATCTTGAAATTACTCCCATCTCCTCTGGTGTTAGCTCTTTTTTAACGGCGGTTTTCTTTGGTTTTTTTACACCAGATGAAGGATTGAAATTTACTGGTGTCTTCTTTGGTTTGCCTGGACCTGGTTTAAAGGTAGGGGCTAGTGGATAGTCTCTGTTTGCCATATTATTGTTGTTAGCAGCTTTTCTTAGACTTCGGCATGTTCTTGCCAGGTTTGATCATCATAGCACCTTTCTGTGCTTTAGCGGCCATTTTCTTGTTTGCAACTGGTGCGCTCTTTGTCATTTGTTTTTTCATAACCCTACAAAGATAACAACATTTCAATTAACTCTTCTTGAGGGAACACATCACTTTTGTCCTGTCTCACGCTCACGTGCGTGTATAGGCCTGGCTTGCCGGCAAGTGCGTTCTTATTTATCTCCCATATAGCCGGGTCGTAAGTGATTGGTATCCCGTACTTCTTATGCCAGTGTAGGAGTAGCTGTCTTGTGCTCTCGATCTGAGCGTCTGTATACTTATGGTAGTATGTCTTGCCCTTGAACGGAGTCTTCAGCTCCGACACCTCATTTGCTGGCACGATACCATTGACGTAGTTGTAGAACTTGTCGCCCTTCTTTGTCAGCGGACCCCATGCACATATCTCTATCCCGATGCTGATCTTATCTAAGTTTATGTAAGGCATCTTGTTGTTTGCGAACATCTGATTGCTCAGGCCCAAGTGATACGCCCACTTCTCTGATGGGAAGCCCTGAACGATCTGTCCATCCCTAGATATAGAGACGCATGTCGCAACGGGTGTCGCATCTGATTGCCAGAACTTGAATACATTCTCAGCGCTTGGACCACCGGCAGTATGATGGAGGTAGATCTGTGACTTCTTAGTCACCTCATTCTTGTAGTTTGTGAACTCTACTTGTTTGATTTGCATATACAAATTTAAGTCTTTTTTTTGGCTCCATGTCGGAATGTCGGTTTTGTGCGCCAAAATCCAACAATATTACAGAACTGCGTTTCTGTAATTTTTTTTTTCATTTTCAAAATAAAAAAGTGACATTTCGACACAAAATAGAGTTAAGTAATTGATAGTCAAGAAAAGTGTTGATAAATTATTGTCAGTATGTTGTCAGCATGTTGTCATATTGTGTATAAATGTGTGTCGAACTGCCTTTTTAGGTACCAAAATTGTCCACAAATTATACAGTAAAATTAGTTATCCACAGAGTTTAGAATCATTCTAAATAATATTTTAGTCGTTTTTGGGCAAAGTCGACACAAATGTGTCGTTTTTTTAGGTGGTAATGTCGGTTTTTGTGTCGCAAATTTGGAGGTTTTGGGTAACACCCCCGATCTGCGAACAGCCACCTCAAAACAAAACCGATCCCAAATCGATACGGGGGGTTCCGAATCCAAACTTTTTTCCCTAGGTTTTTGGCTTTTTTGTGGGGGGTGGTATGCCCGTTGTACAATCTACATATGTATAAGGTGTGCCTACAATGTGCGCAGTGTAGGGGTGGGGGTGTATTGTATTGTATCTCAGGTTGTATATTATATTTTAGTGTTACCTGTTGCGCTACCTGTTACCTGTTGTGTCTCACTGCTAGCGTCACGGCAGTGTCATGGTCGCTGTGAGGCCGTGTAAACATTGGGCTTGCGCTCGACGGAGGGGTGTTACCCCTCCTCCATCTCATCCAACATCAAAATAATTTCCATATAACGCACACACTCAACTACATGATTATCAATAACTTATACCTATTTTTAAATATAGCTTTAAAAGTTTGACATTTCCATGACAAAACTGTTATTTTATTCACAAATAATTAACTAGGTTTGCATAACCTTAATAAACACAGACATGATAAACTACACTAAATTAATGAGCCACAACCCAACATCTTTCGGGTTTATGACGAACACCAAAGGTCAAGTAATTACTTTCTACGAGCACCCAATAATGGGCGACGAGGCTGAAGTCATTTGTGCTTGCCACGAATTACAACTAGCCGATTATTCTACATTCTTCGAGACCGAGGACATGACTGCTGAGCACGGAGAGTATCAGCCATGGTTCGACAATAACGGAGAACTGCAAATAGGTTAACTGATGAGTCTTAAATAGACGAAACATGGGTGAGCATAGCGAACTCATCCATGTCTTAACCAACCTAAAAACTACAGATATGAAAAACACAAACTTAACAGCAAAACGCACTTTGATGCTTGACCTTATGAAAATTGGTAAAACTTTAAGCCCTTACGAGTATGCAATGGGATTAAATACATCTCTAAAAACAAATAAAATAGACAATTACGAGTACTATTGTCTAATGACGATGTTTGAAATGTATTGCGAAGTAGAAAATATAAAAACGGCGTTTTAATTAGCCCCCCAACCCAAGCCATCAGGCATGCAGTCAGTTCGAGTCTGACCTTGGGTTCCAACTTAATAACTACAGATATGAAAAACACGATGACAACCTCAGAAGCAAAAATTGCAATTTGCGAAAAATTCTTAAAAGACATGAGAAAAATTTATGACATGGAGCCCGAACCTTCATTTTATAATGGCAAAACAAAAGATAACACTTGTTATATGTTAATGCAAGTAGAAAAAATGTTAATTGAACTAGAAAATAAATAACCAACTAACCACGAAAGGAAACAGAGGGGTTCAATTCCCCTCCGTGGTTCCAACCTTTAATAAACACAGACATGATACACGAACTATTAAAAACACAAGTTGCGACCGATGAATTTCAGGGGTGGTTGCGTGAATGCCAAGTATTCAGAAACCAAGGATGGCGCAATGGTATTGTTACTCATAGAATAACAAAGGGAAGCAAGACCGAATACGTGACCTATGCAATGCCTAAAGGCAAAGTTTATAAGGTTGCGATTGACATGATACACGAGCAGGAAACCAACACAATAAAAGTAAGCAATAAAGATATACAGATATGAAAAACACAAATTTAATCTCTCAAAATTCATTCGGAGTTATTGATGAGGCAAACAATGTTGAAAAGGCTATGAACTATATAATTCAAGATTGGGCTTCAAATCATTTGTTCCAAGACAAAAAATTTGAAACGTATCAAGACGGGTGGGATTTTTTAATGGAACAATTCCCCGACGACAACGACCTACAAGAGTACTATGTAATTTTAACAAACTTTTAAAGACATGAACAAGTTACACGAAATCAACAGAGAGCAAAAGTCACTAGGTGCTGACTTTATGCAAGGATTAATTAACAATGGCCAAGCGTGGCACATGGAAGGCAGTATTGGTCGACAATGTATGGACGCATTACGTTCAGGCATGTGCATGTTGCCAAAGAAAGCATTCAACGACGCATACGGCAATCGTATCCCAAGCCGTGACGAACTAAAGCAAGGTGAGATGGGAACTTATGTAAACACTTTAAACTATTATAACATTAATCACCTTGTCACTATATATTATAATGATGTATTTGTGAGCGAAATTCCAAATGAAATCTACGAAAATTGCCCGTATGTCAACGTACCTATCAACGAAGCAATTGAATTTGCAGATGATAAAATTGATAACGGCGAATGGGACGCGTATTGCATTCCTGAATTAATCAAAACCCATCAAGTCATATTTCACCAATAACCACTTAACAAAACCATGAACACACTACCTATAATCTTCATCCTAGTTTACCCAATCGGCACAATCGTTTGGTATCTGATAGACACAAAATTTATGACAAAAAAATGACAAAACAATTTGTTTATTCACAAATAACTAACTAATATTGCATAACCTTAATAACTACAGACATGATAAACACACTATTTCACCACTTGCTAAACGCACAAACAAACCTTATCGGTTTCAGTTACAACATTAACAACGGAGACTCAAACCCCGACAAGGGCTACATGGTAGCAATAAAAGGCCACGAAGAAACGGCACCAAAGGACTGCGACCTAATCGCATTCGGCAAGGACTACTATCTTCGACATGCCGACCAACTATGTGAGCCACACTACTACATTGGCTGTTGGTATAACGACGGGCAATTTGTCTTCGACATCAGCGAGAACATCCAAACAAGGGAGGTCGCCATCGCCTTAGGTGAACTACAAGAGCAAACGGCGATATGGGACTGCCAAAGTGGTTCGGAGTATCGCTTAATGCGAGAGTTCGATTAATCACCCATCCCAAGCCATAGGAATGCCGTCGGTTCGAGTCCGACCTTGGGAACCAACTTAAAAACTATAAAACCATGGCAAATCATTGTTACAACTTTGCGAGTGTTTACGGAAGTAAAGACGCATTAGACTTATTAGAGAAAAGAATTAAAGATGCTAAAAAAGAAAACGACCATTTGTGGTACGAAACTTTTTATCAAGTCCTCGGCTTTGCTTCACCCGAAGAAAGTACAGATAGTTATGAAGAGTTTGGAAGTAAGTGGTTCAACTGCGATGTGATTAGAGATAATGATACTGAAATGACAATTAGTGGAGATTCTGCATGGAGTCCCGTATCCGAGTTTTATAGAAAGATAAGCGAGGTGTACAACTTAGAAATCTTCAGCACATTTGAGGAATGTGGCAATGACTTTGGTGGATGGTATGATTGCAAGAATGGAGAGGTTACAAAGGATGTAACGATGACATACGGGCAATATAGGTACACTGAAGACCCTTATGAATACACTGAATCCTTACTTGAGGATATTGAGAACGGAGACATTGAAGAGGTAGACGAACAACTATTAAACATAATGACTGACGAACATAAAAAACTTTTTACGACATGAAAAACACATTAGAAAACTTGCTCCAAGAAGCACAACAAAAAAACATCGGGTTCAGTTTCAATCCGTCAACAAATCAAACCAACCCAACCAAGGGCTACATGGTATCACGTCCTGAGTACGAAGCAGGCTGTGGCAGAGACGTTCTAGTAAACTTCGGCATGAAATATTATAACGAGCACAAAGAAGTGCTAGACTCAAACGCAAACCTATACATCTGCTGTTGGTACAAATACAACTTGTTCTACCTAAGTATCAGTGAGAATGTACAAACGCTTGAGGTTGCTACACAATTAGGACTACACTACAATCAACTTGCAATATGGGATTGTGAAGAGTACGAAGAAATTGAGATGCCAATTCGTGAGTGCTCATGCTGTGGCGAAAGGTCACAAAGTGTATATGTATTCAACGACGGCGATTTCTATGCCTGTTCTGATGAATGCCGTGATACAATCTCAAACGATGAATACAATTCATCATGGGTAGAACTATCTATCAACCTAGACGAGGACGGCGAAGATATGGGCGACGATTCATTTTACTACACCGAATTTAATAACGATTAAGACATGAAGACTTACAAAATTATTTTTGAAGACAGCGACCACAATGATTTGTACGAGCGCACAAAAAAGTTTAACAACAAAGAAGAGGCAAGCAAGTATGCCAAAGAGATCATCGCAACAACATCAGATGACTCAAAATACTTCAAAATTGTGACATTAAAATGACAAAATAATTAGGTTATTCAGATATAACCCACTAATTTTGAACATGATATGTTGTTAATGGTGGACGGGGGTTGTGCCCTTTCCATCAGCCAAAAAGTTCTTTGACATGAGAGGCGAATTAAGGGTGAGACCTTAATAGGTGGGTGCTAACAATCCGTTAGCATGAATTGACGAGGACTAGTCAATACCTACTGAAGGCGAGAATACATGGTTGCAAGAGTCCCTTGCATTGAATGAGTGAGGAACAACTCAGCCAACCACACGACAAGCGCAGAGCGATACTTCGGTGTATCCGTGTGGGCAAACCTAAAAAATAAAGACATGTATAAAATAACTAAAGAAGACTATTTTGTTTGGATGGTAATTCCAACAAGTCAAGCAGAGGCAACCGACAGAGAAGTGTTCATCCTTCATGGAGACGACAGCGAAACACTTGTGACTAACTTCGACAACCTAGACGACTCAAACGTTTATGGTGTTGAGTTAGATTTCATCGACAACATCCAAAGCAGATTCATACTCAAGACCATCCTGATGGAGAACATTGGATACCACGACATAGATACATTATGGTGGTTAGTTGGTTCTGAATTAGAAGAGATTCAAGACTACATTAAAATATGCATAGATAACGAAGACACATACTGATATGAAATACATAAAAGATTTACTAACAGATGGCAAATTCCGTAAGTCATTTACGGGAGCGCCAGTTCCACTAGAGGGATACGCAGTAACCCTAAGTGAAACAATTGAGACTACAAGCGATAACCACACCCTGTCATTTGTCGAGTCTATTATAGAGGACTACAAGGAGAGGTACTTCGAGGAATTAAATCAGATGGGCGCATTTTACGACGTGACGTACATGGACGGAATTATAAGAATGGCTGTCGTGGTGTACATTGAAGATAAACAACAGGCAATAGACTACGCTAAAAAATACAATTATGAACTTAATTAACGCAATACAAGAACTAAGGCACAACGGGGCTGTCGAGTACAGACCCATGGGCGCACAGATGGGATGCAATAACATATTGTTTGCAACCGACGAGGCCATTCGTATTCCAAGTTGGAACGACATGAGCGAACTTACATTC
>Ga0255117_1000352_pt1 | contig 14601 bp, 15 predicted proteins | sample Law_Atlam_RepA_8_2_FD_188583 | JGI IMG/M metagenome (GOLD analysis project Ga0255117, IMG submission 188583) | Freshwater microbial communities from St. Lawrence River, New York, United States - Law_Atlam_RepA_8h | ecosystem: Environmental > Aquatic > Freshwater > River | place: USA: New York...
ACATTGGCCAACGGATTCGCCTATGTTGAGTTAGCTCGCCAGGCCGGATTGCCAGTTGATGCATTCGCCCCGCGTTTGTCGTTCTTCTTCAATGCTCATATCGACTTCTTTGAAGAGATCGCGAAGTACCGCGCGGCTCGTCGCATTTGGGCGCGTTGGATGAAAGAGCGTTACGGTGCGACAACCGAGCGTTCGATGCAATTGCGATTCCATACTCAGACTGCTGGTGTGTCGTTGACCGCTCAGCAACCTGAAGTCAACATTGTGCGAACTGCGATTGAAGCTCTTGCCGGTGTGCTTGGTGGAACACAGTCACTGCACACCAACTCAATGGATGAAGCATTGGCCTTGCCAACCGAACGTTCGGCTCGTATTGCTTTGCGTACTCAGCAGGTCATCGCTTATGAAACCAATGTTGCACATGTGGCCGACCCACTAGGTGGCTCGTATTACGTCGAAGCACTCACCGACGAAATGGAACGTCACGCTGAAGAGATTTTTGCGAAGATCGATGAAATGGGCCATGGCTCAATGCTTGAGGGTTGCATCGTTGGAATTGACGAGAACTGGTTCCAAGGTCGTATTGCCGACAGCGCGTACGATCTCGAGCGGGCTTTCAACCGAGGCGAGCGCACCATTGTTGGTGTAAGCAAGTTCCTTGAAGGTAACGAAGAGGACCAGATGGACACCCTCAAGATCACTAATGCCGATGAAAAGAAGCAGCGTGAGCGTTTGTCGGCCGTGAAGCAAGACCGCAACGAAGCGGCTGTACAAGATGCTTTGGATCGATTGGCTAAGGATGCGGTCGATACCGAAGTCAACTTGATGCCAGCATTGATTGATGCTTCGAATGTGTACGCCACTGTTGGCGAAATGATGAACACCATGGCCGGAGTCTTCGGCCGCCACGTCGAGGTACCCACAATCTGATGAACACTGAAAACACTTCACTACGAGTTCTTGTTGCCAAGGTTGGTCTTGACGGTCATGACCGTGGAGTCAAGGTTGTCGCACGCTTGTTGCGCGACGCCGGAATCGAAGTCATCTACACCGGTCTCTTCCAGACTCCTGAAACAGTTGCGGCAGCTGCTGTTGACGAAGACGTTGATGTCGTAGGTCTCTCGATGTTGTCTGGTGCTCACATGACACTTGCGCCGCTCGTTGTTGCTGCGATCCGCGCCCGTGGCGTCGATATTCCAGTTGTGATTGGTGGAATCGTGCCGAATGGCGATGTTGCCGAATTGAAGGCAGCAGGAATTGCAGAAATTCTCGGTCCTGGTGCTCCAGCCGACGAAGTCGTCGCGGCGGTTCGTCGTGCGGCTGCTAACGCTGCAGTCTGAAAACTGAGATGACTCAACGACAGGGAGTGCCGATATCGGTTCTTGATCTGTCGATTCTTCGTGAAGGTGCGTCAAGCGGTGATGCTTTAGCTCAGACGACAGCATTGGCACAGTGCGCCGATGCTTGTGGGTACGAACGGTTTTGGGTCGCAGAACATCACAACATGCCAAGCGTTGCGTGCACTGCGCCGCCCGTACTTATTGGACACTTGGCTGCGGTGACATCGCGAATCAACGTGGGTTCGGGCGGAGTCATGTTGCCCAACCACGCACCATTGGTCGTCGCCGAGCAATTCGCGATGCTTGAGGCTCTCCATCCTGGTCGTATTGATGTCGGAATCGGTCGAGCGCCCGGAACCGATCAACGAACGGCGGCGGCAGTACGAGGGTCCGAGGGCGCACTTGGTGCTGAAGATTTTCCTAATGACTTATTTGAATTGATGGACCTTTTGGGTGATCGTCGTTTTGATACGAAGATTGGTGATCACTTCAAGGCGACACCCGCTGCGTCGTCATACCCCAAAATCTTTTTGCTCGGCTCAAGTGGATACAGCGCGCATCTTGCCGCCAAGTTGGGATTGCCTTTTGGTTTTGCTCATCACTTTGATATGGGCGGAACTTTTGAAGCGGCCGAGATCTATCGCTCGCGCTTTGTCCCATCACATATTCTGAACGAGCCATACATGATTGTCACTGCCAATGTTTTGGCAGCCGACACTGACGAAGAAGCTTTATGGCACGCAAAGTCGTCGCGACTCACGGGTTATCTGCGTCGCACCGGTCGCTTCTTGCCATTGCCTTCGGCGCAAGATGCCGCCGACCACCCTGATATTGCCGAGGCCGAACGGATGCCTTCAAGTCGCATTGTGGGCAATGGCGAACATGTTGCTGACCAACTTCATCAACTGGTTGAACGTGTCAACGCTAACGAAGCAATGGTCACGGCTGTTGCCTACGAGACTTCAGCGCGAGTGCGCAGTCTTGAATTGCTTGCCAAATACTGGTGATCTCAACAGCGACTGTTTATTGCAGCCCGTGTAACGCCCCGCCGTCGAGCGGTAAACCAACGCCGGTCATGAACTTGGCGTGTTCTGAACACATGAATGCGGCAACATGGCCAAAATCGTCGGGATCGCCAACGACACCTGCGGGAATTGAGGCGGCGAGAGCATCGGGATCTGGATATAGCGATGCGAGCCGATCGGTGAGATGCAATCCGGGTTGAATTGAGTTGACCGTGATTCCATCTTCGGCGACTTCTCGAGCCAAAGTCTTCAAGAAACCAGTCAGACCAGCACGTGCAGTGTTCGACAAAATCAAGCGATCAATTGGTTCGCGAACCGAAGTTGATGTGATCGCAAGAATACGTCCCCACTTTTGTTTTTGCATCGCAGGTACAACCGCTTGACACATCGCCACGCTCGACACCAGGTTCAGTCGCAAAGCGACGTCGTATGCCTCAATTGGTGTTGATGCAAATGTTCCTGGGGGAGGACCTCCGGCGTTAGCAATCAGAATGTCGACTCCGCCAAGAAGATTGTTGGTTTGTTCAACCAAGGAATTGACTTGTTCTAGATCGCTCACATCGGCGACGACGGTGTGAACAGTTGCTCCATGCGTTGGGTGTATTGATTCTTTTGCGATGGCTAGCTTTTCTGCCGATCGAGACGCGATGACGATACTGACCCCATCTGTGGCGAGTGCGCGAGCGGTAGCGAGGCCCAAACCGCTTGAACCTCCGGTAACGAGTGCCCGACGACCGATGATTCCAAGTTCCATGCCGTCATCCTAGGCAGACGCCGATTGGCGGTGACTATTTCTGGCGAGCGCCGAGAACTGTTTTGAGTCGCGCGTCAGCCGAAGGACGTGCGCCGATGTGCTCGATGACCCAGGCAGAAATTGTGGTTGCGAATCGTGCCGCATCAACTGCTGACTTGTTGACGAGATAGTGGGCCAAGAATGATCCAGCGAATGAATCGCCAGCGCCTGTCGCGTCAACAAGGTTGTTGGTGGCTGGCGGAATATGCGTTGCTTTTCCGTTGTCGTACAACAGCGCACCTTCAGCATCAAGCTTCAAAACGATGAGTGCACCGGGGAAAATCTTGGTGAGTCCTTCAGCAATTGCTAAGGGTTCGTCGCAGCCCGTCAGCATTTGGCCTTCTTCTTTGTTTGGGAGCACGATGTCGAAATTGAGGTCGGTCGTGACTGCCAAGAAATTCTTGACACCCATTTCTTGAATCATTTGAAATGATCCTGGGTCAAATGAAACTGTCGCGCCGTGCTCGCGAGCAATGCGCGCAGCTTTACGGGCTGCCGAACGGGGTGGGTCAGTGAAGAACGACCAAGCGGTGAGGTGCAAGTGCTGTGCAGAAGAAATTGCTTCAACTGGCAACTCGCTCGACATGAGATAGAAGTCAGCTCCGTGACCCGAGACCATTGAACGTTGTCCAGTGTGATCAACGAACACCGCAACCGATCCGGTTGAGTGTGCTTCAGTTTCAACTAGGTGGGCAATGACTTTTTCGCGCTCAAGATCTTCTTGGGCGAGTTGTCCGAAACGATCGCGCCCGATCTTGCCGACGAACCGAGTATTCATTCCGCATCGACTGGCCCACACCGCAACATTGGCTGCACTTCCACCGGGAGTCAACATGACCTCGCCAAAGGTGTCGCCACCGCGCAGAAGTTCAGAGTTGGTGCGAATGAGCACGTCCCAAGCAAAGTCGCCGAGAACGCACAAGGGCGTTGGGGAATCAGTCAAAGAACTTGAGTTGGCACCCAAATTGGTACTCATGTTGATCAGGGTATCTGCGAGACTTGAAAGAATGCCGAGTAGTTCTCCCACAACCTTTAATCGAACAGTCGTGTTGTCGCTGGCGGCGGTGTGGATCATCTGGGGATCGACCTACTTGGCAATCAAAATTGGACTTGAAACCTTGCCGCCGTTCTTCATGCAGGGCATTCGGTTCACAGTTGCGAGCACAGTGATGTTGGCATTCTTGAAGTTCAGAAAGGTGCCGTGGCCATCGCGAGTTCAAGTTCGCAATGCTTCTTTCATTGGAGTGCTGTTGCTCATCGGTGGCCTTGGCATGGTGACTGTGGCTGAGGACCGAGGAGTCGACTCGGGTCTGGTTGCGACCATTATCGCGATTCAACCAATGTTGATGGCATTATGGGGCGGTCTGTGGAAGACCTGGCCGATACGAATGCAGTGGGTTGGCATGTTGATTGGTATGGCTGGCGTTTTGGTTCTGGTTTCCGATAGTGGTCTTTCCGGATCCTGGAGTGGAACCTCGCTGGTCTTCGTGGCGTGTCTGTCGTGGAGCTTTGGTTCAGCTTTAAGTCGCCGGATTGACATGCCATCTGGTTTCATGGCGACAGCAATTGAAATGGCGGCCGCCGCGATTGTTTTCTTAATTCTGTCGGTGATTTGGCAAGAGAATGTGCAGATGCCAAGTGCGCGAAGTTCGTTGGCAGTCGTCTATCTCATTTTCATTGGCTCAATTGTTGCCTTCACGGCTTTTACGTATCTGAACAGTCACGTGAGCGGACCGCTCGCAATGAGCTATGCCTATGTCAACCCGGCTATCGCAGTGCTGCTTGGTGTGGTGTTGAGCGACGAACAAGTTTCGACCAATATGGCGATCGCTTTACCCATCATTTTGGTGGGTGTGGCTATCGTGACGAACTCGTCACGCGGCGTTAAGTCTTGACTCAATCAATTTGACGCGCTGAATGAGTTGGGCAAATTCTTCGTCGTAGGTATCTGATGGCTGAATGAGAACAGCGTCGACTAATCCGCCGAACCAATCATTGATGACCGATGGAAGTTCTTCCCAGGTTCCGGACGGGATCAATGCATCAAGGACTTCATCCGTCATCAGTTGTCCGAGTTGTGACCAATCGCCGCTGCGAGTCATGGCTTGCAACCGGGCCCCGAGATCGTCCCAGCCAAATAGCTCGAGAGTTCGACGATAAGCGGGTGTTGAGTACAAAAAGCCCAGCACTGCTCGCTGGGCCTCGCGACTTTGGTCGACCGATACTTGAGTAGGACCCGTGATGTAGGGAATTGCAATTGCTACGTGAACATCGTTGGCTACCCGTTGTGCTGAGTTAATGCCCTCGGCCAGTCGTGGCAAAGCGCGGTCGCGTAGAAAACGAGGATGCGAGTTGGTGGGGTGTGTCACAAACCATTCGGCTACTTCGCCCGCAAGGCGTATTGCATTGTCATTGACTCCACCGAGAAGTAATTGAGGACCTGCGTGGGGAAGAGGTCCTGGGTTGAAGAACGGCTGAAGTCGATTCATGCGGTAATGCTCGGTGTCAACATTGAATGGATCACCAGTGGCGAAACTATTCCAAGCGGTTTTCACTGCGACGACGTAGTCGTTCATCTTGCGAATGGGCGATGACCATGGAATTCCGAATCGTCCTTCAATGTTTTGCTTAATTTGAGTTGCGAGTCCGAGGTCGAAACGTCCTGCGCTCATCTGCGAGAGATCCCAAGCTTGTAGGGCAAGCAACATGGGGCTTCGCGGGAATGCCAAAGTAAGACTGGTCTGCACCCTCAGGGTTGTGGTGTGTTCAAGTGCCAATAGTGCGACAGCCATTGAGTCATGGACTGTCTCGGGAATGTGCAAAATGTCGTAGCCGAGGTTCTCGACGTGCTGGGCGTACTTTCCTATTTCGTTGAGCGGAATTCGGTCGCTCATGCCAGCAATAACTTTCATGGGAGAAATCAGCCTTCTGTCTTGTCGGTAATTTTGGCGAATATGAGGTTCATCAATTGTTCTGGGGAATTACCGCATGAATCGAGTTCGTTTGAATTGACGAGCAATGTAAGTGAACCATCTTCGTATTCGCAAATGACGCATGGTGTCACGTATCCGGGAGTGGCGGCAACCGTTGTTGGCACATCATTGCGATGATGTAGCTGAAATTCGATCCCAAGGTTGGTGACACAACTGTCCCAAGTGGGTCGGCGAGAAAATGTCGAATGAGTGATATCGCAGAGTGAGCAATGCTGATTCAAGAGAGTGCGACGTAGAAAATACGCGATTTCCCCGGCAGTTGTTCCTGTGGCGTCGTAGACCCCGTGGAGTCGTACGACTTTTTCCGAGAACGTCACCTTCATATGTTGGCATAGTCGTCTTTCTAGGGTCGTAGCAGTCGTCGCTACCTCGGTATTTTTGGTAGAAATAGAAGCACGAAACGAGGTCATGATGGTTCATATTCCAGTTCGAGGAGAATTGCCAGCTCGCCTAGGTCCGTCTGTTCAGGCGCTTCCCAAATTTGGCCCGAGTGTGATGGACGCAAGCGTTTATCGCGATACAACTCGTTTTGAACTTGAACGTGAGCGCGTCCTTGGTCGTCATTGGATGATCGCTGGTCGTAGTGCGCAAGTGGTGGGCACTGGTGACTGGATCACTTATGAAGGTCATGACGAAAGCATTGTTGTGGTTCGGCAAGCCGATGGTTCATTGTCGGCTTTCCATAATGTGTGCCGCCATCGTGGTCCGGCAATTGTTGCAGAAAAGACCGGTTGCGGTGCTCGCCGCTTTTCTTGCCCGTATCACGGCTGGGTCTACGACACGAAAGGCAAGTTGGTCGGTATTCCCGAGCGTGAAGATTTCGGTCCAGACCATATCGCCGACATTGGAGCAATTCCAGTTGCGGTAGGCGAGTGGGGCGGTTGGGTGTGGATCAATTTGGCAGGTCCAGATAAAGCTGTGCCGTTGCTCGAATCAATTGGTCCAGATATCTCAAGCGACCTCGGCGCATTCAAGATGGAAGACATGATTCTTCATGAAGTCGTTGAATGGGATGTCCCGATCAACTACAAAACCATCGTTGACGGGTTTAACGAGATTTATCACGTCACTGAGTTACATCATTCGCCGCCGGAGTTCACCAAAGCGACGCGATTTGCCTCGTTCCATGTCACTGGTGACAACTTCATGTGCTTTGTACCGCGGCCGGCATCGCTCGATGAATTGAGTAGCGACACGTACGATCATCATCGCAATTCAATTTGTCACTATGTGGTTTTCCCGAACACGGTGTTCAATTGCAACCCCGAACATATTCAAGTTTTTCAGCCAATTCCCTTGGGTGTAGACCGCACGAAATTCTTGTGTTGGGAACTGATCTATCCGGGTGAACAGAGTGACCCCGAATACGCTTCGTACTACAAAAAGACCATGGCTCACTGGGAAGTACTTAAAGGCGTTGTTGCCGAAGATATTGGTATCTATGACCAAATGACTCGCACAAAGAAGTCGAGTGCATTCACTGAACAGATTCTTTCTGAGCGCGAATTCAAGATCGCGCTGTATCACGAAAACATGGATCGTAAGATTCGCGACTAGATCTCTGCGGGGTAAAAACCCTGCTCACAGTGTTATTTTGCAGTAATCATTCAAGTTCTTTCTGAACGGGTCCGATACAAAAACCCGTGAAGCGAAGCATGAAAATAATGAGCAAGACACTTGCAGTGTCATTGTGCTCGGCAATCATGCTTGGTGTTGTTGGTGTTCCTGGTGCACTCGCCGATTCAAAATCAAAGACGACTAACTCGTCATCGGCAACCGCCACGGCTGGATTGACGTACGTTGTTGTTAAGAATGATTCGTTGACTGGTATTGCCAGCAAAACAAAAGTGAAATTCAATGATCTGCTCGCAGTTAACGGGTTTAAGTCGAGCAGCGTTATCTTGCCGGGCCAAGTCATCAAGCTTCCAGATGCTGCCGTAGTCGTGACAGTTTCTGTCAGTGGCGCTGTAGTTGCTGCTGCTCCCGCAATTGCAAGTAGTGCGACGTACACGGTTGTCAAGAATGACTCGTTGAGCGGTATTGCTTCAAAAGCCAAGGTTTCTTTGTCGGCCTTCTTAGCGGTCAATGGTTTCACCAAGTCGAGCGTGATTCGTCCCGGTCAAATTGTGAAGTTGCCCGAAGGCGCAAAGGTTTCAGTCGTTACCGCAGCCGTTGCTTCGACCAACGCTGCGCCTTCAAGAATGCAAGTAGTCCTTGATTTCGCGAAGGCTCAAGTCGGCAAACCGTATGAATTTGGAAAGGCTGGCCCGACTTCGTATGACTGCTCGGGTCTCACTAAGGCGGCATTCGCTCAGGTGAAAGTTTCGTTGCCGCACCAAAGCTTGCTTCAATCGAAACTTGGTACTGCCATTGATTGGAAGTCGGTAGGTATTCAAGCCGGTGACTTGGTGTTCACGTACTCAACAAAGAATACGACGCAGATCAGCCATGTTGGTATAGCGATCAGTGCAACTCAATGGATTGAAGCTCCGTACACCGGCGGCTCAGTTCGAATCTCGACACTGCCGAGTGCCAGCAAGATTCAAGCTGTTCGACGAGTTCTCTAAACAATGTTGAGATATTCAACTAAGAGCCAAAGAGCTCGTTGAACTTCTCCATTGCGCTTCCTGAACCAATTGCCAAAAGGACATCATCTTCTTGAAGTGGAGTGTCAATTTCGTGCCAGCGGGACAATTTTGAATCTCGACGAACGCCCAGAACAATAACTAAAGGATTCTCCAGCATCAGATCTTGAATGGTCCTGCCACAAACGGGGGCATGTGAACGAACTAGAAACTGTTCCGTGAGGGCATCACTTCCGGCGTCAAGGACTCCGATGATTCCGGTATGAAATGCGGCGTTCGCCAGATGTCTTCCGGCGCTGAGATAGATGGGAATCAGCTCGTCGGCCCCGGCCCGTCGCAATCGGTCGCTCCATTCCGTTTCATTGATGCGGGCAACAATCCTGATGTTCGGATACGTCAAGCGAACTGAGGCAACGACGACCAAATTGTCTGCATCCGACATCGTTGTGACAAGGCATTGCGCCCGATCTATTGCGGCTTGACTGAGGATGTCGAGATCGCGAGCATCACCGATGATCGGTATTGCTCCTGTCGCTTCAATCTCACGTCGTAAATTCTCGTTGGCTTCAATAACAACGCAAGTTTTCTGGGCTGAGATACTTGATTCGACGGTCGATCGTCCCACCCGTCCATAGCCCACGACGACGAGATGGTTGTTGCAGTTAGCGATCAATTTCTTCCTCCTTGAATTGTCCCGATTCTCCGCGAAGACCCCTGAACTAAGCAGCGAGGTAAAGCGGGCTGTGATGTTAACGAGAACTCCGTATCCAGCGACGATGACCAACATCGACCAAATACGTCCTGCTTGATTGAGCGGCTGGACTTCCCCATATCCGATCGTTCCGAGGGTAATGACAGTCATAAAGAGGGCATCGAACAACGAGTAATGAGCCAAAAGGATGTATCCGCTGGTTGAAACCACGAGGACGATCAAGGCGACAAGCAAGGCTCTGCCGAGAGAATCCCTGAGCAACGATAAATACGTGCGCACGAAGTGAAAGACTAGTCGTCATGGACGCACTCAACCGAGAAATGCCACGTTGGAAAACGCTAAAAATTGAATTGGACAACCGTATTGCTCGGGTCACTCTCAATCGACCAGAGAAACTCAATGCGTTGTCGCGCCAGTTGATGAGCGAAATTGTTGAGCTAGGCGCTTGGCTCAAACTTCGTGAAGATATTCGTGTCGTCATTCTTTCTGGTGCCGGACGATCATTTTGTGCGGGATTTGATCTCAATGATTTTTCGAGCGCAAGCGATGGCGAATCTCCGCGTCAGGCTGCTGATCTTGGTCGCCTTGCCACGAATGCTCTGACCGATGTTCCTCAGTTAACGATCGCCGCGGTGCATGGTCACTGCGTCGGCGGTGGGGTGGTGTTCGTTGCAGCATGCGATTTGCGAGTTGCCACAACCGAAACGACATTTGTAATCCCGGAAGTTGATTTAGGAATCCCATTGGCATGGGGTGGTATTCCTCGATTAGTCCGAGAAATTGGTCCGGCACTCACTAAAGAACTTGTGTTGACTTGTCGCCCATTTGGTGCTGATGAAGCCAAAGCGATCGGATTCATCAATCAGGTCGTCGCAGCGAGCGATCTAGACAGGACCGTGTCTGACTTAGCGACGAACCTTGCGGCAAAAACTCTGTACTCGTTGCATTCAACAAAACAACAGGTGAATGCCGTGATGGAAGAGATCGCAGGGACTGGCCGTAGCGCGGGAGACGCAGACATGCTCGTTTATGCCATGCGCGATCCAGAAAGTCGTGAAGCGACGGCTAGGTACTTGGCTCAACGCAAGTAGTGTCAAGGGGTGAGTACCAATCCGACGTTGTCTGCCGATTGGTATATCAATAGTGAGATTTACGCACACGAACGCCAATCTGTATTTGGTGATTCTTGGGTGCATGTCGGATACGACAGCGATATCCCAAATGTCGGCGATGTGCTGAGTGAGTCAGTCGCTGAAGTTGAGATTGAAATAGTTCGAACACAATCAGCTTTATTGGTCGCCGCGGCTCTCCTGACTCCAATGAACCGTGATTCAATTCTCGTTGAATCATTTCGCGGAATGATTTTTGTCGCGCTTGACACGAGTAATTGTCCACTTGTTGAATGGCTTGATCAATTCCCGACAGCGTTAGTAGACCTTCCGTTAGAAGATTTGGTCTTTCACTCACGAACAGTTCGTCGGGTGAAGTGCAACTGGAAGACCTACGCCGACAACTTTCTTGAGGGTTACCACGTGCCGAGTGTGCATCCCGAGATGGCGCGCGATGCAGATGCTTCAAACTATGCAGTCATTTTAGGTGATGATCGACGTTGGAACGTTCACGTCATGCCGCCTCGTGGCGACAGTGTCTTTGGCATGTTCGGTTGGCTCTATCCGTCGTTCGCATTCAACGTGGTTCCTGGCGGTTGGGCCGTCGAAAGATGGTTGCCACGTGGACACAATGAAATTGATTTGTTCTTTGAATACTTCTTTCAGCCTGATGCGCCCGACATTGACCGAATTCACGCTATGAATGAAACCGTTGCCGAAGAGGATGTGCGCATTTGTGAAGCAGTGCAGCGCAACCTTGAGTCTGGCATTTACTCTGAAGGACTTCTGAGTCCTAAGTGGGAAGAACCCCTGCTCGTTTTTCACGACATGATTCGCGAACTTGGCGAAATCAGCGGATACGCACCGACAAGCAAGTAACACAACCTTCAAGTTTGATGAACTCGCTGATATCTACTTCAATAACGAAGTAACCCATATCGCGCAGGGTCTCAGCAGTCTCTGGTGCATCGGCGGCCATTAACAAGCGCTTGTCTCCAACAATGACGACGTGTGAACCCGACTCTTCAGGAACAGCGATGAAGTCTGGGAAAATTGTCGGGTCATCAACGAATGCGTCAAAACCAAGGATCTCGCCCGAGGGCAAGGCGGTTACTGCAGACTTGAGATGCAGAACCTTGGTGATCGGCACAGTCACAACTTTCGCGCCAAGTGGTTCGACGATCGCCGCAAATTGGGCGATGCCTTCTGCGTTTGTTCGGCCGCCAAGACCGACGTAAATGGTGTCATCGACTTTGAGGACATCGCCACCATCAAGTGTTCCGGGTTCGCTGATGCGGGCCAAGGGAAGGCCGAGTTCGGCAACAACCTTTTCAACGTCGATGATCTCGGGTTTGCGCGAGTCACTTCCGGGTCGGGTGATGATGGCCGTACCTTTGTACATCACCACGGCATCTTCAATAAACACACTGTCGGGGCAATCGTCAGCGGCCGGCACTTCAACAATGTTCCACTTGCAGAGTCGTAACGCTTCTACGTAGTTGGCCCATTGTTTGAGAGCGAGTTCGTAATCGACTGGGATTCGTTCAATATGGGTCACGAGACCTTCGTCCAGCCGTGGGCTGGGGCGACGAATCAGAGCAGTGGGTTGGTGGACCATCGCCCTTACGGTAATCGTTGGCGTAGACCAAAATGAGTTCTTAAATTTTGATTGCTCGCTTCATGCTGTTATGAATATCAGCAGTGTTTATTGATCTCGCCAAGTCCAATCGCAAAGTATTGCCGCGCTGTGATGTAGCGGTGATTGGTGCTGGCGCTGCGGGGATCACCCTGGCTCTTGAATTAGAAAAGTCAGGTCTATCGGTTGTCATTCTTGAAGGCGGCTATCGCGACTTCACTGTTTTGTCGCAAGATCGCTACAAAGGCGAAGTGACGGCAGGTCCCGGATTTACTTACCCAGATCTTGACGTGTGGCGACTGCGGTACTTGGGAGGCACTACCAATCACTGGATTGGTTGGTGTCGTCGTATTGAAGAGAATGTCTTTGGGCCTCGTACGAATGATCTTGGTGAAGGTTGGCCGTTTGCGCGAACTGATCTCGAAGGTGACTATCAAGATGCGATGGAAATCTGCACACTTGGCCGAGATGTGTTTGATGCGAATGAATTGCTTGACGGACTTGGCGTGAAGAATCTGATCCCGAGTAACGATATTTTGGCGACTCCGGCGTGGCGATTCCCAAAAGAACTTCGGTTCGGTGGGCATTACCGCTATCGACTTCAGGAGTCCGAGATTCCCATTTACTTTGGAGCCAATTGCCAAGGGTTTTCTTTTGAAGAAGTAGACGGAACTGTGGCTGCTCGCAAACTTCATATCAAGAATGATCTTGATGTTGACTTCGAGATATCAGCTGACTGTTTTGTTTTGGCCTGTGGCGGAATTGAAAATACTCGGCAACTGTTGGTTGCCGCCGATGATGTCAAGGGTCTTCGTCAAAGTGGCACTTTGGGTCGAGGTTTTCTTGAACATCCCCATGGCGCGGTTGGCGCAGTGATGTGTGGAGATCACGCCCCAGAAGACTTGATGGGCTTTACTGATTACCCGCTCGATATAGATCAGACCCAATTCAAGATTGGCTTGGGTCTCAACGAAGAATTCGCCGCCGAACGAGGGATGATCAATACATCGTTCACGATGGAACCTCTTGAATCAATTCCTGAAGAGTCGATTCATGGAGAAGCACTGCGAAAGTTGTGGGAATCGTCGCGACCGTCGGCCTTCAAGAGCAAGTCTTCTCATGTCATTGGCCTGTACGCACGGACCGAGCAACGCTGGAATGCCGAGAGTCGTATTTCGTTGAGCTCGACCAAAGATGACCTGGGTTCGAAAAGAGCACGCCTTGATTGGCGTGTGGGTGATCAAGATGTTGCAGATATCAAAACCTCGTTTGAACTAGTGGCTAAAGAATTGATGAAAGCCGGTTTTGGCCCAGTGACATTTGGTGATCCTGCCGAGTTTGTAACGATGGAGGGCGGCGGGCACCATCTGGGTGGTGCTCGGATGCACGAAAGCCCCGATCTTGGGGTCGTGGACGCCAATCTCAAATGTCACGCCGTCGACAATTTGTATGCAGTTGGTGGTTCGGCTTTTCCAGCAGCGGGCTTCTCGAATCCGACGTTGACAGTTGTGGCTTTGGCAGTTCGTTTGGCGCGTATCTTGAAGGAACGCTTGTAATGCGTCGGCGGGAGTTGTTCGAACGCACTATTGGTGTTGCTGGACTTGCTGCATTGTTGGCAGCATGCGGAGCGGACCCCCCTGATGTGGGCTCGTCCATGCAAAGAGAACCTGCAACTACGGCTCGTTTGCCAATTGTTGAGTTGGCGGTTGTTGAGCTGGCTTTTGCGAGTCCGTGGAGATCATTGATTGACAACGAGATGATTGATTTCGGTATATCGGTGATGGGTATCGCTCCCGAGGCCGTTGACCATGCGCGTGATGCCTTGTCTGACTTGCCAGAAGGTTCATCGTTGATCGCTCGAGACAAGTTTTTTGCCGAGTGCTGTCGCAATGATTCGCGTGCTGGTGATGTAGTCGTGGTTGACGGTTGGATGGTGCCGGTAACGCTGGCTGGTCTCGCGGGAGCGTTGTCGCAGTTCAAGTAAAGATTGATGGGTACGATTCTGGTGTGGAGTTATCGCACATCTCCGAACTGGTCATCGCGTGTGAGCGATTAGATCTACATCACATTTCGGCCAGCGATTTAGTCACCCTGTATGAAGACCCTGAAAACTTTTCGATTTATAACAAGGGTGATTTCACGAATCCGCATCGGGTATTGATTGACGGTCACTCACCTTTGCGTTGGCGGGTTCCGCAGGTGAAGGCGAATCCCGAAGTCAACAAATGGTTCGTGCGTTGGATGGTGTTGCGTGAAACTAGTGAGATCGTTGGCAGTCTGAGTTTTCATGGTGCGCCCGATGAAAATGGAATGTTAGAAATTGGTTTAGGCGTTCACGAAAACTTCTGGCGTCGGGGTTTCGCTAGTGAAGCATTGTTGGGAATGTGGCTTTGGGCGGCTTCGCAATC
>Ga0255117_1000365_pt1 | contig 14354 bp, 16 predicted proteins | sample Law_Atlam_RepA_8_2_FD_188583 | JGI IMG/M metagenome (GOLD analysis project Ga0255117, IMG submission 188583) | Freshwater microbial communities from St. Lawrence River, New York, United States - Law_Atlam_RepA_8h | ecosystem: Environmental > Aquatic > Freshwater > River | place: USA: New York...
AGGCGCAGGTCGTCCTTGGTGCCCGAGACGACGACCGAGTTGCTGCGGACGTCGGGGATGACGGTCACCATGTTGCTGAATTCGTCGGCGCCGTTCTGCTGCGTGGTGCCGGCGGCCGCGGCGCCGGCAGGGGTCGGCGCGGGCGTCGGGGTGGTGACGCGGGCGGCGCCGTTGGTGGTCTTGTTGCCGGCGCGGTTGGCGGCGGTGGTCTGGCCCGTGATGAGCTGGGTGATGAGGGTCGCGACCTCGGCGGCGTTGGCGTGGCGCAGGAAGACGACATCGGTCTTCGTGTTCGGGTCCGAGTTGGTGTCGAGCTGCTCGATCAGCTTGTCGAAGAAGTCATGCTGGTCGGCGGACCCCATGAGGATCACGCGGTTGGTGCGCTCGTCGGCGGTGAAGCTCGTGCCGGTGCTGAGGCGGAACGGCGAGGCGCCGGCGGCGGCGGGCGTGCGGAGGAGGGCCGTCAGCTTGTTGACGAGGTCGACGGCCATCGCGTGCTTGAGCGAGTAGATCTTGGTGACGATCACGTCGAGCTGCGGCTTGTCCAGCTGGGTCAGCAGCGTCTCGATCTTCTGGAGGTTGGTGATGGAGTCCGTGACGAGCACGGCGTTGTTACGACTGAAGAAGACCGGCGGGGTGGCCAGCGTGGTGTTGAGCATGCCGGCGATCTGCGCGACGACCTCCTGGCCGTTGGCGTGCTTGAGGGTGAAGATCTTGGAGGCGACCCGGCCGCTCGGCGCGAGGGTGAGCGTGCTGCCGGTGAGCAGCGACGGGGACTCCGCCTTGGCGGTGAGGTTCGGGACGACCTTGAGGAACTTGTCGCCCTGCTGGATCACGGCGACGCCGTTGAGGCTGAGGAGCGTCTCGATCGCGAGGAGGGCTTCGTCGCGGGTGGCCGCGGCCGGGAGCGAGAGCGTGTAGAGGTTGGCCGGCAGGGCCTGCGGGCGGAGCACCGTCTTGCCCGTCCAGCGCTGCAGTAATTCCAGCACCTGGGCGACCGTCTCATCACGGAGGAGGACGGGGCCGACCTTGTCGGTGCCGAGCAGGCCGGGCGCGGGGGTCGCGACGGGCGTCGCCACGACGACCGGGGCGGCCGGAGCGACGGCCGGAGCGGCCGTCTGACCGAGGAAGGTCAGGGGCATGAGCAGACCCGCGAAAGTGAGGCAACAAGCGGGGAACAGGGCCCGCGAAGCACGAGGGGACGAAAGGGAGCGTTTCACTGGAGGGATGGGGTCTTTGGAATAACACCGTTAAAAAGGATTTGTTCGACTAGTTTTCGGGGTTTTTACGCTTTTTTGACGATTAATGACGGCCCGGCGAGCCCACTGTCCGAAAGCCTTGCTTTAGTGAACATTATTTCACCTTTTTGCTTGCGTAATTCCGCTGTTTTGGCCTATTTACTGCATTAACCCCGTATGCGCGACGATATCCCCGAATGGCTTGGCAAACCCCCGCTGCGCGGGACGGACGAGTGGACCGCGTGGCTGGAGAAGTGGCGCAGCTACGCCCGGGCCGAGCTCCGAGATTCGGCGGCGGACGACCCCGACTTCGATTTCGGCCTGCTCACGTCCGAGGAGCGCTGGCGCGTGATCCTGAAACTAGAGATCCAGCGCCAGATCGGCCAAGGGATAGCGGGGGACCGCGCCCCGATCCCGTCCGTCCGCCGGATCAGCGACCTCGCTCACGCCGGGGTGGTCGCCTGGCTGGTCGGACATTCCGTCAAATCGCAGATCCCCGACGAACCGTTTCGCCGGGCCACCGACTGGACCGACCAACGCCTGACTCCGCGTCGCCGCAAGGTCGCGCACGCCGTCCGCTACGGCTTCCTGGCCGGGATCGGCGGCGAACCGGCGGCGCCCGGCAACTCCGAGGAAGAATACATCGCGGCCTACGAGGCGGCCTGGGAGACGGGCAACGCGCTGGCCATCGAGAACGACCCGCGCGGCTGAACGCCCGGGGTTGCGGTCGGGACGCCCCCGGGCAGAGTCTCCGGCCACAGCTATTATGGAATACGTCACGCCCCTCCTCTTGGTCATCGTGCTCGGCGCGGTCGCCTTCCTCATCCTGAAGTCCGGTCGGCCGGCCGAAGCGGGCGCCGATCAGGCGAACGCCGCCCTCCTCGAGGAGACGCGCCGCCAGCTCACCGCCCTCAACGCGGCGCTGACGCAGGAGCGCGCCGCGAAGGAAGCCGCGCTGTCGAAGGCATCGGGCGCCGAGGCCGCCAAGCTGGCCGCGCACCAGCAGCTCACCGAGTCGGCCCAGGCGCACGAGCGAGCCATCGCACAGCTCCGGGGCGACCACCAGAAGGCCTTGGCTGATGCGACCGAGCGCTACAGCCGTGACCTCGCCGAGCTGAAGACCAGCTTCGCGAAGATGAGCACCGACGTGCTCAAGGGCATGGCCCCCGACGTGACGAAGGAAGTCTCCACGAAAGTGGAACCGCTCATCGCCCAGATCAGCACCGCGCTGGCGAGCTACCGGCAGACGATGCAGCAGAGCCTGCAGAACCAGGGCGACGCCCTGACCCAGGTGCGCGAACAGATGGCCAAAATCACCGAGACGACCGCGGCCCTGGCGACCAGCACGAATGACTTCACCTCGGTCCTGAAGTCGTCGCAGCATCGCGGCAAGTGGGGCGAGCAGACCTTGCGCCGCGTCGTCGAGGCATCGGGCCTCAGCCAGCATTGCGACTTCATCGAACAGACGGCCCAAGGCGACACCCGTCCGGACCTCATCGTGCTGCTGCCGGGCGACCGCTGCGTGATCATCGACTCGAAGGTACCCGAGTTCGACGTGGCGATGGTGAATCCGGCCGCGTCCAACCGGAAGGAGCTGGTGGAGGCGCATGCCGCCAAGCTCCGCGCGACCATCAAGCTGTTGGCCGACAAGGATTACCCCGGCGCGCAGGCCGCGGCGGGCCGCACCTCCTTCGACAAGGTGATCCTCTTCCTGCCCGCCGAATCGCTCCTGAGCACCGCCCTCGAAGGCGACAACGAGCTGATCATCGACGCGGGCCGGCTCGGCATCCTCCTGGCCACCCCCGCCACGCTCATGGGCTTCCTTTCCGCGATCAACCTCACCTGGCTGCAGCACAAGCAGGCGCAGGAGTCCAAGGATGTGATCGAGAAGGCCACGAACCTTTACAAGAGCGTCGCCGACTTCGCCGAGAACATGGCCGGCGCGCGCGACGGCCTGGAGGCCGCCGTGAAGAAGTTCAACACCGGCCTGGGCAGTTACCGCAAGTTCGTGCTCCCCAAGGGGCAAGAACTGGTGGAAATCCATGGCCTCCAGCCGAGCAAGCTGCTGCCCGTGGAGAAGGACACCCAAGACTTGCCGACGGAAATCCGGCGCCTCGACGGGTCTTCTTCCTAGGCCGGGAGTCCCTGCTGGTGGAGCCGATGAGGTTCGAACTCACGGCCTCGTCATTGCGAACGACGCGCTCTACCAACTGAGCTACGGCCCCAAACAGCAGGGAGGTCGAGGCAAACCAACCCCCCGACCGGGGTCAAGGTTTAGATGCCTTGTCGCCTTGCCAGCCTCGGGAAAACGCCTAGGTTCAGACGTCCTCAACACCATGCGCGTAGCCCAAGACACCGTCGTCAGCATCGAATACACCCTGAAGGACGACCAGGGTAACATCCTCGACGCCTCCGAAGGCCGTGGCCCGATGGAGTACCTCCAAGGCTACCAGAATATCATCCCCGGCCTTGAGCAGGGTCTCCTCGGCCTCGGCGCCGGCGACACCAAGACCGTCACCGTCGCGCCCGCGCTCGGCTACGGCGAGTACAGCGACAAGCTCCTGCAGCGCGTCCCGCTCGACGCCTTCGGCGGCCACGCCGTCCAGCCCGGCATGCGCTTCCGCGCCGACACCAACCAAGGCATGCGCACCCTCACGATCAAGGCCATCGAAGGTCAGGAAGCCGTCCTCGACGGCAACCATGAGCTCGCCGGCAAGACCCTCCATTTCGACGTCAAGGTCGTCGCGGTCCGCGCGGCCGAGATGACCGAGCTCGCGCACGGCCACCCGCACCAAACGGGCGGTTGCTGCGGCGGCGGCGGTTGCGGCTCCGGCGAAGCTTCCGAAGGTGGCTGCTGTTCGACCGGCGAATCCTCCGAAGGCGGCTGCTGTTCCTCCGAGGGTTCGGAAGGTGGCTGCTGCTCCACGGAACAGCCCGCCGCCGAGAAGCAAGGTGGCTGTGGTTCCGCCGGTTGCGGTTGCGGCTAAGCGCCCACCACCGGTCTCACGACGAAGCCCCCGGACCTCGGGGGCTTTTTATTGGGGCCGACTTTCAGGCCAGCGGCAAGCCGCTGCCGACCTTGCAGGCCTCGTCGTGCAGGGCCACGAGGTCGCGCAGGTCCGGGTGGATCTCCGTCGGGCCCACCGTGCGGACGAGCTCGCAGGTGGCGCGCGAAACGGACGCCGCGCGATAGGCGGCGAGCCAGGTGGTCCACTCGGCCTCGGCGGCGGCGTTGACCCAAGGCCAGCGCGGCGGCTCGGCGCGGATCCCCAGGCGCCACGGCTTGGGCGTCAACCGCGCGCGGAAACACTCCTGCGACAGGCAGAGGCGGCAATACAGCGGGTCCGCGCCCAGCTGCCGGAACGCAGCTTGGACCACGTCGTCCTCCGGAAAGAACAAGGCGTGCGTCGCGAGCAGCCGCAGCCCGGCGGCCGTGCGGTAGATGCGCCAGCCCCAACCGGGATGCGCGCTCGCCCAGGCCACGGCGCGCGCGACCGCGGCGGACTCCGCCGGCGAAGGCGCGCCCGGCGCCGGCGGCTTGGCCCCGAACAAACGGGCCAACAGGCCCGGCGCGGCCGGAGTCGGCAGGTCGACGTCCACGAAGAGCATCTGCGCCGCATTGAGCACCTCGGCGCCGCTGGCGTTGCGCGTCACGGCGGCGAAGAGGTCATCGCCGGAACGGCCGAACTCGCGGAGCACCTCCTCGCGGATCGGGCGGCCCGGGTAATAGCCGTCCTGCGGGTCCGGCCGACGGGAGCCGCGGAGCCTTTCGTCCAAGCTCCGGGCGCGCCGGTCGGCTTCGGCTTGGGCCGCCTCGCGGGACACATCGGACCAACCCCACGCGAGGCCGGCGCCGACGCTCCCCAAGGCCCAGTGACGCGGGAACTTCATCCGCCCCAGCTCCAATCCAGGACGATCTCGGTGTCGGGGTGCAGCGATTGCTTCACGGGACAAGCTTCGGCGGCGCGCATCAGGCGCGGGCGCAGCTCCTCCGCGATGCCGGCGGGCATGTGGATGGCGACGTCGAGTTTGGCGATGCGGCGCGGCGGCTGGGCGGTCATGTGCTTCTCGACCTCGATGCGCATCCCGCGGAAATCGAGCCCGAGCCCGCGCGCCTGAATGCCGAGGATCGTGAGGATGCACGAGGCGAGCGCGGTCGCGGCGAGGTCGGTCGGCGAGAACGACTCGCCTTTGCCTTGGTTGTCCACCGGCGCGTCGGTGATGAGCTCGACGCCCGAAGGCCCGTGCGTCGCGCGCACGCGGAGGTCGCCGAGGTAGTCGCAGGTGATCTTCACGCCCATGCGCACACCTTAGCCGCCGCCCGCGGCCGCACCAAACAAAAAGCCCCGGCGGTCCGGGGCTCGTGGAGGCGAGGGGTTGGGCGCTTATTCGCCGTCCTTGCCGATGGCGTCGACCGGGCAGCCCTCGAGGGCTTCCTGGCACTTCTCGACCTCCTCAGGGGTGGTCGGCTGGGCGAAGACGTAGGAGTAGCCACCGTCGTCCTGGCGGGTGAAGTTCTTCGGGGCGGTCTCGCGGCAGAGATCGCAGTCGATGCACTGCGAATCCACGTAGAACTTACCGGGGACGCTTTCGGGACGCTTGTCGTTCTTGTCGGCCATAAGGAAGGTGAAAACGTGCGGGCAGCGGCTCGGCTGTCAAGAATCGGTCACCGAAGAGGCACCAGGTTCACGAGGCGGAGCTCGCCGAAACCGGCGTTCCCCACGAGGAAATCCGAGGAAAGGCGGTCCGGGGTGTCGTGGATGACACGGATGACGCCGATGGGCGCGAGGTTCGGGCGGAAGTCCGTCAGGGCGGACAGGTCCGGAGGCGGCGAACGCAGCGGGAGGACCGCGGCCACGGGCAGCTCGAACTCCTGGAGGATCACCAGGCGGACCCGGGCGCGCGTCGCGGCGTCGACGTCGGTCCAGTCGTAGAGTCGCTCCACCGCGGCGACATCGCGCGCGGCGAAGGCCCGCCGCAGTTCCTCGGCCAGCTTCCAACGCAGGCTCTCCTGCCAGCGCGACCAGAGCAGGACGCCGGTCGCGACTAGGGCCAGCGCGAGCAGCCCGATCGCCCAGCGACCCAACGCGGGTCGCGATCCGAGGATTCGTCGCATGAGGGAGAAGGGCGTTGACCCACCCGACTGGGCGGAGGTATGCACGCAAGCGTCATGGCGTCCGAAAGCAAGCCCTCCTCCGACACCGGTCGCTACGCGGCCCGCGGGGTCTCCGCCTCCAAGGGCGACGTCCACGCCGCCGTCGACAAGCTGGACCGCGGGCTCTTCCCCCTCGCCTTCTGCAAGATCGTCGAGGACCGGCTCACCGGCGACCCCGCGCGCTGCGTCGTCACGCACTCCGACGGCTCGGGCACCAAGGCCCTGCTCGCCTACCTGTGGTGGAAGGAGACCGGCGACGCCTCCGTCTTCCGCGGTATCGCCCAGGACAGCATCGTGATGAACATCGACGACCTCCTCTGCGTGGGCGTCACGCAGGGCGTCATCCTTTCCTCGACCATCAACCGCAACGCCCGCGCGATCCCGGGCGCCATCCTCGCCGAGCTCATCGAGGGCACCGAGGAAGTCCTCGCGATGCTGCGCGACCAAGGCTTCGGCATCGCCTCGGGCGGCGGCGAGACCGCCGACGTCGGCGACCTCACCCCAACCCTCACCGTCGACTCCACCGCCACCGCCATCCTCGACCGGGCCGCCGTCGTCGACGCCGCGCGCATCGGGCCGGGCCTGGCGATCGTCGGGCTGGCCTCCTTCGGCCGGGCGACGTACGAGACGTCCGAGAACAGCGGCATCGGCTCCAATGGCCTGACGAGCGCCCGCCACGAGCTGCTCTCCAAGTACTACGCCGAGAAGTACCCCGAGACCTTCGACAAGGCCACCCCCGCGGAGCTGGCCTACTGCGGCCCGCACCGGCTGGCCGACCTCCTGCCCGGCTCGGCCCTGACCGTCGGCCAAGCGCTCCTGTCGCCGACCCGCACCTACGCCCCCTACGTCATCCGCCTCCTCGCCACGCTCGGCGTGGCCAAGGTCCGCGGCATGGTCCACTGCTCCGGCGGCGGCCAGACCAAGTGCCGACGCTTCGGGACGGGGGTCCACTTCATCAAGGATAACCTCTTCCCGACCCCCCCGGTCTTCGCCGAGATCGCCCGCGTCAGCGGCACGGAACCCGAGGAAATGCACAAGGTTTACAACATGGGGCACCGGCTCGAGGTCTTCCTGGACCCGGCCGACGTCCCGGCCGCGCTGGCGCTTGCCGCCGAGCTGGGCATCGCCGCCCGCGTGGTCGGCCGGACGGAGGCCTCGACCCGACCCGACCGGGCCAACCACGTGACGGTGATCAAGGATGGTCAGACTTTGGCTTACGCCTGATTGTCAAAGGCGAGTAAAAGTCACCACGGGTGGTCGGGCAGACAGGACTTGAACCTGCAACACCCTGCTCCCAAAGCAGGGACTCTACCAATTGAGATACTGCCCGAAACCCGAAAAACAGTCTGATTTTATGTTGCCGTCCCTGTCAAACCGCTAATCTCCAACTGTTCCCACCCGAAAAACTCCTCACCATATGGAAAACGACAGCCTCTCCTCCCCCTCCTCTTCCGAATCGAAGCTCCCGCTCATCGTGGGCATCGTCGGATTCGCCCTCGGCGCCGCCGGCCTCGTCCTTGGCCTCAAGGCCAAGTCCGCCGCTGACGCCGCCCAGGCCGCCGCCACCACCGCGCAGGCCGCCACCGCCCAGGTCCAGGCCGACCTGCAGAGCAAGGCTCCCGCCACCGAACTCTCCGCCGTCGTCAGCGAAGTCGGCGCGATTAAGACCGCCATGGCCGCCGACAACGCCGCCATCCAGAAGTCCATCACCGAGCTCCAGGCCGCGGTGAAGAAGCCCGTCGTCACGAGCTCCAGCAACGGCGGCACCAAGAACGTCACCGCCGGCGCCGGCGAATACGTCGTCGCCAAGGGCGACACCCTCGGCGGCATCGCCCGCAAGGTCGGCCTCTCCCTCAAGCAGATTCAGGACCTCAATCCGACCGTCAACGCGAACAAGATGCAGATCGGTCAGAAGCTGAAAACCAAGTAAGCGCGGAAGCATGTCGGCGCCCGCCCGCTGGCTCGTCCAGCACGAAGCGCTCCACGCCGACTGCAGGGTTTTCCGGGTTTACAAGGAACACTGCCATCACCCTCTCGATCATCGGGAGGGTGATTTCTTTGTGCTCCGCGCCAACGACTGGGTGCTCGCGCTGCCGGTGACCGCGGACGGTCGCCTCGTGCTCGTGCGGCAGCACCGCTTCGGCACGCGCGCGCTCTCCGTCGAACCGCCCGGCGGCGTGATCGAGGCCGGCGAGGACCCGCGCGTCGCCGCGGCCCGCGAGACCGCGGAGGAGACTGGCTACGTCGGCGGGCGCGCCACGCTACTCGGCACCGTCGCGCCGAATCCCGCCATCCAGTCCAATCGCGCGCACTTCGTGCTGCTCGAGGGAGTGCACCTAGGCGTCCCGCCCGCGCCCGACGAGCACGAGGAGCTCGAGGTGCTCGTCACCGACCCGCGCGACGCGCTGCGCGCCGCCGCCGCCGAACCCGCCACGCACGCGCTGGCGTTCCTCGCGCTCCACCGGCTCCAGGCCGCCCGGCCCGAACTTTTCGCATGACCGCCCCCACCCGCATCAAAATCCCTGGCCGCGTCGCCGACCCCGTCCTCGTCGTCGGCTCCGTCGCCTACGACAGCATCATCACGCCGCATGCCACCGGCGAACGCATCCTCGGCGGCAGCGCCGCCTACGCGTGCCTCGCCGCGAGCTACTTCGCGCCGCCCCGCATCGTCGGGGTCGTCGGCCACGACTTCCGCGACCGCGACCGGGCCAAGCTCGCCAAGCGCGGCATCGATCTCGACGGCCTGGCGACCGACCCATCCGGCCGGACCTTCGCCTGGCGCGGGCGCTACCACGAGAACTACAACCGCCGCGACACCGAGGACCTGCAGCTGAACGTCTTCGAGCAGTTCCGACCCCTCCTGCCGGACGCGCACCGCGCCACGCCCTTCGTCATGCTCGGCAACATCCGGCCCGACCTGCAGCTACGCGTGCTGGACCAGCTGACCGCCCCGCGCTTCGTACTGGCCGACACCATCGACATCTGGATCGAGACGCAGCGCGAGGCGCTGAGCGAGGTCATGCGCCGCGCGGACCTACTCGTGGTCAATGACACGGAATCCGCCAAGCTGACCGGCGAGGCCAACGTGATCGTCGCGGGCCACCGCCTGCGCGCGCACGGCTGCCGCACCGTCATCATCAAGAAGGGCGAACATGGCGCCGTGCTCTTCCACGAGGAAGGCCTCTTCACCCTGCCCGCTTTCCCCGTGACGGAGCTACGCGACCCCACCGGCGCCGGCGACAGCTTCGCGGGCGCCCTGCTCGGGTACCTCGCCGCGACCGGGAAGACGGACTTCGCCACGCTGCGCCAAGCGATGGTCTTCGGCACGGCGGTGGCGAGCCTGACGGTCGAGGCGTTCTCCACCGACCGCCTGGCCAAGGCCGGCTGCCGCGAGATCCGCACCCGCCGCAAGGCGCTGCTCCGGATGATGAAGGTCTGAGCGCTCAGCGCCGACCCAGCAGACGCCAGAGCGCGAAGACGAGCACCGCGGTGAAAAGGAGGTCGCCCAGGAGCAGCGGCCAGAGCGCGGGGGCGCGGCCGGTGACAAGGACGTAGGCGAGGAGTGCGGCGAGGAGCGCGACCGCGCCGGCCAGCATGGGGACCAGGCGGCGGAGCCGCGGCGCGGGGTCGGGGCGGCTCATGCGTAATGACGACGGTGGGCCTCGGCCAGGCCCAGCAAGGTGAGGTGCGGCTCGTGACGGACGCGGTCGCGCCAGCTGGCCGGCAGGTAGACCGCCGCGCCGCCCGTGACGATCACCTGGGGCGCCGGTGAACCTTGGCGGACGAGCTCGGCGACCACGCCGTCGAGCAGGGCGCCGATCATGCCCGCGAAGCCGAGGGCGCACCCGGCGCGCATCGCGTCGACGGTGGACTTGCCGATCGCCGGCCCGCCGAGGAGATCCGCGGGATCCAGCGACGGCAGCAGGGCCGTGCGCTCATGCAGGTAACGCGTCATCACGCCGAGCCCGGGCGCGATGATCCCGCCAGCGTAACCGCGCTCGGTCAGGATGTCCACGGTGGTGGCGGTCCCCATGCCGACGATGATGGCCGGGGCGCCGGCGACCAGCTGGGCGCCCACGCAGTCGGCGAGACGGTCCTGGCCGACCTCGCCCGGCGTGGGGTAATCGAAACCCAGGCCGCGGACGTTGTCGTGGCGCAGGTGGTAGAAAGGCCGGCCCGCGGCGAGGAGCACCGGCTGGATCGTCGCGGTGACCGCCGGGACCACGCTGGCCAGGGCGAGGCCCGTGGTCGGGTGGGCGCGGAGCAAGGCGGCGAGCGCCGCGGTGTCGAGCCCCGCGGTCGACAGCTCGCCGTGGGCGCGGACGACGCGCCCGTCGACGACGCCCCAGTGCGTGTGCGTGTTGCCGACATCGAAGCAGAGCAGGGCCACGGGGACGGATGGTGGCCGGGCGGCGGCGGAGGGCAAGGTCGCTCGCTTACGGTTTGCGCAGCGTGACCTCGCCCGAGGCGACGACCTGACGGCGGCGCCCGCCGGTGCGCAGGATCAGCGACCCCTCGTCGTCGATGCCGTCGACCACGCCGGCGAGCGGCTCGCCGCGCAGCCCGATGCGCACGGACTGGCCGGTGAGCGTGTCATAGCGCGCCCAGCGCGTCTTGAACTCGCGACGCCAGCGGTCCTCGACGAAGGCTTCCCAAGCGTCGAACAAGGCGGCGATCGTCTCGGCCGCGACGCGGTTGGGATCGAGGCGGACACCCGCGGCGACCTCCAGGGAGCCGGCGATCGCGCGGAGCTCGGCGGGGAAATCCTTGGGTGCACCCGTGATGTTGAGCCCGACGCCGAACACCAATTCGCGCACGCTATCGGCGTCGAGCCGAGCCTCGGTCAGCATCCCCGCGACCTTGCGCCCGTCGGCGGCGAGCAGGTCGTTGGGCCACTTCAGCCCGAGTTTCACGCCGACGGCGGTCTCGAGGTGGGCGCACAAGGCGAGCCCCATCCACAGCGTGAACGGCTTCAAGCGCTCGGGGTCGATGAACGGGCGGAACGCGAGGGACAGGTAGAGGTTGCCGGTCTTCCCGCTATGCCACCGCCGACCGAGCCGGCCGCGGCCCGCGGTCTGCGCCTGCGCCAGCACCGCAAACGGCGCCTCCTGGCCGACGGCGAGCCGGCGCTCGGCCTCGGAGTTCGTACTGTCGACGGTCGCGAGCAGGTCGACGCGCGCCGTCACCTTAAGCCGGCGGAGGTGGGCATCGAGCAGGGCCGGGTGCAAAGCCCGCGGAACGCCCTTGAGCCGGTAGCCCTTGCGGGTCGATGCCGCGAACGTGAACCCGGCGGCCCGCAGCCGCTCGAGGCGGGACCAGATCGCGACGCGCGAGACGCCGAGCTCCTTCGCGAGGCGGTCGCCGCTGACTGGCTCGTCGGCCGCGACCAGCAAGGCCAGGAGGATGCTGCTGTCGAGGTCGGTCATGTCAGCGCCAGTCGAGCCCGAGGTCGACCCACGGGGCGGAGTGCGTGAGCGCGCCGCACGAGACGAAATCCGGCGCCACCACGCCGATCGCGGGCAAGGTCGCCAGGTCGACGCCGCCGCTGACCTCGACCCACGCGCGCCCGCGGATGAGCGGCACGTTCGCGCGCAGCTGCGGCAGCGTGAAATTATCGAGCAGGATGACATCGGCGCCGGCCGCGAGTACCGGCTCGACCTGGTCGGGACGGTCCACCTCGACCTCGACCAGGAGATCGGGCCGCGCCGCGCGCGCGCGCTTGACCAGAGCCCGTAGCCGCTCGGCGGCCGTGGCGCCGTCGGCGGCGACATGGTTGTCCTTGATCATGATGCGGTCGAACAGGCCGAGCCGATGGTTATGGCCGCCCCCCTGCCCCACCGCGTACTTCTCGAGCATTCGGAAACCCGGGGTCGTCTTGCGTGTATCGAGTAGGCACGTCGGCGAGGCCCCGAGCGCGCGCACGTGCTCACGGGTGCGCGTGGCGACGCCGCTCAGGCGCTGGAGGAAATTGAGGAGAATGCGCTCCGCGGAAAGCAGGGCGGCCGCCGGCCCTTCGACCTCAGCCACGGCGGTGCCGGCGGCGACCTCCGCGCCCTCCGCGACGAGGGGCCGGCCGACGCAGGCCTGGTCGTAGGCGGCGAAGATTGGGCGCATCATCCCGAGCCCCGCGATGGTCATCGGTTTGCGGGCCACAATCTGGGCGCGGGCGCGGCCGGCGCCGGCGAGTAGAGCCGCGGACGGATCGCCGGACACGCCGGGGCGCGTTGCCAGGCCGGCGCCCGCCACGTCCTCGTCGCGCGCCAGCGCTGCGAACGCGCGCAACCAGCCCTCATCCAGCTCGTCCCAGCGGAGACGGCGGATGAGTCGGTCGGTCTGGCCCGGGTCACGCGGCATCGGGCGACTTTACGGGAGCGACCGCGGCGGGCAAGGGCGCTTACGGGAAGAACTTCTTGAACTTCTGCCGCCAGGATTCCGCGACCGGGGCCTCCACGTCGCCGCAAGCCTGCTGGTAAGCCTGCAACGCGGCCTTCTGCTCGTCCGTCAGCTTTTTCGGCACATCGATGTCGACGCGCACGAGGAAGTCGCCGGCGCCGTTGCCGCGGAGGTTGGGCATCCCTTCCCCGCGCAGACGGAACGTCGTGCCGCCCTGGGTGCCGGCGGGGATCTTGAGGACGGTCTTGCCCTTCAGCTTGGGCACGGCGATCGAGCCGCCGAGCGTCGCCACCGTGAACTTGACCGGGATCGAGGCCATCAGGTCGTCGCCGTCGCGGTCGAAGAGCTCGTGCTCCTGGACGGACACGACCACGTAGAGGTTGCCCGAGTCGGCACCGCGGCGACCGGCCGAGCCATTGCCGGCGGAACGCAGGCGTGTGCCCGTGTCCACGCCGGGCGGGATGCGCACGGTCACGGTGGTGTCGGCGATCACGCGGCCTTCGCCGGAGCAACCCTTGCAAGGCTTGTCGATGCGCTCGCCCTCGCCGCCGCAGGCCGGGCAGGTCTGGCGCATCTGAAAGAATCCTTGGGAGCGGATGACCTGACCCTGCCCGTGGCACGTTGGGCAGCGGCTCTTCCTCGCGCCGGCCTCGGCGCCGGAGCCCGCGCACTTGCCGCACGGCACATGCTTGCGGTAGGGGATCTTCTTCTCGATGCCCTCGGCCGCCTCCTCGAGCGTGACGCGCACGTCGACCCGCAGGTCCTCGCCCGAGTTGTCCTGACCGCCCTCGCCGCCTCCGCCGAAGATATCACCGAAACCGCCGGCGCCGCCGAACATCTGGTTGAAGATGTCGCGCGGGTCGCCGCCGCGGAAGCCGCCGCCCGCGCCCGGTCCCGGGCCGCCGGCGCCGCCCTGCTCGAAGGCCGCGTGGCCCATCGCGTCGTACTGCTGGCGCTTGGCGTCGTCGCTCAGCACCTCGTAGGCGCGCGAGGCCTGCTTGAACTTCTCCTCCGCCTCCTTGTTGCCCGGGTTGCGGTCGGGGTGGTGCTCCATCGCCTTCTTGCGATAGGCCTTCTTGATCTCGTCGGCCGTCGCGCCCTTCGCGACGCCGAGGATGCTGTAGTAATCGGCGGCCATCTCCGGACTCAGGCTTGGGCGGGACCGGCGGAAAGGAAGACGGCGGCCGGGCGCAGCACGCGGTCGTGGAGCAGCCAACCCGGGCGGGCGACCAGGGCGACCTGCCCCTCGGGCACGGTGGTGCTGGGCTGCTGGCCGACGGATTCGTGGCGGGATGGGTCGAACGGCTGGCCCTGCGGGTTGATCTCGGCGAGACCATGGCCGGCGAGCGTCGCGCGCAGCTGGTTGACGGCCATGCGGAACCCGTCGGCGACGGCCTTCGCCTCGGGCTGCTTGGTGGCGGACTCCAGGCCAAGCGTCAGCGAGTCGAGCGCGGGGAGCAGATCCTCCACGAGGCCGGCGACGGCGAACTTGCGGAGGTCGTCGCGCTCGCGCTGATGGCGGCGCTGCTGGTTCTGCTGATCCGCGTGGCTGCGCAGCAAGGTATCCT
>Ga0255117_1000373_pt1 | contig 14228 bp, 17 predicted proteins | sample Law_Atlam_RepA_8_2_FD_188583 | JGI IMG/M metagenome (GOLD analysis project Ga0255117, IMG submission 188583) | Freshwater microbial communities from St. Lawrence River, New York, United States - Law_Atlam_RepA_8h | ecosystem: Environmental > Aquatic > Freshwater > River | place: USA: New York...
AGTACGTAGGTAACTACAACATTACTAAAATTGGAAATACATTTGTATTTGAGAACGGCAAGTATGCCGTAGCGTTGGAAAAAGTCTAATGTGGATAGTTAGTCTAATACCAGAAAATATATTTGTTATAATTTATTATGCACTAGTGGGTGCCGGTATTACACTATACATTGTTAGCAAGTTGGTAACATGGATTCCCATGATAACGCAATGGAAGTTGCCAATGGAACTGGTAGGGGTCATAGCACTAGCAGCAGGTGCTTATTTCATGGGCGGCTACGGTGTGCAGAAAGCATGGCTAGCCCGTGTAGCAGAGTTAGAAGAAAAAGTTAAAGCAGCAGAAGCAAAGTCTGCCGTGGTCAATACTGTAGTGCAAGAAAAGATTGTTTATAAAACTAAGATAGTTAAAGAAGTACAAATAAAAATTGAAGAACGCATTAAAGAAGTTGAAAAAATTATCGATGCCGAATGTAAGGTTGATCCTGTAGCGATACAAATTTTAAACGATGCGGCAGCTCCTGTAGGAGAAGCTAAATGAAATTATTGATTGTAATAGCAGCATTTGCTCTTGTAGGATGTAGCACTACTGTTCCAGTAGTTATGAAGTTTCCTGATGTTCCTAAAGAGTTATTAGAAGCTTGTCCTAATTTAAAACTAGCAGACAACAGTCCTAAGCTAAGTGCAATGCTAACCACTGTGACTCAAAATTACGCATTGTATAAAAATTGTCAAATTAAACAAGAAGGTTGGGTTGAATGGTATAAAAGCCAAAAACAGATATTTGAAAGCGTAAAATAAATAGTAGTATATAAAAAGGTCAAACAATATGATGGGTTATCTGTTATCTGACAGCATTAACGGCACAGTAAGCAGCAAACGAGTTGTAACGTTAATGGCATTTATACTGTGTGCTATTAGCATGATGTCTGAACAATTTTTTAACTACAAGCTCAATTCAGCAGCATTTGAAAGCATGATGTATATTGTTATTGCCGGGTTAGGATTTACTGCTAGTGAGAAGTTCGCACCTAGCAAAAAGGAAAAAGAAAATGGGTGATCATAAACTGATGAAATATCTGCTACTGCTAATAGTATTTCCAATAGTATTAGCATTGTTTAGTGGCGATAGATTTCGATATCCTTGTCAAGATCCAGCCAACTGGGACAAAGATTTTTGTAAATTACCAACATGTGACGTAACTCGCACATGCCCAGAACATATTTTTAAAGGTCAACGTGACCCAAGATTAGGACCACCAAAAGATGAATCGACTAAAACAATTTCTGCGCCCGCTGCTGGAGCGCCTAACACACAAGGAGCCAACTGTGGAAAATAATCAACCTAACATCATGTACACTGAAGAACAGCTAATGGTTAGACTAAAGTTCTTCATTGGAATTTGTTTAGCATTAACGCTATTTGGCATTGTGTTTGTCGTACTATATTCGTTAATTTTTGTCACCCAACCATTAAACGCAATTAGTCCTATTGATCAAAAGTTCTTTGAATTGATCATTCCGATTGCTACATTCTTAACTGGCACACTGTCAGGTATTATGTTAGCAGGCGGGGACAAAGACGCACAGAAGCAAGCTCTGGCAGCGGCAAATGCCGGGTGGTCTAAACCACCTAGTTCATCACCAACAGGAGGATTTGGAAATGTCGCAACAATACCAGGAACAGGATTTGCGGGCGGGACTCCAGCATTTGGCGCACCGCAATCAGGATTCGGGGCAGCACCCGGCACAAGTTTTACTCCAGCACCAAGTTGGGGGACAACTCCAATACCAGGCGGCGGTAATAGCAATCCAGGATTTGGAGCGCCAGCGATTACCCCATTCGGAGCTGCAGCAGTTGGTGCAGCCGGAGGATTCGCGGCAGCAACCTTGATGCCTACTATGGCCAAACCAATGCCTAGCAGACCACCATTTGAAGAAAATTTTCCTGAAATAGATTGACCTTTTAGGTCTTAATGCTATATAATAGCACTATGGACTATTATCAAATATTAGGTGTAAACGAAAAAGCCAGTCAGGATGATATCAAAAAAGCCTACAAAAAGTTGGCTATGAAGAATCATCCTGATCGCGGCGGTGATACTAAAACATTTCAATCAATAAGTCAAGCCTACGACACACTAAGCGATACACAAAAGCGTCAACAATACGATGCACAAAAAAATGGGTTTAATCCATTTGGTCAACAAGGTGGTCAAGGTTGGCAAGATGTCGGTGAAATGTTTGGATTTAGTTTCGGACCAGGATTTGCTGGATTTACTGCTCAGCAGTCAAGACGAAATCGAGACTTAACAATACGTGTTTCTATTACTCTTAAACAGAGTTACAATGGTACACAAGTAGAAGCAAGATACAATACCCCAACTGGTAGACAACAAACAGTAGTTGTTGATATCCCTGCGGGTGTACAACACGGTCAAACTATAAGATACAGTGGGCTAGGTGACGATGCTAATCCTAATTGGGCTCGTGGCAATTTAAATGTCCAAGTCATTGTAGAATCTGATCCAGAGTTTGAAAGAATAAACAACGACTTGTATACTACGTTAGAAATTTCATTGTTTGAAGCAATGACTGGTTGTGAAAAAAATGTTAAATCTTTAGACGGCAATAGTCTAACTATTAAACTAAGAGCCGGCTTAAATCACGGTACAGAATATTGTGCAAGTGGTAAGGGATTTAAAGATATAAACACCGGCCGTCAAGGCAACTTTATGATTAAAATTGTAGTAGATATGCCCAAAGTAGACGATCCGGCTCTTGTAAAAGAATTAGAAACTGTGTACAATAAAATTATTAAAGCACAAGGAAATTAAATGGTAGAACCCAGCAACGAACTTCAACTAGTATTCGAAAAAGCTATAGATGTATCAAAAAAACTACGTCACGAATACTTAACTTTAGAGCATTTATTATTTGCCATGCTCTGCGATGAATCATTCTATAAGTGCGTTAGCGGATATGGTGCCGATAGTGAATTTCTTAAAAAGAATCTTGAGCATTATCTTAAAAGTAAACTTGACGAAATTACAACAGAGCAACCAGATGTTAAGCCTCGTAAGACACAGGCTGTAGAACGTGTACTTAATCGTGCATTTACACAGGTGTTGTTTAGCGGTCGTCAGAAAATTGAACCTACTGATGTGTTTTTAGCCATGATGAGCGAAAAACGATCATTTGCACACTACTACATTCAACAAGCAGAAATCGATAAGGAAAAGTTTGCCGACTATCTTAGCTCAGATGTTGCAGAAGCTGGCGAAGAAGAACCACAAACAGGACAGGCAGAAAGAGCATTGAGATCATTTACAACAAATCTTAACGATGCAGTTAAAAAGAATAAAATTGACCCAGTTATTGGGCGCATAGACGAATTAGAAAATGTTGCACTGGCCCTAGGACGTCGCAGTAAATCAAACGTTATCCTAGTTGGTGATCCAGGTGTAGGTAAAACTGCCATTGCAGAAGGACTAGCCTATAATATTGTTAAAGGTGCAGTACCAGATTTCCTAAAAGAATACACTGTGTTTAACTTGGACATTAGTGCTATGCTTGCCGGATCTAAATATCGCGGTGACTTTGAAGAACGTTTTAAACTAGTGTTAAAAGCATTAGAGAAAAAAGGCAAGACTGTATTATTCATCGACGAAGCTCATATGATCAGTGGGGCTGGATCAGCAAATAACTCGGCAAACGATCTTGCCAACATGATGAAACCTGCACTAAGCAAGGGCAACATTAAAGTTGTAGCGTCAACTACCTGGGAAGAATATCGCAAGCACTTCGAAAAGGATCGTGCGCTCATGCGTAGATTCCAACGTATTAGTGTTGACGAACCTACTGCAGAAATGTCGGTACAAATTCTTAAAGGTATTAAGAAATATTATGAACAACATCATAATGTTAAAATTAAAGACGATGCTATTCAAGCGGCAATTAAATTGTCGGTAAAATATCAAACAGATAAAAAATTACCAGACAAGGCTATTGACTTAATTGATTGTGCATGTTCACGGTTTAATTTAAAGTCTGCAGATGAAAGAGTTGTCGATGAAGCAGCTATTCAATTTGAACTTAGCAAAATGGTCAATATGCCTGCAGAAGCTATTGCAGAACAAGAAAGTGAAAATCTTGCGCATCTAGAAGGTCAACTTAATCAAGAAGTCTACGGTCAGCCAGAAGCTATTACTGAAATTGTTGACAAGATTCTTGTTAGTCGTGCAGGACTTAAACCAGAAAACAAACCCGTGGGTAGTTTTGTATTCATGGGGCCAACTGGTACAGGTAAAACTGAAACTGCCAAAGCACTGGCAAAACATCTAGGTGTTAAACTTGTACGCTTTGATATGAGTGAATATCAAGAGAAACACTCTGTTAGTAAGTTAATTGGATCGCCTCCTGGATATGTGGGCTTTGAAGAAAATGCTGGATTACTGATTACTAAGATTCAAGAAAGCCCTAACTGTGTATTACTGTTAGACGAAATTGAAAAGTCGCATCCTGATGTTTCTACAATCTTGTTACAGATGATGGACAATGGATTTATCACAGGCAGTAATGGAAAAGTAGCAGATTGCCGCAATTTGATTCTTATTATTACCACCAATGCTGGCGCAAGTGATGCTGAGAAGAATACTATTGGCTTCGGTGAGCAGGAACAAACTTATAGTGATAAAGCACTTAAAAAGTTCTTTGCACCTGAGTTCCGTAATAGATTAGACGCAGTTATAACCTTTGGCAAGTTAACTAAAGAAACAATGATCAAAATTGTTGGCAAGTTTATGGTGGAAGTTCGTGAGCAAGTCAAAGATAAAGCTATCAAGATTAAAATTACTGACGAAGCAATTGACTGGTTAATCGAAAAAGGTTTTGATAAGAAGATGGGTGCTAGACCTTTACAACGTGTTATTGACAAAGAAATTAAACGTCCTCTTGCTAAAAGAATGTTGTTCGGTGATCTTAAAAACGGTGGTATTTTAAATATCGGTGTAGTTGATAATAATTTATTTCTACACGTTAAAACAAAAGCACCAAAGGTAGTTGTAGATGAAACTGCATCCATTGATTCAAACTAAACATACAACCAAGCTGTTTAATAACAAGTACAAATTTAAAATTGTACTAAAAACAAAAGCAGCCGGTTGGTTTAGAGGTGGTAATCTTGAAAACGTTAAAGAAAAATTAATATCACCGGACAAATCAGTGTGGGCACCTAAAATAACTAAAGAGGATAGAGATTATGTATCCTCTTTAATTACTGCTATGGGGCAGCTAGTAGATTACGACCTTAGGGTAGAAAGCCCTTTGATAAGTTTTTATACTAACACTGAAAAAAATATTGAAAAACTAGCTAAAGTAAATCCTAATCTAGTAAAATATGTAAGTTTTCCCAGGGCAGGATCAGAATCTTTACTCGATGAACATAAGATTATTTCTAAAACTATCAACTATGATTATCGAGTAACCATGGGACGTACTAGACAAAACTATAGTAATTTCTTAAATTGGTGCACGGGCAAGGAACTTAAGATTAAATTACCTAAACGTGCTAAAACGCACCTTGCTAAAGAGCACAGTTGGGGAGGTTACTATTTTTATGTCAGTGACGAAAAAACACTAACCATGGTTAAAATCTTTGTAGGATCTGCTATACACAGCGTAGAAACCGTAGTTAAGCAGTAAAGAAAGCAATACCTAAAGACCTCTTCTTCGATAAATATCGTAGTAGGGGTTTTCTTATGAATAAAAGTATTTTAGAATACATTGAAGAAGCTGAGTTAGATTTAAGCAGCGATGACATAGAAGCGGGTGACGATTTCGTATTGGAACTAGCTGAAGATGTTGCCTTAGAAACATATGTAATCGACAGCTGGGACGATTGTGTGCTAATAGAGGCAGATGCAGGTGCATTAGATCTACTTGAAGAAAGTGGTGTTAAATTTGCCAGTGTTATAACTGAAGCTGAATATCAAGGTCGAACCGTTCCACTAGGAAAGCGCATGGCTGGGGATGTTAAAAAGTCTAAAGTGTACGTGAGAAAACCAAATGGTAATGTTGTCAAAGTAAACTTTGGTGATAAAAAATTAAGTATTAAAAAACATATTCCAGCAAGACGTAAAAGTTTTAGAGCAAGACACAATTGCGCTAATCCAGGTCCACGTTGGAAGGCACGTTATTGGTCATGTAGGGCATGGTAAAATGAAAGTATTTGAAATATTTGGGTATAAACCTGAAGCACCAGAAGTAGATTATGACATGCATGATGACCTCATGTATTTCATGAACGCCGATCCTGAGTTTTATAGACATACATATTATCCGTTTCAACACAAGGTATATGCACACTGTGATAAAGATAAAGAAGTATCACCTAAAGCATTTAAAAATGTTGTAATTAAAGCATTTGAAGAATATAAGAAAAAGTTTCCTATTAAAGAATTATCTGAAAATCTTTCAGAAAATGACATTAAAGAAATCTGCGAAAAGTTACAGAGTCAAGAAATCAATCATTATCACGAATTTAAAACAAAACGTGCCGACGAGAAAAAGAAATGATACTTAGAGAAATATTTAAAGCCAAAGCCAAAGCTAAGGCTAAATCAGTAGGCATTATATTCGGCCGTTTTAATCCTCCTCACATGGGACATATGAAAGCGTGGGAAATGGCTTCAGAGAATTCATCATGGTATGTAGGTACTAATAAAAGTACACAAGGTCCTAAAGATCCGTTACCATTTGACATTAAAGTCAAAGCAATGGAAGCAGTATATCCTGAAGTTAAAGGACATATTGTTGCCGAAACTAGTTGGCTAACACTGGCCAGTAAGGTATATGAAAAGCATGGTAACATTGTATTAAATGTTTATACTGACGAAGACTGGGTCACTAAGACTCTTATACAATACAATGGCAAAGAAGGCACCCATGGCTACTACGAGTTTGGTACGATTCAACAACAGACTACTCCCCGTCTAAGTTCAGCAACTTCGTTACGTAATGCAGTGGCAGCAGATGATAGAGATTTGTTTGGACAAGCAGCAGGTGTTGATCCTAATACTCTAGTTGCAGGACATGCTTTCTTTGATGTGGTAAAACATTACCTAATGCCACATGCTGAAAAGGCTGCGGCTAAAGCAGCTAAGAAACAAGTTAAAGAACCAGTAGCGGAAGGCTGGAGTCAAAAATATAAGAAGTCAATTAACTGCTCACATCCAAAAGGTTTTTCACAAAAGGCCCATTGCGCTGGCAAAAAGAAACACAATGAATCCGTTGAGATGGAAATGGTCTGCGAAGATTGCGGCATGTGTGAAACGCATGGAAGTCATTTACAGCACAGTTTAGGCGAAGCATGTTGGAAAGGCTACCATAAAGATGGTATGAAGACTATGTTTGGAAAACGTTATCCTAACTGTATCAAGAATAAAAAAGAAAGTCTAGAAACTTATATCAATCGTGGCGAATGTCCAGGCTGCGGTGGTGCAATGGTCGCAGAAGGACAATTAAACGAAAAACAGGATGCCTGTTATCACAAAGTAAAATCCCGATACAAAGTATGGCCCAGTGCTTATGCATCAGGCGCACTGGTACAATGTCGCAAAAAAGGTGCTGCCAACTGGGGCAACTCCAATGAAAGTATCACACAAGAAGATTATGATGCACTGGACGAAAACTTAAAAAAGTGGTTTAGCGATAAATGGGTTCGTTTTGGTCCAGATGGTAAAATCAAAGGCGACTGTGCTAGAGGTGACAGCAGCGAAGGCAAGCCCAAGTGTTTACCGCAGAGCAAAGCACACAGTCTAGGTAAAAAAGGTCGCGCCAGTGCGGCCAGTCGTAAGCGTAGAGAAGACCCCAATCCAGAGCGTAGTGGCAAAGCTATCAATGTTAAAACTAAGAAATCGTCAAATAAAAGTGTAGCTGAAAACAAGTTGGGGAACGTAATACCTTGGCCAGAAGTTGTTAACAAAGTTAACAGCGCAATGAAGGCCACAGGGTGGAAAGGCAAACGTATGGGCGAGGAATCATTTATGTACACCACTAAAGGACAGGAAACTGATGATCAGTGGTATGTTGTTATGATAGCTAACGCCGGTGAAGGTTTCTTTACATACGCATTAGGTACAGTAGAAGATGGTGATCCGCATATTGATGATGCGTTTAAAGGCAACCTACCTAATACAGAAGCCAGTGTAAGCGAACTACTAAATGAGATTCGTGATGGATTTGGATTAAATGAAAATGTAACGGAAGGCACTAGTATTGAAAGTACATTAAGGGCTGTTATCAATGACATTGGTGAACCAATCACCAATGTGTACGACACAATGAAGTTCCAGGCTAAGAAGTATATGGAAAATCACGGTGAACTAGATCGTGGTTTTAGAATGGTAGCAGCGGGTATAGGCGGGCGTTGGGTGCAAAGTATGTATGTAGGTAGATTACAGAACGAACTATACGACCTATGCAAGTACAATACTCGTAGAACTGTAGAACTAAAACAATTCCTACGTGGAATAGAAACTGACGGCGAGTTAGAAATGAAAAGATCATTTGGTAGCATTGCCAATGAACTTCCTAGAATATTAGCTAAATTAGGTCAACATCTTGGTGCTGCTCAACTGACAAAGAATGCCAATCGTTGGATGCAAAATAAAGCAGCCTATGAAGAATATATTGCCAACTTAGAATTAGAGGATGACTACGACGAGCCCGCAGTGGCTAAGTCTCCTAAAAATCCAGCTATAGGACAACAACGTAGTCAAGTAGAAGATATTATTAACGATGTATTAAGCAAGTTACCAAAAAAGATTGCTGGAGATATACGTAATGCAATTGCTCGTAGTCCTAACAAACTACAAGCATTACAAGCAGAGTTACAAAAACGCAATGTTAAAGAACCTACAGTGGAAGCAACATTTAAGAAAAGTCCTTATGGTCGCACAGCCGCTAGTCAGCAACGTGCCAAGGAATTGTTAAATCCTCCTAAGCCTCCTGAGCCTAAAAAAAATCAGCAAGGTGTGGCGGAAGGCAAATTAGTAGAATCCGCCATATTCCTAAACCCCAACACCGTAATAGTTGGACAACAACACGGCCAGCCCTTGGAGTTGCCTCCCAAGACATTGAAAAAAGTTCAGGCTATAGCAGCCAAACACGGTGCTTGGTATGAAGGCAACGGCACTGACCGCAGTTACACAAAGGGACAGATTGACAGATATGTTGGCAGTTGGGATGACGAAGTTGCCAAAACTGCTAATTCTAATGATCCAAAATGGTTATATGTTTTGTTTGCCAATGTAGATGAAAACAATAGAGTTCAACGAGTTGGAGTTGATCCTAATGATACAATATTCAACCGATTGTTAGATACTGCCAAAGATAACTCTTTTCAAGGAATAGGGTACACATCTCAAGCCCTGCAAAAATTTCTTCAAATGGCTAGCGAAGGCAAATATGATTTTCTAAAAATGAGTCAGCAACCTGCTACACAAAAAAATCTTACTCGCTTTCTTAAAGCAGGCGAGGCTTTAATGTGGCCCAGTAATTGGGAACAATATCCTAACAAGGCAGGAAAAATAGCAAAGGCAGCCACTGTTGATGTTAGAGACCAATATCTTGCTACAAGAAAAGCCGGTGTCTATGTCACTGGGAGTGGGCATCTAAAAGCCGTTCAAATATTACCGGTGACTACGATCGTGGCAACAAACGTTTCAAAGATATCAATAAGGCTACAATGAAACAGTTCGACAATGATAAAAAAGACTCGTTAAAAGAATTTTCTCGTGGAAATGATAGAGATGACGAGGGCGGAGATGATCCGTATAAGTATCCTGAGCCAGAACATTTTAGTCGTAGCATAGATTTCTTTGGACAATTTGAAGCAGATCATTTTGACAAAGAAGATATGAATGATAACACTGGTGAGTTCAAGGGCTACTGGGACTATGATGGCAAACTGAAACAAATTGCTTATTTTAAGTTTGACAATCCCAAGCGCACCGGCAGCAACCATCCGGGTATGGGTTGGTACTATGAGCCACAAAACGAAGGTGTGTCGGAAAATTACTGGGATAGACTACAGCGTGAACGAGCATTAGAGTCAGCAGGTGTTGGTATTATTACAAAACAGAATACCACTGTTGATGTAAATAAGAATACGCCCAAGAAAAACTTAAAGGCATTTAGGTTAGCGTAATGGATGAAATTGCACAACTTAAACGTCTAGCCGGTGTTAATAGTTATAAAGGTCTAATACCATATGACATTAATGAAGGTAGTAATATCAGCATCACCGGCAATGAAAAAGGCCAATTGATGAAGAAGCACAATATTAAACCAGGAACAAGTGAGTGGTTTAAATTATGGTTTAGTTTGCCGTATATGACAGGCGAAAAGCCTATTGGAGATTAATATGAGTTTTGAATTTGATTTTACACAAGAAAAAGTAACACACTTACTACACAAAAATAAAGAACCAGTATTCTGGTTCAACGCAATGAATACATACTTGCCAAAGTTTGGTATTACCACTGCGGCCCGTGTTGCAGGATTTGTAGCACAAGGCCAACACGAAAGTGCAGATTTTACTATCTTACAAGAAAATCTAAACTACAGTGCCAAAGGCCTACGTGGTGTGTTTGGAAAGTATTTCCCAGATGATGCTATTGCAAATCAGTACGCTAAGAAAGCAGAGATGATTGCCAATCGCGTCTATGGTGGACGTATGGGCAACGGTCCCGAAGCATCAGGCGATGGATACAAGTTCCGTGGTCGTGGTGTACTACAGTTAACAGGTCGTGCAAACTATACACAATGTAGCCGTGATCTATTTGGTGATGATACACTGGCCAATGATCCAGACCTAGTACGCACACCAGAGTATGCTATTATCACTGCCTGCTGGTTCTGGTACAAGAATCAACTAAATGCTATTTGCGATACTGGTGACATTGTCTTACTAAGTAAACGTATCAATGGTGGAACCATTGGTCTAGAAGATCGTATCAAACATTGGAACGATGCACTAGACGTGTTTGAAGGCTAAAATGCTACTACGTGAACTAACACAGCCAACTGCATCTACTGTAGATGAGGCTAAGAAGCGCAGGCGTAAAAAAGTTAGACATGCAGCATACGGCCCAGGTCCCTACGGTGGTTATGGATATGCTGTAGGGTACAGTGGCGAAGGTGGCGGAGACGGTGGTGGTGAAAGCATTGAGAATGAAAACTTTGCCGATGGCAAGAATCCACAAGACAAAGGTGATGCAAAACGTCACGGTGTCCCTACTAAAGGCAGTGTAAGTAGTCTACGTAAGGTAGCCAAACAAGGCGGACGTAAAGGACAGCTAGCACATTGGATGGCTAACATGAAAGCTGGCAAGGCTAAGAAGAACAAAACACTTAGCGAAGCTGTTATACATCCGAATATAATAAATGCTCTACAAGACTTTCTACCATTTGTTATGAAGATGTTAAAATTAAACAAACTGCCTAGAATCAGCGTTCATAAAACTATAGAGACAGGTGATCAACCTAGCTTTGGCGGTTATAATCCCGACGACGGTACTATTCAATTAGCATTAAAAGATCGTCATCCTGCAGACATACTTAGAACACTAGCGCACGAGTTAGTACATTTTAAACAAGACTTGAACGGCACACTAAATGACAATAGCGGAATGACTGGCAGTAATGAAGAAAATCAAGCTAATTCACAGGCGGGAATCATCATGCGTCATTTTAACAAACGGTTTCCGCAATACTTAGAGTAATATTATGAAAATAAGAGAAATATTAATTAAAGAAACTGCTACTGCCGGTGCTACTAGTGCTGGCAATGTAAGTGTTGGTGCGGTTTACAAGAATAAACTAGGTAAGACTTATAAGAATAAAGACGGCACTGCCAAAAACGCACTAGATGTCAAAGGGGCTAATTTGCTCACTGGTGGCAGCTTAAAACGATAAATACTACGATATTGGAGAATTCTCAAAATGCAAGATAACTTTCACCGCCCAGACGATCACGAAGCAAAAATGGCTCGTGCTGATTTATTTAAATGTGCTCAATACAGCTTTAAGCTATTCAAAATGATCCAAGAAGATCAAGAGCTTGAAGGCTGGGTACAGGCTAAAATTACCAAGGCCGCTGACTACATTGCGTCTGTGTATCACTATATGGAATACGAAATGAAGATTAGTGAGTACGGTAGTGCTATTGAAAACAGCGACATGTATTCAGAAAGCATTCGTCGTTCATTTGCACAAAAGCTAACAGAAGCTAAGGTAGAGGCTAAGAAAGCTAAAGACGAGATGAAGAAAAAAGAGAAAGCTCTAGACGAAGAAAAATCTTCAACTGGTGGTGAGATTGATCGTTCTAAGAAAGGTGTTACCAAGCATAAAGAAAATCCAAATAGATTCAGCGATGAAGAACATACAGAACCTAAGTCACAAGCTAAATCAAAATCAGCTGCTGAAAAAGCTGGCGACAAGGCTTACGATAAAGCACAAGAGAAAGACTCTAAAGCATGGGGCAAGGCTAATCCAGGCAAACAGACTATCATGAAGGGCGGAGTTAAAACTACTAACGAGACTGCTGTTCCTATGAATCCTGATGGTGCTACTGCTCCTCCAAAGAAAAATCCTAAGACAGGACGTTATCCTGTAATTACTTCTGGTCCTAATAAAGGTAAAGAGTGGAGTGCTGCTGCACCTGGTCCTACAAACCCTGCACTAGCTACAATGAAAGAGGCTGCTAAATCTAAAAAAGGTGACGGCAATCTAGCTAACAATGCCAAGCCATATGACAAAGTAACCAAGGGTGATGTTATTGCTGGACGTCTTGGTAAAGACGAAAAAGGCGGCAAGAAAGTTAAAGAAGCTGCGGCAAAATGTAATCACACTGACAAAGGTGAGAAGTGTCCAGTACACGGTCTAAAAGAATGTGGTAGCATGTACGAAGCTAGTGATGACGGAAAAAAGTTTGATCCTTTGAAGCATGTTGAAAAGAAGTTTCAAACTCCTCCTATCAAACAAGCAGCCAAAGATGTTGATCGCAAAAGCTATGGTGATCGTACAGCATTAATGAAAGCTGCTGGTGTTAAAGATCGCGGCCCACGTGGTGTAACACAGGGTTAAATCATGGACATGAAGAAAATACTCCAAGCAATAGATGGCGTTAAGGCCAAAGCTGAAGTAAATTCTTCAGACATGAAAAAGTTTCTTACTATTGTAGAAGGTAAAGGACCGTTAAACCGTGCCACTAGTGCAGAAGCATTAACAATACAACACTACACAGAACCTAAAAAAACAATTACTAATCCAGTGCTTAACGTACAAGAAGGCGCAACGCCTAGTATGATTGGTAAGTATTTTAAAGCAGTTGAAACTGAGCTTGCCGAAGCTGCAACTCGTAATAAAGATCGTTCTCGTCAACTAGCCGAACGTGTTGCTAAAAAAGTTATAGAGCAAGATATCACTCGTAGAGTAACTCCTAATGCAGACGGATCATTCCCTGATCCAAACATCAATCGTCTAACAGGCAAACCTAATCCTCCAGCAGCAGAACCAGGACCCAGTAATGTAAAGTCAGGTGGCTCAACTGTTGAATACGGTGGAGAAATGTATGACGTAATGGTATTTGGTGACAAAGGTATTAGACCAAGAATAGCACGTAGTGACAAAGTTGTTAGTGCTAAGGTTTATACCATGGGCAACAAAATGTTTGTTCTATTAGATTTCCCAACTCAAGAAGCAGTTAATCCTGCACAACAGGCAGCTATAGCTATTGCAAAAAAAAAAGCAGGTAAGAAATAATGGACGAACTCAAAAAAGCAATGAAAATTGCATTTGCCAGTGAATATGCATTTGCTATCAAAGCACAAAACTTTCATTGGAATGTAGAAGGACCATTGTTCCCACAACTACATATGTTGTTTGCTACAGTTTATGAAGAAGTGTATGGTGCAATTGACGACTTTGCAGAAAATATTCGCAAGTTAGGTTCATATACACCTGCCAGCTATTCACGTTTCTCAATGCTAACACAAGTTGAAGATGAACTAAACATACTTGAAGATAGAGCAATGATTGCAGAATTACTACAAGATAGCGATAAAATGGTTAAATTGTTAAAGATCGTATTTGATCTTTCTGAGCAAGCAGGCGAACACGGATTAAGTGACTTTATAGCAGGACGCATGGATGCACATCGCAAGCAC
>Ga0255117_1000377_pt1 | contig 14203 bp, 14 predicted proteins | sample Law_Atlam_RepA_8_2_FD_188583 | JGI IMG/M metagenome (GOLD analysis project Ga0255117, IMG submission 188583) | Freshwater microbial communities from St. Lawrence River, New York, United States - Law_Atlam_RepA_8h | ecosystem: Environmental > Aquatic > Freshwater > River | place: USA: New York...
GTATCAAAATCGCTCACACATATTTATTACCCATTCGATACAGGATTTACACCTTCGTCGACGGCATATTGAATGGTGATTAGCAATATAGCAACAGCATAATGTGCGTAACAGGCTGAACATTGACCAGCCGTGGACGTGTGAAGACCGTCATAAGTGAACTGCAAGATGCTGAGAGACAATCTTCAGCGGCATCCCACGATCAAAAGTACCAAGGAATAGAAAGAGGTTCTGTTCTAAGTTCTTTACGTGTTGGCCAGACGATAGAGTGCATCACCATAAATGCGAATGCACTGTAGGTAGCGTTCAACAGAAATGTTCTCATCTGGACGATGTGCAACTTCCGGGTCGCCGGCCATCGCGGCACCAAATGCAACTCCTACAGGATGAACGCTTGTTGCGTAGGTGCGTCCCCCCATGGTTTTGGGAGCCGACATATCCCCAGTGTGGTCACGATACACGCTAAGCAACGTCTTGACAGGTTCCTGATCAATTGGCACATGTAATGGAGCCGTATGGTCAAATTCCACAAGCGTCCACCCACGTTCTGTCAGGTTATCCCAGCTGCGCTGCAAGACAGAATCATCCCATGTAGCCGGGTAACGCACATTGATAACCACCTCTAAGAGGCCATCCTTTACATTCACCACACCAACATTCAGGGTTAGCGCGCCCGTCAGGTCATCCTGGCCTTCGATACCTGCCCCTTTGCCATCACAGTCGCAGAGGGCAACCAATGCCTGCCATGACGCATCGCTGGTCGCACTTTCCAAGCCAACTGCGAGGAGCATCGCTGCGTTTACACCGCCATGTGGTGCTCCGCCATGTGCGGATACACCCGTTACTTGCAGTCCACCACCGGGTGTTTCAATAGCAGTCGGCATTGCAACACGTAAACGATTCAAGAGTGATGCGTCACTAATCGTTACAGTTGCTTTGTCTGGGACCATATTAGGTCGGAGCCCGGAAGTGAAACTCGTGATTCCTGCTGATGTGGAACCAAGCGGCCGTGTCACGGTCGCAGTGTAGCTACCCTTTTCAGCGTGATACAGAGGGAAGCCGGCATCCGGGGTGAATGCAAGCTTTGGCATCGGTTGTCCCGCTGCGCCAAAGTAATGCTCCATACATTGCCATGAGGACTCTTCATCACACCCAAATATCAGCCTGACACGGTGGCGCAGCTCGGCACCACTTTGCAACAATGCGATTGCACCGTGTACGCCAGCAAATGTCGGGCCCTTATCATCCTGCGCACCACGGCTCCATATACGGCCATCGCGAACGACGGCATCCCACGGACCATCTGACCAACCATCCCCAGGTGGAACGACGTCCAAGTGGCCGAGCAACGCAATATGCTCCACAGCATCCACTGGTCCAAATTCGGCGTAGCCCACGAAGCCATCAAGGTTGACGGTGTGCATCCCAGCCGCGGCGCACATATCCAAGGTATATGTCAGTGCATCCGCACACGCTTGACCGAACGGCGCGCCAGAGGCGACGGTTGCATCATCTTTAACCGATGGAATGCGGAGACAGGCTTGCAGTGATGCGATGGCCGTTTCCTGGTTGTCATCAATGTAGCGATTGAGGAATTCAATAAAGGACATAGTGTTAGTCTTTCAGGAGGCTTTTGAAGCCCGGGACGAGTGCCTCTAGAACTTTGGCGCTGACTGTTGCAACGGCTGCATCTGCGTCGTTTCCTTGGTGCATGTGTCCAGGAGGGAGATTGTCGATAGCAACTGCCATCACGACACGGTTTCCATCAACCTTGATAACTCCGACATCCCCGCGCAAAGACTCAATCCAACCTGGTTTGTGTGCGACCTTGCAAACAGACTTGGGAGGCTCGATTGCCCAGCTTAGTGGAAGCCATTTAGTGAGCATCCGACCATCGATGCACTTTTCCATGCGCTCCAACGTATCGGATGTCAGGTGCGATGCGATTGTTACCAAATCAAATGCAGTGGATTGCGCAGTATGCTCGTCGTCATCTGGTGCAGGGGTCATCGTTATTGGGCGATTGATAATCGTCGATTCTATATCCCAGGTCCGACGCAGCATCGCGGTCGCGACTGCAGCCCCGCCAAGAGCATCGAGACAGAGATTGCTCGCCACATTGTCAGAGACCACAATTGCCAGCGTTGCAGCATCAGAGAGGGAGATATCCCGTACGCTTGCCATATAGCGAAGCACACCGGCCCCACCTACGATGTCGCCATTAGTGAACTTACATGCGTCATCCCATGAGAGTCCACCTGCTGCTACAAGACGGGACACCATGTCCACAATGGCAATCTTTATCATTGACGCAGTTGGAAACACTCTCCACTCGTTGTGCGAAAAGCTATCTCCCGTCGTCAGGTTGACGGCGTGCACACAAAGGATGGCATCGCCGCCCACAGTCTGCTCAAGGTCGCGAATCAGTTCAGGCAGTGTCATCATCGGTGTAATCCATATCCAAATCTTCGGCGTCGCCGCTTGCAACGGGTCGTGCACGATCTGTTGCCCAGTATCTTAGCTCTGCAATCCCCTCACGCATCGTGCGGGAAAGTGGTACCGAGACCTTAATGACTTCAAGCATGTCGCTATCTGTGAGGACACGTGCTCCATCGTGAAACGATGTGTACATCGCAGAAACGACAACCTGCTCAATTTCAGCGCCAGAAAATCCGATTGCCTTGCGCGCCAAGAGGTCAACATCGTGGTTTGTGACTTCGCGCCCGCGCTTGCGCAAGTGAATTGCGAAGATTTCTTTGCGCTCAGGGAGTGCAGGAAGATCAACAAAAAAGATTTCATCAAAGCGACCTTTGCGCATCAGTTCCGGAGGAAGCGCAGAGACATCATTGGATGTTGCAATCACGAAAACCGGAGCCTTCTTATCCTGCATCCAGGAAAGGAAGGTGCCAAAGACACGGCTCGTAGTACCGCCATCGGATATCCCAGAGCTCTGCGTCCCGCTAAACCCTTTTTCAAGCTCATCAATCCAAAGAAGACAAGGCGCAACAGACTCAGCAGTCGCAATCGCCTTTCGCATATTCTCTTCTGATGACCCGACAATCCCAGCGAAGATTCGGCCGACATCAAGGCGTAGGAGTGGCAACCGCCAGAGACTTGCGATGGCTTTTGCTGTCAAGGATTTACCACAGCCCTGAACACCAAGGAGGAGGATTCCCTTCGGCTCGGGGAGTCCGTAAGCCTTGGCTTTCCCACTAAAGCTTGCCGTCCTCTGGTTCATCCAGTCCTTTAACAGGTCCATTCCTCCGACATCGTTGAAAGCTTCCGATGCCCGGTAGTACTCGAGGATGCCGGATTTCCGGATGATTTGTTCTTTTTCGCCGAGAATGATATCGATGTCAAAGCAGCGCTTCTCAACCAGAGACTTTGCAAAGACATTTTCAGCTTCATTGCTGGTCAATCCACTCGCAGCCTTGAGGACCTGCTCCCGTTGGTCGTTCGTTAGGCGAACATCCACTTGGGAATTCCCACGGACACTTTGAATGATGCCCTCAAGGAGACGGTCAAGATCCGTAACGGTTGGCAGCTGATAGTCAACAACCGTGATTTCCTTTTCGAGTTCCACGGGCAGCTTGAGCATCGGAGACAAGAGAATCAACGTCTTATAGCTTGTCTTGAGGGCGTAGACCAAGTCGCGCAGCTTCCGGATGACGACGTGGTCCGTCATAAACGGATGAAAGTCTTTCAGCAGAAAGACGCTCTGATCAGGTGCGGAGAGGACTTGGTCCAGCGCAGCGATGGGGTCTCGAGCCCCGATGTTGCCACCTAGTCCACTGGTGATCGTCCATTGGACGAGCTTCTTCCCACGTCTTTGGCAGATTTCGCGAAGTGCCTCTTCAACGCGACGCTCTTCCCAAGACACGACATATACAATCGGGTATCGGGCACGGATGAGCGTTTCCAGCTCCTGGTCAACAGTCGTGGGTTGGTTGGACAAGCGAATCTCCCAAAGTCAAGTTCATTATTATAGCCGGAGGCGGCGGTTCAAGTGTCATCTAGCGGCGTTGGATTTCGTGTCCCCTCGTGAGAAATACGGGCATCGACACTTTTTCTTAACTTAATGTTCCGTTTGGCAAACTTCTTGCGTCACTCTTCTCCGTCAGGCCGCCGAACCTGACAGGAGAGAAGACAAACGGTGTCGATACTAACAACTACCAGACCAAAAAAGCGAACACCCATTGACCCCGTCGGGACGAAGCATGGTGGAACAAAACCTGTTCTTCCTGCCAATACCACGGAAGCCATTCAACAGTTCCAAGATCAACTTTATTCACTATCAGTCTTTGCATGGCTGAGGTGGCCAGATGGAATCAAATGTATACACTGTGGAGCGGAAGACCCTGGATTCTTGTCAACCCGACAGATCTGGAAATGCCGCGATCCACGCTGCCGGAAACAGTTCTCAGCGCGCCGCGATACGCTGCTGGAAGATTCGCCGATCCTGATCGGTGACTGGCTTGCCGTCCTTTGGATGGTTGCCAACCAGCGTGGTGGAGTGAGTTCCTATGACTTGAAGGAGCTTTTGGGTGTAACCCAGAAGACCGGATGGTTGATGCTTCGCCGCATTCGAATGGCGGTGCAGTACCTCCACGAGACCGGAACGCCGATGCCAAAGCGTGCAAGAACAGAAGCAGAGCGCTTCGCCCGCCTTACGGCACATGTCCTGCTCGTGAGTAATGAGCAACTGGCACAGGAAGAAGCTGCTATCGATGCCGGTAAGCCTCTCAGCAACCCGTTCGCTCGGCGCGGCGCTGATCGCACCGGTCTGCGTTCGATGACGGATGCTGCATAGCAAGCCGTTTCTCTCCTGGAATCACACACTGCCCCGTTTCAAACCGGGGCAGGTTTCTATTTAACGGTACGATTCCGCCATGACGCTGTGGGAAATCATGGTTGGCTACCCTGGCTCACAGGATATCGACCAACACCCCTACTACCCCTATCGCCTTGCAAAGCTTGCATGGCACATTTACCACCATAGCTTTACCAAAAATGGACGCTGGTTCCTCGCCGGTACGGCAATCGCAAACCTGTCGTTCACGATGTTCTGGTCCTTTGATATCCAAACATGGATTCTCGCTACCGCCATCAACTGCATTTGGTTACCTGACTTCATCGCAAAGCTTATCCCGATGAAGGACATGGCCACGCTCAGCGGCAGCGTCATCCTGCAAACAGGACAAAGCGTTACCCTTTCTGCCACCACAACATCCCTTTCTGCCAGCAGCCTCCTACATTTCGAAAGGCTTCCGCTTGCCCTCGTTGCCACACATGATGAAGGATTTCCTGAGACAGAGCCTGGCATTGTCAAAATGAGCCTCATCGGTCGCTTTCGTGGCAAGTGGCTAGTTCCAGCGATCCGTGTCAGTCGCCCTGGTCCATTTGGTCTCATCGCCAGATCCCGACTAGTCCCTTCGCAAGTACAGATCTGTGTGCTCCCCAGCATCCCTGAGACACAAACCGTTCTGACGGCAAGGTCTGTTTCAAACGACTGGATAGCCGCTCAAACCGCACGAAGCAGTACGATGACCACCGGGCTGGATCTCACTCGGACACATACCCCAGGCGATCCGAGCAACCGCATTGATTGGCGGGCATCCAGTAGATCAGCCGCAACATCGCGGCCAGCCCTGCAGGTTCGCGTTGCACAAAGGGGCGCTATCGATGGCGTTCATATCATCGTGGATGAGCGATGCCTCGTCGCCCCAGTCTCAAAGTGGCAACACTGGTCAGGCCGAGGTATTCGGGAGCCACTCCCGATTCCAGAATTCGAAGCCCTAGTTTCTCTCGCCTATGCCAGTGTGCTGTCGTTGCTAAAGGATGGTCAGCGTATTGCATCCATCACCAGCCAGCGGCAAAGCTTTACAAAGCTGCATAGCCCGGATGACATCGCCCAAGCATTTGCAAGCATCTGCCATTTTGAAACACCGCCCGCGTTTCTCGACAAAGTCCCGCAGCCGTTGATTCCAGCGGAAGATGCGATTGTGTTTACGCTGATTCCTGAGCAGTACAAATCGGATGCTGGTTTACCGTATCGTCAGCGTCTTTGTGTCATTGCAGATCTGGATGGAATCGTAACCGAGGTGGAATTGGATGTCTAGCCGCGTCGCGACATCCACTGTCGTCCTGACAAACATCGCAGTCTTCTTGACGGCGATTGGCGTGATCAGTGTTGCTGGATGGCTCCCCCAACCTATAGGCATCGCATGTCTCTCACTCGTTGCCTGCTTTGTCCGCCCACAGTGGAAGGCCGGACTTTGGATGTGGATTGCAGCGGCGGCATTGACAATGGCTGGAGCCCTGACAACGCCGGACACATCCCCGATGGAGCTCCTTCAAATCGGACCTGCCCGGCCCCGTAACCTCCTCATGCAAGCATCCCTCGCAGGGACCTTCGTCAACGCTCTCGCGTATCGCCAGCATGATCCGAGGCGAAGCGCCCTACTGGTGATGATTGGTATCGTTGTGACCGCTACCGGTATCACAAACACCTTTTCGATACAGGGAAAAGTCGCGGCAGCCATCCTCCCATTGATCATCGGTGTGCTCCTCGGTGTTAACAAGATCGATGTCAAACCGACATTCCGCTCGTTCCGTTGGCAGCTCCTTGGCGCCATCGGCTTTGTGATCGCCTTTGCAGGTACATCCACTCTGATAACCGTAAACAGAGACTTAATCTACGAGCTTGGTAACAAGATGCTGGATGTAAGGCCATCCGGTGCATCCGGGTCCCGTGGCATTGAACAGCCGCAGCTAGGGCCTACGTATGGGGACAAAGGTAGTACCGCCCGGGTCCTCCAGGTGCAATCAAAGACGCCTCTCTACCTCAGGCAGGCGGCTTATACTTCATACGTGTCAGGTTCCTGGGGGCCCCCGATGACCTTTCGCAGGATGGCACCGCTGCCAGCAAAGTTCACTTTGGGAGTCGATTTGGATTCGATCAAGATTCTGCGCTTCGATGGATCGGAACGTGTTGTCTACATGCCGGTGGAGACAACGGGCATCGTCGCGGATGTCGATTCAAACATCGCTTGGGCCCCGGAAGATAGCGGTCCTGTGATAACAGGCACGGATGCATCATCCGAGTACGCAATCACAATCGCAAGACCCGATGCCAAACGAACGCAGGAAACTGTTTTGGGTGCGGAATCCATTTCTCAGCAAGAAGCTGCCCTTGACGTCCCCGATGAACTGACGGGTCCTCTGGACCGATTTGTTGCGCGTAATGGACTGGAAGCTGGTTATACACTTGAAACCGCCAATGCCGTCGTGGCTGCTCTGCAGAGTGAGCACGCATACTCACTGAACTTCTCGCCCAACCCAGGTGATGCGCTTTCATCCTTTTTGGATTCCCCCGGCGAGGATGCACATTGCGCCTACTTTGCGAGTGCAACGGTGATGATTCTTCGGCACCTGGGCTATCCAGCAAGGCTGGTGAGCGGATTTTTTGCGCATGAACCTGCAGGGGGTGGCATGACTGTGCGCGGCCGTGATGCCCATGCGTGGGCAGAAGTCCATGTCCCTCAGAAGGGCTGGGTTCTGATAGAAGCGACGCCTGCTACAGGTCTGCCATCGGGTGATGCCGAGAGCGTTTCCTGGTTTTCAAGGCAATGGGAAAAGATCACAGATGCTATAAGGGCGTTACGGGCTGAGCTGGAAAGTGGCAATTTGACATTTATCGCTGTGCCTACCGGGTTTGTCGCCATCATTCTGGGCATTTCGTTCTATGTAAAGCGTAAACGCAAAACGAGTCTAGATGTCACAGATAAACGCTTTTCCGACTTTGTGCGTGAATACAACGGCCTTTGCCGCAAACTTGGCATTCCAAACGTCGGAAATGAAACGCTGGTTCATCACTTCAACGAGCATGTCACAGATATGGATGAAGCAATCCGTGACGAGGTTCGCGCCTGTATCCTTCTCTACGAAGAATGCCGCTATGGAAGCGCAGCCCTCGAGGCAAACATCATTGACAACCTCCGAGCATTACGTAAGCGAACCCGTAAACATTGAATCCGGCAGGCGTAAGTGCTAGACTTGGCGCATGCGTATCATTCGATTTCTGACCCAAGCTGGGGAAACCCTGCATGGCATCGCGACAGATGCCTCTCTGACCTCTGCACGTGTGCTTTCAGATGCTCTCTGGAACGGTGGAACCGAAACGGGGGAAATCGCACAGGTTGCTTCGCTGCTCGCACCAGTTGTTCCAGTGAACATTTTGTGCATTGGCCTGAACTATAAGCGTCATGCCGAAGAGAGTGGGATGCCCGTGCCCGAGAGGCCCCTCCTTTTCATCAAGGCCACCTCAACCCTTCTTGACCCGGGTGCCAACATCGAGCTTCCGGCCATCTCCGATGAAGTTGACTACGAGTGTGAGCTGGCGATTGTGATCGGCAAGCGTGCTAAGCATGTCTCCGAAGAGGATGCGCTTGATTACGTTTGTGGCTACACCTGCTGCAACGATGTCTCTGCACGTGACTGGCAGCTTCGCCTCGACAAGCAGTGGGCGCGTGGCAAGTCCTTTGACACATTCTCGCCCCTCGGTCCATGTATTGTCAGCACCGATGAAATCCCGGATCCAAACAACTTGGCAATCTCGACCCGCATCAATGGCGAAACACTTCAGTCAAGCCATACATCGGACATGATCTTCAGTGTCCGCCACATCATCAGCTACCTTTCTCAGGGCCTGACCCTGCTTCCGGGAACCGTCATCCTGACCGGAACTCCTGAAGGCGTGGGAATGGGACGTACACCAAAACGCTGGTTGAATCCTGGCGATGTCTGCGAGATTGACATCGAGGGTATCGGCGTGCTCCGCAACACCTGTGTCAGCGAGGTGGTGGCATGAGTGCACTTCGCCTCGATGGCAAACATGCAGTTGTAACCGGTGGGGCAAGTGGCATCGGGCAGGCAATTGTCGAGCGTCTTGCTGAGTTCGGTGCCCGGGTTACCGTTCTCGATCTCAATGCACGGGATGGCTTTCCGTTTAGGATTATTCCAACCGATGTAAGTAATCCTGAGTCGGTTGCTGAAGCCTTCACGGCAATCGATGAAATCGCTCCGATCGACATTCTCGTTTGCTCAGCTGGAATCGGATTTGTTGGCAATATTCTTGGCACTACGCCTGAGAAATTTGACCAGCTGATGGGCGTGAATGCGCGTGGCGTCTTTCTCTGCTGCCAACAGGTCATCCAGCGCCTGACAGACACGGGTCGCTCGGGAGCCATTGTCAATATCTGCTCAATTGCCGCGAAAGTCAGCCTTGCAGAGCGCTTTGCTTACAGTGCGACAAAGGGTGCAGTCCTGATGATGACGAAGTCCATCGCGCAGGATTACATCCATCAGGGAATTCGATGTAACTGCGTCTGCCCCGCGCGTGTGCATACGCCGTTTGTGGATGCCTATCTAGCCAAAAACTACCCCGGACAGGAAGCTGAAAAGCTGGCTGAGCTCAGCGGTGCGCAGCCAATGGGCCGGATGGGAAAGACATCGGAAATCGCATCGATGGTGCCCTGCTCAGAAGAAGCATCGTTTATTACCGGTGCCGACTACGATGTAGATGGTGGCACATTGGCGATGCGCTAACGGGTGGCGATTCCGTTCACAGTAACGTTTTTGGGTACCGGGACCAGCACCGGTACCCCGATGATTGCTTGTGGGTGTGCAGTTTGCCACTCCACGGATCCGCGTAACCGGCGTACACGGCCATCGGTGCTGGTAACGACACCCACCGGACGCATTCTGATCGATTGTGGTCCTGAGATGCGCCTGCAGCTTCTTGCGGCTTATGTCCCAAGCATCGATGCGGTCCTCCTAACGCATGCCCATGCAGACCACATCCATGGCTTGGATGACCTACGGCAGTTGACCTTTGCTTCCGGAAATCCTGTGGATGTTTTTGCATCTGCGCAGACGCTCAAGCGCGTGATGCACGTCTACGATTACTGCTTCAAAGACACCGGACCGGGCGGCGGGAAGCCGCAGCTGCATCTCTATGAACTGAACTATGGACAAACTATCGACCTCGCCGGCATCTCCATAAAAGCAACACGGCATATGCACGGGTCATTAGATGTCACATCGTTTGTGATCGGCGATCGCTTTGTCTACTGCACCGATGTAAGTCTGATTCCCGAGGAAACGATGGCGGAGTTTGCAGGCAAGGATGTCGTGGTTGTAGGTGCGGTGCGACCGGACAGTAAGCCGCATGCAAGCCACTTTGTCCTCCCCGAGGCCCTCGATGTCCTGAATCGCCTCGCTCCCCGCCTGGGATTGATTACACATATGTCACATTCGTTCGAGCATGGAACAGTGGAAGCGCAGCTCCCGAAGAATCGCCGACTTGCCTATGATGGCCTGATTGTGACACTCTCCGACCACGGGATTTCCCTCGCAGGTCCAAGCGATTCTGACGCTTGATTGCCGATAGAATCATCGTATGGAAGCCGATACTCCTCCAGATGTTGCATCGTCCATTTTTGCAAAGATAGCCAGTGGTCAGATTCCCGTGCAGGCGGTTTATGAAGATGACTTTGTTATCGCATTCCCGGACATCACTCCCGTCGCGCCCATTCATATTCTCGTTATCCCAAAGATAGGCATCCGGGATATCAGCTGCATCAGCCAGCTCACTCCAGCGGAAGCAGCAGGCTTTTTAAATGGAATCGCAAAGACGGCGGATCTCTGTGGGCTAGGTGTGGGTGGATTTCGTACGGTGATGAACACCGGTGTTGAGGGTGGTCAGACTGTCCCCTATCTCCACGCGCACATTTTGGGTGGACGCCAGCTTTCCTGGCCACCGGGGTAAACAAAGATGAACGAAAACGACGAAGAGAAGCAGGTTTCGCGCCGTGACTTTCTGAGGCGGGCGACGACGGATGCTGCCAAAACGGGAATGGAAGTCATCCCCGGCGCGAAGTTAGCAAACACGGTTGTGAAAACACCGTGGTGGAAGACACTTGCCTCATGGAAATCGGACAGAACCAAGACTGAAGAGGATAAATAACGTGGCCACGACGGATTTGAGAGACATTTTGGATGTTTGTGTTGATGCTGCTTTGTTAGCTGGAAAGCGGACACTTGCTTATTTTCAGACAGGTGTTCAGCCTGACTGGAAAGAGGATGACACACCGGTAACCGTGGCCGACCGTGAAGCTGAGCGCGTCCTCCGGGATCGCATTTTGGCGTCATTTCCAGACCATTCGATTCTCGGAGAAGAAGAAGGCGAGTCGACGGGAAGCGCTCCCTACCGCTGGGTCTGTGACCCAATCGATGGCACGAAAGCCTTTGTGAGCGGCGTTCCGCTATACGGTACGTTGATTGGTGTCGAACACGAAGGACGCATTATCGCCGGCGCAATCTACCTTCCAGCACTGGATGACATGATTTGTGCGGCGGATGGCTTGGGTGCTTATTGGAATGGTCGCAAATGCAGCGTGTCGACCAACCGCGACCTTTCAAAGTCTGTGGTGACCTGTTCGTCCATTGTTCGTTCGCAACAACGCTCAGATGCTTTTGAACAGCTGTCCAAGGCGACATACCTCCAGCGAACCTGGGGGGATGCCTTTGGCTACGCTCTCGTTGCGACGGGCCGGGTAGATATCATGCTTGATCCAGTCAAGAGCCCATGGGATGTTGGACCAATGCCCGTCATATTGCGAGAAGCCGGCGGACTTGGGACAACGTGGACGGGCGAAGAAGACATTTACGGACGTGACTTCGTCGCGGCGAACCGCCATCTCCACCCACAGGTCATCGACATCCTGAAGCACGGCTAATCACAAATGCTTCCGGACATCAGAACACCCCTACCGGGACCTAAGAGCCGGGCACTTGCTGCCCGGCTTCGCTCTGTCGAAGCGCGTAATGTGACTTTTCTCCCTGAGGATGATTCCTTCCCTGTCTTCTGGGAATCTGGTGATGCCTGCCTGATCACGGATGTCGATGGCAACCGCCTATTGGACATGACAGCTGCGTTTGGAGTGAGTGCTCTTGGTCACGGAACGACGGCGGCAACGGATGCTATCGCCAAACAGAGTAACCATCTTCTGCATGGAATGGGAGATGTGCATCCATCGCTTGCCAAGCTCGAGCTTTGTGAGCAGCTGAGCCAGCTAAGTGGACTGGCGGATGCCAAAGTCCTGCTTGGTACAAGCGGCGGGGATGCCGTAGAAGCGGCCATTAAGTCAGCTATTTTGCGAACGGGAAAACATCGAATCATCGCATTCACGGGTGGCTACCATGGCTTAAACCTTGGGGCGCTCAACGCAACGGCCCGTGCAGATTTCCGAATGCCGTTTCAGCGTCACTTGGCGGACTTTGTCACACACTTGCCATATGGAGAACCGATTCAAACTCTTCCGGCTGACACAGCTGCTTTTTTGGTCGAGGTGATTCAGGGCCGTGGTGGCGTACGTGAAGTTTCTACAGAGTGGCTGACGAACCTACGATCCCTCTGCGATTCTACAGGTGCTCTTCTGATCGTGGATGAAGTCTTTACAGGCTTTTGGCGTACAGGTGAAGTGTTTGCACATCGGCATCATGGAGTAACACCGGACATCATCGCCTGTGGAAAGATTCTCGGCGGCGGGATGCCAATCTCTGCGTGTATTGGCACCGGTGATGCGATGTCAGGTTGGCCAGTTTCAACCGGTGAGTCTATTCACACATCAACGTTTCTCGGGCATCCCGGTGGCTGTGCTGCGGCATCGGCGACCCTAAAGGCGCTGGATGCTATGGATGCCAGGACTACCGTCACCCACTTAGGTACATATCTTCGAAACCATTTGGATGTTCTTGCAATAAAGCATGCTGGCAAAATCACAGACATCCGTGGCAAGGGGTTGATGCTTGGCATCCAGATGGACGCTCCCGGTGCGGCAGTCACCCTCAGTGATGCCCTGTTACATCGAGGAATTATCACCCTGCCAGCAGGTAGCGGGGATGTCCTTGAGCTCACACCGCCATTTGTTGTCAAGGAAGCCCAACTCGACTTTGTCGTCAGGGCCATCGACCAGACGCTAACCGCATAAGCCCTGCTTCTGATATCGTAGGCATCATGCAAGGTTCACAAAATCCGGCGATAGACCAAGCTTCGATGCGGGCATTGACGCAAATGGCGGATGCCTACAAGGCATTGAAGTCGTTCCGATGCCAGCTAATGACGCGGGCTACGCTTGCGGATAAAGAAGAGGTGTCAACGGGAACCGTCGTCATTCAGCGCCCTGGAAGCATTGCGATCAAAACTGAATCCGACCGGGCAGTGACCATCGCTGTGAACCACGGGACCGAGCGGATGACGCGAACGGCTGGCGCAACCCGGCGGATGCGCGGAGAGGCTTCGGCCAAGGGTTTGAAGGCTGGACTGGATGCATCACGGGCATTTGTAACCCCCATCTTCCCTCTTTTGATGACGACCCCCGATGCCGCAGGCAAACTCATTCCCGGCACAATGCTTCGCGCTGGTCAAGGTACACCAACATTGCTCGATGGTGTCCGCTGTGATGTGTATGCATTTGAAGCGCGAAGTCCATATGGTGTAGCAAGGTTTGTCTTAACAATCGGCCAGCGTGATCGGCTGCTGCGCAAGCTGGACCTGTCCACGCCAGGGCCTGGTGGACAATTATCACTGAGTGAAACGTACAGCAAACTCCGCATCGATGAACCAATTGCCGCAGCCGAGTTCACTGCTGCTCTGCAGGGAAAGTAGACAACCTATGCGCTCAAACGAACGTGTCTTGACAATGCTTGCAGCCGCTTTCCGGCGACGCAAGGGCTACCACGTTGACATCACTTTTCAGTTCACACAGCCAGGCGTCCCTGACTTTCAGGTAGGTGGTAGCTTGGATGTTGTCTTTCCTGGGAGCCTCCTGTTTACAACAACATCGAAAGAAGGCTTGGTCACGGCTGCCACGACGGACGCAAAGAGCTTTACCCGACTGAACTTCCCAAAGAGTGAAGCGATGGTCACACAAATGTTGCCATCAAGGTCACGTGTTTCGCGCTGCCTTGCTGCGACATCGATGTTTGACGATGGGCTGTCCGATATCCTCGCAGGGTTGATGCCGTATGGCGGTGATATCTCTCTGGTACGCGATGCAGGAACAGCCAGCGTTAATGAGATTCCGTGTATTGGCTATATTGTTGATGTCGGCAAGAAAACAGCAATCCCGTCATCGGTGAC
>Ga0255117_1000388_pt1 | contig 13916 bp, 8 predicted proteins | sample Law_Atlam_RepA_8_2_FD_188583 | JGI IMG/M metagenome (GOLD analysis project Ga0255117, IMG submission 188583) | Freshwater microbial communities from St. Lawrence River, New York, United States - Law_Atlam_RepA_8h | ecosystem: Environmental > Aquatic > Freshwater > River | place: USA: New York...
TCTTGGCGTGGTTGGGGTTGTGTACGAGTCACGCCCAAATGTCACTACAGATATCACCGCGCTATGCCTTCGCAGTGGCAATGCAGTCATTCTCCGGGGTGGTAGCGAAACCCTACAGACGAACCGTGCGCTGACAACGGCGATGTGTAGCGCACTTGGTCAATACAATAATGCCGTTCAGTTCATCAATGATGTATCCCGTGAGCGGGTTCGAGAGCTGATCTGCGCGGATAAATATGTTGATGTCATCATTCCGCGTGGTGGCGCCGCACTTGGTCGGTTATGCGCTCAACATGGCAGTATCCCGGTTATCATCGGAGGCGCTGGTGTGTGCCATATTTACATCGACAAGGCGATAGATGCCGACCGTTCAGTGTCCGTTGTTGTTAATGCAAAGACGCAAAAGACATCTGTTTGTAATGCATTGGATACTGTGCTTGTCCATGCAGCGTCTATGAAAAGCCTTGGATGTCAGGTTTGTCGTGCACTCTCCGATGCTGGGGTAACCTTGCATGCCTCCGATCGCGCTGCTGCTGCATTGGCAGATGCAGGTATCCCGTTTGTCGCTGGCAAGATGGGTGATTTAGAAACCGAATGGCTGTCTATGGATTGTAATGTGGTTGTTGTTCCGGGCATCGATGCGGCAATCGAACATATCGCGGAGTATGGAAGCCACTCGGATGGGATTTTGTCCGATGATCCGGATGCCATCGCGCGCTTTATTCAGGAAGTCGATTCGCCTACAGTTTTTGTAAATGCCAGCACGCGCTTCCACGATGGTGGTCAGTTTGGCCTTGGAGCTGAGGTTGCGGTGTCAACGCAAAAAGTCCATGCACGTGGGCCGCTTGGCCTTGAAGCCTTGACTAGCTACAAGTGGATCGCAAGGGGAGACTACCTTGTCCGAAGTTAAGTCGAGCATGCTCACGGACATCAAGCACGTGGTGCACATCAGCCGTCCACGCTTCTGGATGTACACCGTTGGGCCGTACATTCTTGGCACGTTTGCAACCGCTCCGGGCTATGCGACGTTTGTTTCGGCTCGCTTTTGGATTTATCTGCTGATCTTTGTGGTCGCAGCCAATGTGCTGATCTATGGAGTCAATGACCTCGCTGACACGGACACAGATCTCCACAACGACAAAAAGGGATCCTACGAAATCCGCTTGCAAAAACAACAGCGGGCAGCAACGGTTGTTGCATGTGGTCTCGCATTTGGAGCGCTTGTCGTTGCCGTGGTTGGACAGTCGATGCTCACGGCTGTGCTCATGGGTGTCTTTCTAATGCTGAGTATTGGTTACAGCGTTCCACCGCTGCGCTTCAAGGCGCGCCCAGTATTCGATTCAGTCAGCAATGTCTTATACGCGATGCCCGGATTCATGGCGGCTTCGATCTGGGCACCAACATCTGCGATTCCCTTGACGGCCGTCGCCGCAAGCTGGCTTTGGTGTATGGCGATGCACACATTTTCAGCCATCCCCGATGTCACCGCCGACAAAAAGGCGGGACTCGCGACGACGGCTACCTGGCTAGGTGTCCGTGGAGCACTCATTTATTGCGGGCTGTGCTGGCTTGGGAGCGCCGTGCTACTTGGGGTGACGCTGTCCAATGTCCTGTACGGCGTGATTTGGGCGGTGACCCTAGGGCTTGCCTATTTGGGGATGATCACATCCTGTTTCCTGCGAGGAGCATCCGAAAAGGTTGCCTTTAACCACTATCGAATCTTTCCAGTAATCAATGCGGCAGCTGGTTTTGGGACGACAATGGTCATTTTGGCGATGCGCTGGCCGCAGCTACATCCATAGATGTCGTAATCACCTCCACATTTGCTGTAAGAATTACCGGTCCAGACGTACACTATGGACTTATGGCAACGCTCCTTTCTGTTCGTGACCTCAGCTACCGCATCGCGGGTCGCCAGCTCTTTTCATCGCTCACATTTGGCATCGGAGATGGAGACCGAATCGGTCTGATCGGGCCAAATGGTTCGGGGAAATCTACGCTACTAAAGATTCTCGCAGGAGAGGAAAAGCCAGCGGGGGGAGACCTTTCGATGCGCCGGGGGACGCGGGTTCTCCGGGTAAATCAGGATGACACATTTCCCGCAGGGGCGACGATTGAAAGCGTGCTCTCGGATGCCGCTCGGGCTGCCGGTGTGGATGACATCGTAACAGAGGTCGCGATTGCGATGGCGATGTGTGGGTTTACGAGCGATGCCCTCGTCGATACGCTCTCTGGTGGCTGGAAGAAGCGCCTCGCGCTGGCGGCTGCGCGGATACGGCAGCCGGATGTGATGTTATTGGATGAGCCGACAAACCACTTGGATCTTGAGGCTGTTCAGTGGCTGGAAGACTGGCTGGCAAGCGCCAGCTTTGCCAGCATCACTATCACACACGACCGCTATTTTCTCGAGAACACAGCGAGCCGGATCATTGAGCTGGGACCTGTGTATGCGGATGGCTGTCTCCAAGTGGATGGAGCCTACTCCGACTTTCTTGAGGCACGAGCCAATTACATGGCATCGCTAGATAAGCAACAGCACGCGATGTCCGGTGATGCCCGTCGAGAGCTTGCATGGCTGCGGCGTGGTGCAAAGGCCCGTACGACAAAAGCGAAGGGGCGTATTCAGGATGTCCATGAGCTGATGGCGGATTTGGCTGTGATTGAGCAGCGTATCGCTGCGAAAAACACCGTGAAGCAGACGGCATTTGCAGCCAGTCAGCGGTCAACAAAAGAGCTCATCCGGGCAAGAGGGTTGTCCAAATCCCTTGGAGGAAAGCAGCTCTTTGATGGCTTGGATCTGATTGCAAGTCCTGGTGACCGGATTGGCCTTGTAGGTGCGAATGGGGTTGGGAAAACGACACTGATTCGTGTGCTGGTGGGTGATCTGGAGGCGGATGCCGGAGACTTGATGCGTGCTGAAAAGCTGCGGGTCGTATGGTTTGATCAATCGAGAGCGCAGCTGAACATGAAGGGGACCGTTCGTGATGTGTTGTGCCCTAATGGCGACACGGTCCAACATGATGGCCACGCGTGGCATGTAACCGCATGGGCAAAGCGATTTGGTTTTTCAGAAAACCAACTAGGGAGTCTGGTCGGCGTGCTTTCTGGTGGCGAGCAGGCGAGGCTTTTGCTTGCGAAGCTGTCATCCGTGGTGGCGGATGTCCTGATTGTCGATGAGCCGACAAACGACTTGGACCTTGCCAGCCTTGAGGTTCTTGAGGGGGCGCTGTCGACATTTCCAGGATGTGTAATCCTTGTGACGCACGACCGCTACTTTATGGATGCCGTCTCAAACAGAGTGCTGCACTTTGATGCCGGTAGCGTCACGGAATATGCAGACTTTGTTCAGTTTATGGAGCGCTATGCTGAGCGGCAGGCCACTGGGTTTAAACCCGAATCCAAAGCTGTTGAAAAGCCCGTAGCACAGCGGAGTTTGCTTTCGGCAAGTGAGCGTCGTGAGCTCGCAAGCATCGATGATGCGATTGCAGCAGCTGAGGCGGAAGTTGTGCGCTTGGAGGCGTTGATGGCAACAGATGCGGTTGCATCCGATGCAGCACGCTTAGCCGAGATTTGGACCAAGCAATTGCCGGGTGCCAAAACTAAAGTCGAACAAGTGTATGCACGCTGGGAGTTTCTCGAGGCCAAAAAGCTCGGGTCATCATAGCTGTCGGTGTGCCAAACTGCTGCCTGACTGTCGTTCTGCCTACACGCTACGACTCGTAACAAAAAAAACACCCTCCCAAGCGTTAGCCGTGGAGGGTATTTTCGTGAAACCTAACTTATTGGAAGAAGCGTGTCTCCTTGTTTCCTAGGAAGCGACGGAGCGGTGCTCCTCCAAGCTTGCCTGTTGCAGGAACCGTAATCATCGTGTCCGTTGCATTGCCCAGTCCATTGTTTACCAAGGTGGATGTTGTTCCAGCCTTGAGGGTGTGGCCATTGGTGATGCGCAGCTCAGGGTGATCGAATGGAGCGCTCATGTTTTCAACACGTGGGTCGGTCAGTTCGAGCATGAACTGAATAATGTCACGCTTATCAAACGTCGTCACGAGACCAATCAAACCAAGTTCTGGAGCTGTGTTAGGCATGTTCTCGAGGCCGAAGTCACCGCCACGATGGTAGTTGTTGAGGGTTTCATGCAGGGTTGCATAGCCACCGTTGTGCATGTATGGGCCAGTCAAAGCAACGTTTCGCAGCATTGGGGTCTTGAATGCACCTTCGATTGCAAGGCGGCTATCTGGGTAGATGATGTTGTCGAAGAGACGGTTGTCATCGATCAGCAAGCCAAGCTGGATACGCTTCGAATACGACAGTGGAACTCCAAACGGATCGTTTCCGCCAATTCCGAGGTCTTCGAGTGTTGGACGAATCCCGATGTTGTAGTACCCGATGTCGTACGCAGAGTTGATTGCATCCGCCATCGGCATGAACTCAGCAGGATACAGGAAGCCAAGGCCGAGGACTACCTCTTCTGCTTGGACTGGAGTCGTTGCATTGGACAGCGGTCCACCAGCATGACAGTTGATACATCCTGCAGCACCAATGAACAGGTTGTAGCCACGGATGGCGCTTGCCGACATCGCCGTCGCATTGCCCTTTAGCCAGTTATCAAGAGGCGTCTGGTCGGAGATCAGCGTTGATTCATACATCAGAACCGACATGCCGAAGATCAGCGACATGTTTGCTTGCATATGGGTGTATTCACCGGTTGGGGAAGCAACAACACGGCCCTCTGCGTTGACTGTGAACTTGTTGGTTCCGTTCCACCATTTGTCTTGAATGGCTGCTTGAATCAGCGCATCGTACGTGGTGATCAGACCCTTGGTTGCATGGGCAACGGTGCCGAGAACCGAGTCATCAGCGGCAACCTTCTGAAGACCCAGTGGCTTGAGGCCTAAGAGCTTCTTTCCAACGGCTGCAAAGTTGCGTCCACCATGGGACATTTCAACATCACTGTTGACTGGTCCAACCGCCTGAGATGCCAGGGATGCATCTGCGATCAGAACCTGAACAGGTACCGCTTCGCCCGTCACTGGATCTGTTTCGTAAACGCGTGCTTCCGTATCCGAGTCACCGAATGGGTTGACACCATTGAACTCGTTGTGGGCACGGCCATCCCAGAAATTACGGTTATTGAAGATGGAGTTGATGACCGAAGGAGAGTTCCGTCCCGTAACCTGACGGGTGTTGATGGCAGCCTTGGTGTAGATAGGGTCCTTCTGAACGATACCTGCATCGACCGCGGTGCCGGTAATGCCCGTGAAGATTGTTTTGAAGACGCCTTGGCTGCCTACGATGTCGTTCGACGAACGAACCTTTGGGGAAAGTGGGTCAAGTGCGACAGAGAACTTCGTGAATGGGAAGTGTGTATCGAGCTTGAGCTGGAAGTTGACCGTGTGGCCATTGTCAAATTTGCCATCTGGTCCGATTGCAATCTGGTTGCGATCACGGCCATCTGCACCGGCCTGGTAGTGGCAGGATGCACAAGCGGTGATTCCATCGGAGCCTGCCTGCATATCCCAGAAGAGGGCTTTGCCAAGCTTGATGGCTGCTGCGCGGTCCTTGATATAGATGTCGAGGTCTGCTGGCATCGGAACCGGTACCGTATCCAGCGGTACAGGAAGGATGGCAACAAGTCCACCGGCTCCGGCTGGAGCGGGCGCCTGCGCATTAGCAGGAAGCTGTGTGTACAGCTGAGCGACGACCGCGAGGCCACTAAGGCCGAGGGCCGCTACACAGCGTAGCGTGTTCTGTTTATTTTTTACCATGATTGATTCATCTCTCTGACACTGACTAAGGGTGATCGCAACGGTTGTCTCTTTCGAAAGACTTATGTTGAAATCATCAATATGTAATTCGAATAGTTACAACTTCATACACAAATCGAAGTATAGAGAGGGAATCGGTGTTTGCCATTGCTACAATTACGAGGATTGACCTTGTTACAAATGCTGGCATTTCGTAATGTGTAAGCTAGTCGTAAGCGTGCTTGGTGTGTCTTGTATAAAGGTCAAGCTCATAGCAATTATGCGCTATGGTGTACAGACGACATTGATTCTGGGTATGTCATTACGGGTGTCATCGATGATGTCCGAAGCTACGAAATGTACAGATCCCATAATACAAAACACCCGCCTGGAGAAGCCTCCAGGCGGGTGTCTTTGTGGTTTGCTACGCTTTTAGAAGAAGCGCACTTCGTTGTTACCCAAGAAGCGGCGCAGTGGTGCTCCACCATTCTTGCCAGTTGCAGGGATTACCTTGACGTCATCCTTTGCAGCGGCATCACCGCGGTTGATGAGTGTGCTCGTTGTTCCAGCCTTGAGGGTGTGGCCATTCGGGATGGACAGTTCAGGGTGGTCAAACGGTGCAGACATCTTCTCAACACGTGGGTCCGTCATCTCGAGCATCAGCTGCAGGAGGTCACGCTTCTGGAAGACAGTCATACCACCAGCCAGTGCAACGTCAGGGGAAAGGTCAATGAAGTTCTCTCGGCCAAAGTCACCGTTACGATGATAGAGGTTGATGACCTGCGACAGTGTTGCATAGCCACCAGTGTGCATGTACGGACCTGTGAGGGCGACATTACGCAGACCAGGGGTCTTGAAGGCACCATTGATCGCCAAGCGAGTAGTCGCTGTGATTTCCTGGCCAGCAGGGCGGTTTTCATCACGGATGAAGCCAACCTGAACGCCACGGCTGAAGGACAATGGGTTACCGAATGGGTCATTAGCGCCGACGCCAATGTCCTCAGCGGTTGGGCGAACACCAATGTTGTAGTAGCCGATGTCGTATGCACTTGGGAGGGTATCTGCCATTGGCATCACTTCCGTGAAGATGCGGAGGCCTTGGAGAGCTGCATCAATGGCCAGGACTGGCGTAGCTGCATTTGTCAATGTTGCACCAGCGTGGCAGTTTGTACAGCCTTGGGTTTCGAGAACCGTGATTCCACGGACAGCCGATGCTGACAGTGCTGTAGGGTTACCAGCCAAGTATTTGTCATATGGCGTCTGATCAGAGACGAGGGTTGCTTCGTACATCATGACCGCAAGGCCAAAGATCAGTGAGAAGTTGCCTTCCATGTGGGAGTATTCGCCGTTTGCGCTGGCTACGACACGTCCATCTGCGTTTACAGTGAACTTGTTCGTTCCGTTCCACCACTTGTCCTGGATTGCTGCACGGATCATCGCATCATAGGATGTCGTCAATCCCTTTGTTGGGTCTGCATCTGGGCCAAGAACTGAGTCATCAGCTGCCACTTTCTGCATTGCCAATGGCTTCAGGCCGCGAAGCTTCCTTGCAACCTGTGCAAAGTTACGGCCAGCGTGTGCCATCTCTACGGAACTGTTCAATGGACCGACTGCTTGCGATGCAAGGGATGAATCCAAAATGCGAACCTGTGTTGATACTGCTTCGCCGGTGACTGGGTCTGTTTCGTAAACACGAGCGTTGACATCGGAGTCGCCGAATGGGTTCACACCATTGAACTCGTTGTGAGCACGGCCATCCCAGAAGTTTCGGTGGTTGAACACTGCGTTGATAACCGATGGAGCGTTGCGGCCGGTTACTTGGCGGGTATTGATGTTGAAGCGGTTGAACACTGCATCAGCACGAACTGCACCTTCATCAAATGCTCCAACCGTTCCGACGCCGAGTGCGCCGACGGACAGGCCGAGAAAGTCAGATTTGAAGACGCCTTGGCTTCCAACGATGTCATTGGAGCTGCGGATCTTAGGCGATGCGTTGTTTTGTGAATCTTGGAACTTGGTGAATGGGAAGTGCGTATCAAGCTTCAGCTGGAAGTTGACTGCATGGCCATTGTCAAACTTGGCATCTGGGCCCATGGCAACTTGGTTGCGATCACGGCCATCAGCGCCTGCCTGGTAGTGGCAGCTAGCACATGCGGTTCCATCGGAGCCGGCTTGCTGATCCCAGAAGAGGGCCTTGCCCAAGCGGATGGCTGCTGCACGGTCCTTGATGTAAACATCGATGTCGGCTGGCATTGGAACAGCAACGCTGCCCAGTGGGGTCAATGGCAGTGGTGCATCTACAGGTGGAACCTGGGCAACTGCCGGGTTGAGCGATGTGAACTGAGCTGCAATCGCAACTCCGGAAAGTCCAAGGACGGCTACCCACTTGGCAGCAGACTTGGATGCAATAACACGATTTTGATTCATCTGACTTGTCTCCTAAAAACCTAGATACTCGTTGGTATCCAATAGTCGGCAACCTCTTTTGTTGGAACGCTTCACTGGGGTTGATCCGATGTGTGGAGTATAGTCAGAGCCAGATAGTTCTGTATTCGTAATAGTGCCGGGTTTTATATGACTACAATTGCTACTTTGTTATGTGGTGTTAACTGAAGTGAACTGACTAAAGCGTCAAATTACGTTGGGTGTAAGATACGTTCAAATGCCTTGAAATAGGATTGTGGTTCTGCGGAAATGGTTGGACGTGTTAGGTGTGTTTCGTGCGTTGATGGTACAAGTGTTAATCTGGGGCATTAAAGTTAAGGGCGGTTCATGAATTCCATCATTCGTGCAATTTCCAACTTTTCGACGTAAGCAATTAACGACAAAAGCTGCAGGTTTCACTTACGTGGACTGCAGCTTTTGTTGCAATATGGCTGACTAGAACGTATTGATTCTGGTTTCAGTGAATCCTAGGAAGCGTCGGAGCTTAGGGCCCCCGCTGCGTCCCGATGCCGGTATGGTCAACATCGTGTCCGTTGCATTGCCATCGCCACGATTCACGACTCGTGTCGTTGAGCCAGCTGCATTTGGATGACCATTTGGAATTCTAAGCTCCGGGTGGTCAAACGGGGCAGAGCGGTTCTCAACACGTGGGTCGGTCATCTCAAGCATCAGCTGGACAAGGTCCTGCTTCTGTGCCACGGTCAGCTGTGGGTTGACTGCGACATCCGGTGAGAGGTTCACACCATTGTCATGGTCAAAGCCACGGTTGTACAGGTTGATGCCTTGGTGCAGCGTCGAATAACCACCTGTGTGGTTATATGGCGCATTCAGGGCAACATTCCGCAGACCAGGAACCTTGAATGCACCATTGATGGCCAGACGGGTGGTTCCAGTGATGATCTGTCCTGCCGGCCGGTTAGGGTCCTGCAGAATTCCCAGCTGCAAACTGCGTGCAAACGACAGTGGATTGCCAAAGGGGTCGTTGGCACCAATACCGATGTCTTCTGCCGTCGGCCTGACTCCGACATTGTAGTACCCGACATCGTATGCACTTGGCAGGAGATCACGCATTGGCATCACTTCGGTTGGAATCGCAATCCCAAGCGCAGCAATGTCTATGTTCAAAACCGGGATGGTTGCATTGGACAATGGACCACCCGCATGACACAGAACGCAGTTTGCCTGCCCAATGAACAGGTCATACCCACGGCGTGCACTTGCAGTCATTGCTGCCGTGTTTCCCGCTAGGTACTGGTCAAACGGTGTCTGGTCGGAAACCAGAGTCGACTCGTACATCAGGACAGCAAGTCCAAAGATGAGCGAGAAGTTGGCTTCGGTCTGCGAATAGATGCCTCTTGGGCTTGGGACAATACGTCCGCCGGTAACCGTGAACTTGTTGACGCCATTAATCCACTTAGGCTGGAATGCGGCTGCAATCATGTCGGAATAGGTTGTGGTGAGGCCGTTTCCGGCTGGATTTACCAATGCTCCAAGGACTGAGTCTGTAGGCGCAACTTTTTGCAAAGCCAACGGTTGCAGGGACAGCATCTTCTTACCAACAGCCGCGAAGTCACGACCACCATGGGCCATTTCGACATCGCTGTTCACCGGTCCAACAGCCTGTGATGCAAGGGATGCATTGACAATACTGATTCGAACTGGCGTCGCTTGACCTGTTACCGCATCCACATTTTCATAAACACGTGCATTGACATCCGAGTCGCCAAACGGATTCACACCATTGAACTCGTTGTGCGCACGACCATCCCAGAAGTTTCTGTGGTTGAAAATGGAGTTGATCACCGATGGTGCATTGCGCCCCGTGACCTGCCGGGTGTTGATTCCACCTGTGCGATAAATCGGGTCTGCGACAACGCTACCGGAATCAACCGGAGTGTTGGTGATGCCGATAAAGTTACCCTTGAAGACGCCCTGGCTGCCAATGATGTCACTGGATGACCACGGCTTTGTCGACAAAGGATTGTTGACATCTGAGAACTTGGTAAATGGGAAGCGACTTGCGGTCGTTAGCTGCCCATTTACTGCATGGCCATTGTCCCAAAGCTTGTTACTGCCGGGGGTGAGCTGATTCTTGTCACGGCCATCCGCACCCGCTTGGTAGTGGCAGGATGCACATGCGGTGATGCCATCCGAGCCGAGCTGCATGTCCCAAAAGAGGGCTTTACCAAGCTTAATCGCTGCTGCACGATCTTTAATGTAGAGATCAAGTGTTGCAGGAAGAGGTACCGGGACGGTGTTTAGAGGAACGGGAAGGATGACCAGTGGTGGTGGTGGTACTTGAGCGGCAGCCGTTTTGCTCTCGAAAACAAACGGCAGCGCACAGGCTGAAGTGACACCAAGGGCAATGAGAGCCTTGACCACACTGGATGTATGTGTTGTGTTTTTCATATGGATTTAGTCTCCGAACTAACCGTGACTCCTGATGACGTAACTCCATGGCGAAGCAAATCTGTTACGCAATGTCACTGGTTTTGTGATGTTACCTGTTAACAACACTTAATTAGATGCGGTTATGTTTCGATGAAAACGACCGGGAATTACCAATGTCAAATGGATATTGCTGACAGCTGGTGTTTTAGGGATGTTGATTTCAGATGTTTACCTGCAACAACTACGGGCAGGTATTTGTACGGAGGGGTGTCTCTGAGATATTGAATCGGTCAGAAAAGACTAGTAATTTTGCCTGTCAAAATCACTTATCCGCATGGCCATCGAATGTGATTCAGACGGCATACGCACAATTTGTTTTTTCGTGTCGGGTCAGGAAGGTGTAGGAAGGAAGCCGAGGAGCCTCGCCACCCACACGATGACAAAACAAGCCGTCATCACAATCGGGACAGAGCGAGGGATGGCCTTCAACTGTCCTTTGTGAAACCCCATCTTCATGAAGTGAGATGAACAGTAGAACATCAGCAACAGTAGAACGGGTGGCCCCAGCGGATGGAAGGCAACTGCATCTACAAAATGAAGATGCCCAGTCGCGATTAACGAGCGTGTCATCCCGCAGCCTGGGCAGGCGATGCCCGTAATGTTCCGAAACAAGCAAAGCTTTGGAAGACCGAGGACTGTGGATGCACCCAGCGATGGTGCCGGAACCACGATTGCCCCGATCACAATACACAACGACCAAAACCAATCCGCCGTCAAGACCGTGAAGATGGCTTTTGCAGGCGGATGCGTTTGCTCGCTCAATGGCTTAGTGACTGGAGCGGTCCCAGTTACGCCACACATCGTTGAGCTGCTGCTGTTGCATTAATGTGTTAACCACACCGATGCCCGCGAAATTCAGGATTAGGTATAAAACGCCATTATCGACTGGCCGTATCCCAACGTTTTCCTGAAGCCGGACAATTTTCTGCGCCATCTTCCAGTCCCAGAAGTAGCTGTAGATAAAGCATGTGACGATTGTTAGAAGGACTTCAAGGCCTGGGTTGGTATCCGTTTCACCAAGGGCATCCTGAACTTCCTGGCTAACACGATGCATCCATACCAAATAGTAAATTCCGCAGGTCACTAAACTTAGGATGAGGACTAGCGCAGGATCCTGGCGGGTTCCCGGCCGCGTTGCATAGCTTTGGTACATCGTCAACTCCCTCCGCGAAACGTCGCTATCGAACCTCTGCTCCGGAAACAACACGCTTTGCTGGCTGGAGCAAAATCGCCTTGCCATCTTCATCGGTCGCCGCAAGCAGCATCCCTTGGCTCTCAACCCCGCGGAGCTTTGCTGGCTTAAGGTTGTAGACAACCACAATCTGCATCCCAATCAGCTCTTCGGGTGTGTAGGAGTCGGCGATTCCGCTCACTATTTGTCGTTTCTCTTCGCCGAGCTGGACTTCGAGGCGCAGAAGCTTCTTCGCACCTTCAATCTTCTCTGCATGGGTGATGTCCGCAATGCGGAACTGGACCTTGATAAAGTCATCGATGGTGATTTCATTCGATGTTGCATCGGTTGCAGGGGATGTTTGATCCACGGGTTTGGTCTCTCCTGATGACTTTTGCTCTGCTTTAGCGGCTTTAGGTGCTGCTTCGACGGTCGGTACCGGGAAGGCAAGTCGCGGGAAGATGACATCGCCAACCGCGGTTTGCCCACCAAATGGGAGGGCTCCAAAAGTCGTCAGGCGGTCAAAGTCACCGGATGCGACATCTGGATTTAGACCCAGCTGACGGAGAACTTCTCCCGCGGCATGCGGCATCGTAGGAAGCAGCAAAACAGCCGCAAAGCGGACGCCTTCAAGGGCATTGTAGATGGCTGTATCGACATCTGCCGTGTTCCCAGCCTTCGCGGCTTTCCACGGTGCGGTCGTCGCAAGGTAGCGGTTGACACACGCCAGCAGACCATTGACTGCCTGCAGAGCGGTTCCCCAGTCGTATGTCGCAAGCGCTGCTGTGTAAGCATCCTTAGCTCTTTGTGCATCTGCCTGCAGTCCTGCATCAAGCGCTGCTTCTGTTGGGAGCGTTCCGCCGAAGTAGCCGGCCTTAAGGACACGGTTCAGGACATTACCAAGGTCGTTTCCAAGCTCGGCATTGTAGCGAGACTGAAGCATCGAGAGCGCAAACTCAGTGTCATCTGAAAACCGAATGTCACGGAGGAGGTAGTAGCGCAGAGCATCGCGTGCAACGAGTGGGTTTGCACCACTAGCATCCACAATCTTCTCAACCACGGCCTGTGGCGTTGGAATGTTGCCTTTGCTCTTGCTGGCCTTTCCAAGCAGACCTTCTTCATCGCGGACGACCCACCAACCGTGCCCAACGACATGTTTAGGAAGAGGAAGCTCGAGGGCCATCAGCATCGCTGGCCAAAGTGTCGCATGAAAGCGGGTGAAGATTTCTTTGGCCATCAGGTGTGCCGTTGCCGGCCATGTTTGATCCCACGCTGGGTTGTTCGGCCAACCTGACTCAGTCAAGTAGTTGATCAGCGCATCAAACCAGACGTAAACAACCTTACTGGCATCTCCAGGGACTTCGATTCCCCAGCCAGCGTTCTTGCGCGAGATGGCGATGTCGCGGAGGCCCTGCTCAATAAATGCGAGGACTTCATTACGGCGCGTATCAGGAATGAGAAAACCCGGGTTTGAAAGAATATGCTCCTTCAGGCGCTCCCCGTAGGCGGAAAGGCGGAAGTAGTGCACATCCTCGCGGATACGCTCAACCTTCGCACCGGTTTCCTTAACGATGCCATTGTCATCGACATCCGTGTCGCGGAAGAACGTTTCATCCGCAACGGAGTACCAGCCTTCATAAACGCCAAGATAGATGTCGCCTGACTTCTCAAGCCGCTGGAACACTTCGCGAACAACATCTTTGTGACGATCTTCGCTTGTCCGTATGAAGGTGTCATAGCGACAATCTAGGAACTTCCAGGCTTCGACAAAGCTCTGTGAAACCTTGTCTACAAATGCCTGTGGCGTTTCGCCAGCTGCGATTGCCGCATCGGAGACCTTTTGTGCATGCTCATCCGTGCCGGTCAAAAACCACGTATCGAGTCCCTGCATCCGGTGATACCGCGCCTGCGCATCCGCAAGCAGCGTCGTCGTAGCCGTTCCGACGTGTGGTACGGCGTTGACATAGTAGATAGGGGTGGTGATGTACGTTCGCATGGAGAGTTCCTGAGGTTATGCGGCGATGCCGCGAGGTTTTTCAAAAAGGTGATGGCAGCCACACGGGCTACCGGCGGGGAACCCCTCAGCCACCGCCTGGCGCAATGGT
>Ga0255117_1000397_pt1 | contig 13706 bp, 10 predicted proteins | sample Law_Atlam_RepA_8_2_FD_188583 | JGI IMG/M metagenome (GOLD analysis project Ga0255117, IMG submission 188583) | Freshwater microbial communities from St. Lawrence River, New York, United States - Law_Atlam_RepA_8h | ecosystem: Environmental > Aquatic > Freshwater > River | place: USA: New York...
TGCCCGCATCGAGTAGCTTGCACATGCCCCCGATGGATGAGCCATCCCAGCCGACGGCTTCTCAAAAGGCGTTGCTCACAGCCTGGACGCGTACCGGTGCGCAGGTAGATAAACACTGGGCTTTCGTGGCCCCGAAGCGCCCTGCAGTACCAAAAGTCTCCAATCCTCAGTGGGTCCGCACCCCCATCGATGCCTATATCCTCGAAAAACTCGATAAGGTCGGAATGAAACCGAGCCCGGATGCCGACCGACGCACCTGGCTGCGCCGCGCCACACTTGACCTCACGGGGCTGCCTCCAACTCCTGTCGAAGTCGACCGGTTCCTCGCTGACACACGCCCAAATGCGTATGCAATCGCCGCCGATCGCCTCCTCGCAAGCCCGCGCTACGGTGAGCGGATGGCGGCTGACTGGCTCGACGGCGCACGTTACGCCGACTCAAATGGCTATCAGGCAGACTACGAGCGCTTCCAGTATCGCTGGCGTGACTGGGTCATTGATGCCTTCAACTCCAACAAACCCTACGACCAGTTCACCGTTGAGCAGCTTGCGGGAGACATGCTCCCAAATGCCACGACTGAACAGGTCATCGCCACCGGGTTCAACCGTAACCACCGCGTCAATACCGAAGGCGGCGTCATCGCTGAAGAATGGCGCATCGAAACCGTCATCGACCGCGTCGAGACCACGAGCGCTGTCTGGCTCGGGATGACATTTGGCTGCGCACGCTGCCACGACCATAAGTACGATCCGGTTAGCCAAAAGGACTTTTACTCGGTCTTTGCGTTCTTCAATAACATCGCAGAGTCCGGCACCGGCGTCGAAGCACCCGAAAATCATCCACCGCTGATTAAGAGCCCGACACGTGATCAGAATGCGATGCTGGCAAAGCTTGACACGCAAATTGATGCAGCAAACAAAGCCGCAAAATCCGCTGAACCAGACTTCCTGAAATGGGCGTCTCTCTGGGAAGCATCCCGCGACACCAGCAATGTCAAGCCATCCTGGCTGCCCGCTGGAATCGCAGCTGCAACCGCAACCAGTGGCGCAAAGCTGACCGCAAATGCTACATCCTCGATTGTTGTCACCGGCACCAACCCTGCAAAGGACAGCTACACCGTAACTCTGGATGCCCCAGACAAAGACATCACGGGTGTGCGTATCGAAGTGATGCCAGGTGCAAATGGCTATGTCAGCCGCCACTTTAACGGAAACTTTGTCCTGACAGGGATCAGCGCATCGACCGGTGGAAAAGATGCACCCTTTGGCAAGGCCGTGGCATCGTTCCAACAGGATGGTCATGATGTTTCAGGCAGCATCGATGGCAACGGGGACACACCTGGCTGGGCGATTTATCCAAAGACGCGCGAGTCCCACGATGCACGCTTTGCCTTTGCTAATCCGGTAACACCAGTTAATGGCAAGCTGGTCATCAAGCTGGACTTTGGCTCCATTTACGAAAACCATTCCCTGCAAAACTTCCGTATCTCGCTTACAACGGGCGATCCACTTGCAGGTGCATCATCGGATGCTGGCCTCGCTGTTCTTCAGATCCCTGCTGAAAAGCGCACACCTGCACAGGTCGCCGCGCTACATGCGTACATCCGGGCTAATACCAACCATCCGGCACGGGATGCCGACCGTAAGCTCGCGCAGCTCACGAATGAGCGCAAGCAGGTGTTGGCGATGGTTCCAACCACGATGGTGATGGGCGAGCTCGAGAAGCCACGCGAATGCCGCGTTCTGGTACGCGGTGCGTATGACAAGCCGGGTGATGTTGTTACAGCCGACATCCCAAGCGCGCTCGGAACCATCCCGGCGGGTCAGCCGAAAAACCGCCTCTCATTTGCACGGTGGGTGGCCAGCCGTGAGAACCCACTGACCGCACGCGTGGCCGTCAACCGGGTTTGGGAACGCCTCTTTGGCCGTGGCCTCGTAGAGACAACCGAAGACTTTGGAGTGCGGTGCGCTCCGCCGAGTCATCCTGAATTGCTCGACTGGATGGCGGTTGAGTTTATGGATTCCGGCTGGGACCTGAAGAAGCTGCACAAAACGCTGGTGCTTTCGAGCACGTACCGTCAGAGCAGTGTGATCACCCCGGATGCGATGAAGCGCGATCCTGAGAACCATTTGCTTGCACGTGGTCCGCGCTTCCGCTTGTCGGGAGAAGCGATTCGTGACCAGGCGCTGGCAATCTGCGACCTCTTGGTTGACAAGGTCGGTGGTCCAAGTGTTCGGCCATATCAGCCGGCTGGTTTTTGGGATGAGCTAAGCGTTTACGGCAACCTCCGCAACTACAAGGCTGACAGTGGTGAAGGCCTGTATCGCCGGTCGATCTACACGATTTGGAAGCGGACCGCTGGACCGCCACAAATGGCAATCTTTGATGTCCCTGGACGTGAAGCCTGTCGTGTCCGCCGCAGCCGTACGAACACTCCGCTGCAGGCACTTGTGCTGTTGAATGACCCAACATTTGTCGAAGCTGCCCGCGTGCTGGCACAAAAAGCGATAACTGAGGGTAAGGGTTCGGATGTTGGCATTCTGAATGCGATGTTCCGGCGGGCGCTCGGGCGTGTGGCATCGAAGTCTGAGCGGGATGTTCTCCTCGAAGGCACGGCGCTACGCCGGCTGGAGTATCAGCAGCATCCAGAAGATGCAAACAAGCTTGTGCTGGTTGGTGCGGCGAAGCGCCCGGATGGCATTCCGACGGCGGATCTCGCAGCGTGGATGCTGACCGCCAGCATCATTTTGAACACAGATGAGCTCGTAACAAAGGAGTAGGTGGCGAATATGGCAGAGCAAAAGATGACACGTAGGGGCTTATTGAAGGCCAGTGCTGGTGCTGCTGGAGCGGTCGCGCTTCCATGGATTATTCCTGCAAGTGCCCTTGGCCGCGATGGCCACGTTGCGCCAAGTGACCGCGTGACGATGGCGTTTATCGGCGTCGGAAACCAGGGCACGGGCGACATGGGAGGCTTTCTCCAGGACAAGCGCGTGCAGGTGGTGGCTGTCTGTGATGTCAACTTCCAGAGCGGTGGCTACTGGAATGGTGGGACGGCTGGGCGTGAGCCTGCGCGCCGGATGGTGGATGAATACTACGAAGAGCGTGGTGCCAAGGGACCCGGCTGTAAGGCCTATGTGGATTATCACGATGTCTTGCAGCGCTCTGATATCGATGCGGTTGAAATCGCAACTCCAGACCACTGGCATGCGCTTTGTGTGCTGCATGCTGCGGCTGCCAAGAAAGACATTTACTGCCAAAAGCCGCTTGCGCTGACGGTGAAGCAGGGCCGCCTCATGTCGGATGCGGTCAAAAAGCATAAGGTCATCTTCCAGACGGGTTCCCAGCAGAAGTCGGATAGCAACTTCCGTCGTGCGGCTGAGCTGGTGCGCAATGGCCGAATTGGTAAGCTGCAGACGGTAAAGGTGGGGCTTCCATCGGGGCGACCTGATTATGGACGGACGGCCGATAAGGTGACGGCGGGGGTGTGGCCGGATGGCTTTGAGTACGATCGCTGGCTTGGTCCGGCGCAGTGGAAGCCTTACTGTGCAGGCCGTACGCACGTGAACTTCCGTTGGATTCTGGACTATTCCGGTGGACAGCTGACCGACTGGGGCGGACATCACCCTGACTGTGCGCAGTGGGGAATGGGGACCGAGTACACAGGTCCGGTCAAGATTGTCAACGCAAAGGGAAACTTCCCAACGCACCCGATTTACGACACGGCAAGTGACTATGAGTTCGAGGCCATCTATGAAAATGGCGTCAAAATGATCGTGTCCAGCAAGGTCAAGGGCGGCGTCACGTATGAGGGCACCCAAGGTTGGGTTTGGGCAAACCGTGGCATCCACGATGCGAGCTCAGCTGAAATCAAGAACAGCGTTATCGGTGACAAAGAGCTGCACTTGTACAAGAGTGATGACCACTTCCGCAACTTTATTGATGGCGTGTTGACCCGCAAGGAGTGTGTTGCGCCATGTGAGGTTGCACACCGGTCGATCACGATTTGTCACCTCGGCAATATCGCGATGCGTCTGAACCGCAACGAGCTGCGCTGGGATCCGAAGACTGAGCGGATTCTGGGTGACAGTGAAGCATCCGCGATGCTGGACCGCCCATACCGCCAGGGCTATGAGCTCCCAACCGAGCTCTAGGGGGTAAGGGGCATTCACCGAGGGCTTCACGGAATCCGTGGAGCCCTTTTGTTTTTCAAGGATTAGGCATCCAAATGGCATCGACACACGCCTTTGCATCCGTTCGGTTTTACTACCCGCCTGGCGACAAGCGGCTTTCGCACTGGCGTGTGATCCGCTTTGATGTTGCAAGTGGCAAGATTCTGGAGCGCTGGACGGATCCATTGGTGGATGCTTTTCCATTTACGTGGGATGCACGTGGAAAGCGTCTGTTTTACGCTGGGTCCCGGCGTGGACAGAGCGAGGATGTCATCGAAGTCTTGGACAAGCCCGGTGGGAAGCCACGCTTTCTTGCGTGCGGTTCAGGGCCTGTAATTCCATCTCCAAACGGTGAGTTAGCAGCCATCATGGTGAGCGACTCTGAGCTGCAGATCACTCACATTAAGACGGGCAATGTGCTGTTTACGACTGGCAATGCCAATGGCGTTGCTTGGCAAAATGCGCACACCTTTCGGTACACGCGAAGTTACACCAAATGGCCCGATAATGATGTTGTTGACGTACTTTTTAACTTTGATGTCCTAAAGCGCCGCGCGGAAAAGGTTCCGATCGCTCCAGGGAACGTGCGTCCACCATCGGTCCAGCTCGAAAGTTGTTTCGATGACGATGTGTACAACTACTTGATTGATGAAGCGGGGCGTCGGACGCGCATTACTGGCGATGCACGGTGGATAAATAGGTATAAGAACAATGTTATTCAGGGGCTACAGTTGGGCGAGCAACTCCCAGATGGCAGATTTGAAGTTCATACCTATGCGCATCGGGCATCCGGACAGCTGATCGGAAAGCTGGATGTCGAAAAGGCAGAGATTGCATATTGGTTTTCGACACCAGGCGACTACAAGAGGCTGGGCGACACAGGCTGGATGCTCGGCTGGCCTCTCCAACGCTGGACCAAGCATGGCAAAATCACGATTGACGAAGGCCCACTCTACCGCGCTCGTATCGATAACCCTGAAAAGTGGGAGCGCATCTGGCCAGATGCGCACCACGCGGGCAATGCCGTTCAGCTTGCGTAAGTCTAATACCCGTAGAGGGTATTACCATCAAGCAGGAGGCTGGCTGGTCAAGCCCACCAACGCCTCGAGCGTGCGCGCCGTCTGCTTGATGTCCATCTTCAAATAGCGGTCACGGCCATTTGGTTTTGGTGTGAAGCGGGTAAAGCCATCCTTTTCGACGCTGACCTGGCCCGGTTCGGAGAGCGTGAAGTACTCTGGGCGGTCCGGAAGGACAGCATAGAGACAGCTTGCCAGATCCCAGCAGGGACGCTCTTCCTTTGGCTGGCAGTAGAGTTTGTATGCGATTGGAATTGGGTGCTTTTCGACATAGCCGAAGTCCTGCGCGATGGATGTGAGCGGATACCGAAGCGCCCAGCCGATTTCGAAGCCACCCCAGATGATTGGTGTTGGCCACTGCTCCGTCAGCGTCTGCGCACTCGGGACATCCTGGGTGACGTTGTACTCAGTGAAGTGCGCATTGCCATCGATGCTCGTGAACGCACCCGCCATCACCGAGAGAAACTTCACCTTACGGGCAATCAGCGCACGGTCTTCTGGGTTCGCTGCCATCCGGGCAAAGTTACTGAAGAATCCAACCTGAATCAGGACCACGGAGCCATCTGGTTGTACCTTCAGTGTCTTGCGAATCAGCTCAACGGCTTCCGGGGCGTTGTCTGGATTGATACTCGTCTTGAACTGCGCGTGCGCACCGACGAAAGAGCTTGGATCCGCGGGCTTTGTATGGCGAATCACACCAATCGGAATCCGTGGACGGCCATAAAAGTGGTTGACAGCATCCGTGTACAGGGCCGACTTCGGATCGTTCCGCGTCATCGTGCACGCAAGAATCTGACACTGCCCACGGCTCTCAAGCGCGTGTAAGACGGCAAGCGCAAGCGCATCATCGACATCATTGCCCATGTCCGTATCAAAAATAACCGGTGTCCGCTTACCTTTTGGCTGCTTCATCGCAGTTTCTCCTTATACACCCTTGGGGCTGTTGCTCCCAGCGTGTCTCTCATTTACAAACTTCGTGAGGTCACTCAGTGAAACCTGCCAAATGGTTTCTTCCATGATGTTCGTAAACCCCAATGTGGCATTAATGTGTGCGATTCCGGCATTGCCGATGGCATTTTCGGTTCGGATTACGGTGACTTCGGGCGCTTCAGCGCGGATGGTTTGGATGGCAGTCAGCTTTACCCACCATCCCAGTCCACGGCCACGGTGGTCTTTCCCGATTGCGGTGATGCCTTGTTGGAGCACGTGTGGCTTGCCCGCGCTCTGAAACACTTCCGAAAATCCGACAAACTGACCGCTTGAGATTTGCTCGACCGCAAACGTCCAGCGCTTGATGCCGCGTACCGCATACGCCGCTTCTTCATCCCGCAGCTGCTCTGGCGTCGTTGTGAGGTCACTGACATCCAGACTGCCCCGAGGCACCTCATTGACCAACCCGTGGAGCGCAACCGCATCTGGGAGGTTGGCATCCGGATAGCTGTCCCGCCAAACATGCAGTTTATACCCATTAGGGGTATGGGCTATGTGCTTGGCGATGATGTCATTCGAAATATCTGCCAGACGCGCCTGAACACAGACTTCCGTGAGGCTGGCTTGGGCCCCGATGCGCTTCATGAACGCGACACCACTCGGGGCAGTGCTGTATGTCCGGCCCATGATGAGGGTGCGCTGCTCAGCCTGCGCCAGCTGAATCAGCATCGGGATCGCGAGCGTTGCAACACCCTGCCTGCGGTGCTCAGGGAGAATCCCAATCCGCACTTGCGCGAGGTGCTGGTTTTCATCGGAGCGCAGAGTTGAGTAATCTATACGCCCAATGGCATTCCCACTTTCGCCTCGTATCAGCCAGTGGCGGTTTGTCATCATCGGGTGCTCGTTACAGAAGCCTGTCCGAAACACATCAAACGATGGCGGAGGGTCATCCGGAAGACGTTCAGACTCAATTACACAGAGAACTGCATACACATCATGCAACTGTGCTTCTGTTGCCTGCTTCGGGATGACCTCCTCAAAAATCACTTCCGGCGCATCGCCTTGACATCGATTTTCGCGATGCGGCAATCCCCGCGCCCCTTGGCGTTGGCCATACTCTGGATGGTCCAGAGGTCGATACCATTGTCGCCATCCACGGTGGTACACGAATAGTCACCCCAGGCGCCACCTTCGGTTGCGCCGAGGCCTTCGCCAAGCGAGATAAGCCCGCGGGTTGTTCCCGGTGCATCCCCGGCTGCACGGAATGCGCAACGCGGCGAAATAAACATGTCTGGACCTGCCTCCTGAAAGCCTACGAGGACATCGTTGTCTTTGTTCACGCCGATACTTGCCTCGATATAGCTGTTGACCGGGTGGGAAATGCGTCCAGATTGTACGAACGAGCCATCGAGGCGAAGCTGATGCCATTGCACTGCCGCACGGCCATCGACATTTACGGTCTGCGCAAACCAGAGGTGCTTGCCCTGTAAAACCACATTCTTAGGGTTACGGTCGCCGCTTGCGGTTCGCTTGTCAGTGCCCTTTTGCGCGGCCTGCGGCGGGAACTGCATGAACTCAATGCCATGTGGCTTGCGCACAACAGACTTGATGACTGGAGCGCCATCCGGGCCCGCGCCAACGGTCGTAATGACGAGCTCGCCGCCGCGTCCAAATTGGAAAAACAGGATGTCATCTGTGTCATCTTGATGGTTGACTGGGTGCCCAAGGTTGCCGGCAAAGTAATAGACCTGAACTGGTTTCCCCGCACGCGCATCGGCGAGGGACATCACAAATGTCTGCTCAGGACCTCCGGGGAAGGAGTAGCCAATCCACTTGCTGGATGCTCCAATCGCACCGCCATCCACGCCGCCGGGAGCTGGCACAGGATACGTATTCCATGCACCCGTCGGATCCGATGTCTCAGAAACGGACACATTGACAGGCTTCTTCTTAGCATCATCCCAAGGGTTCCAGAGGTCAAAGACAAACGTCTTGCTCTTGAGGTGAAAGACCATTTTGGGGTCGATGCCCTGATTGAACTCGGATTGTGGTACCCCCATACGGTATGTCCCACGCTTGTCGTAAATCACAAAGCCATTGTTGGTACCGTGGAGGACATGGCCGCCACCGATAGCAATTTGTGGATCTACCTGACGGTTGCCATCTGTGGAGCCTTCAAATATCTGCACATTTGCAGGACCTTGAACCGGTGTTCCACCTTGCTTGCGGACACGGGCGCTGCCACCTTTGTTGAACGATGCGTTGCGGATAGGCGAAATGGTCTCGCTGCGGACGGCGGCGGTTTGTTTGCGGAAGAAAGACATGTTTGGAATTCCGTTCTTGGGTGAGATGTTAGTTTACGAAGTGGTTACAGCTGATTCGCTGGCTTCCGTAATGAGAAAGTTGTTCTTTACGCGGATGTAGTGCTCGGCTGAATAGCGAAGCCCAGTGATTTCATCTGGAGTGAGCGCTCTCACTTGTTTGGCAGGGCTGCCGATGTAGAGATAGCCGCTCACAAGACGCTTGCCGCTTGTGACGAGGCTTCCCGCACCGACCATCACGTTGTCCTCAATGACAACATCATCGAGAATAATCGACCCCATGCCGATGAGGACATCGTTGCCGATTGTGCAGCCGTGTAATATCGCGGAATGGCCTATCGTGACGTGGTCTCCAATTGTCAGAGTGTGGCCAGCGGGAAGGTGGGCGCTCTTGTGCGTGACGTGACACATGGCAAGGTCTTGAATGTTCGTGCCATTGCCAATTCGAATCGAGTTCACATCCCCGCGGATGACGGCATTGGGCCAAATGGAGCAGTCATCCCCGATGGTTACATCCCCAATCACCTGTGCACTTGGGTGGACAAAGACATTTGCGCCGACAGCGGGAAACGTATCGAGATACTTCGAAAGTGGCATCTGGAAATTCTATCAAGCAGACACATCCAGCATGGTGATAATTGCAAAAGTTTGCCGTAATTCCCCGGGTGGGGTATTGGTAGGTTTAGGATGAATACCAAGACTTTCTATGATGAAAATGGCTTTGCGCTGGTTCGCGAGCCTGTCATCCCATTTGCGTTGGTTGAGCGGGCTATCGCTGCCCAGGAGCTGCTACGTAGCGGCGGCAATGACACGGGATGTGAGCACGCGGGGGCTTACGGCGACCCGCAGCGCAGCGATGCCCTTATCAAAATTGAGCAGCCTCAGCTCGCAAGCTATGCGATTCGTGAGCTGGTTTCGCATCCAGCCCTTGGCAAGTGGGCGCTGGATATCACTGGCGCGGAATGGGTTCAGCCATGGTGGGTTCAGCTCCTTGTGAAGCCCAGCGGAAATGCATTGGCATCCAATGTCGGTTGGCATCAGGACCGCTACTACTGGTCGGATTGGGAAGAAGGCAGCGAGCTGTTCACTGCGTGGGTTGCGCTCACGGATGTCACGGACGATGCAGGCCCGATGGTCTTTCTCCAAGGTTCGCATAAGTGGGGATTCCTAAATCAAGGGGACTTCTTTGGTCAGAACCTGGATGAACTGAAATCTGCGATCACGCTCCCGGATGGCGCGGCGTGGGATGAAGTTGCCGGCACACTGCCCCCTGGCGGTATCAGTTTTCACCACAACCTTACATTTCATGGCTCATCTGCAAACATTTCCGGATTGCCCCGGCGTTCGTTTGCCATCCATATGCGAACAAACCGTTCCCGCCCCGTAGATGATAGAAGGTCAGGACTTGCGGCCTACATCGATAATCCGGAAATCTGTCCCATTTTCCACCGCTAAGTCCTCACGAAAGTAAACGCAAACACCATGGCCGCTGCAATTGACTACATGAACCCTGACCTGCCACACGGCCTGGACGTTGTTACGATGCCGGTTGTCATCGCTACGGAAGATACCCTCCGTGGGTATGGATACCTTGTGGATGACCCAAATGGCTTTGAGCTCGAAATCGTAAAGTGGCCGGCTGCGGGGTGGCGCCCCATCGATGATGGCACTGGCGATGAAGCGGGCACCAAGGTCGGGATTTTTGAGAGTGATTGGAAGGGTGACTTTCTCTTCGGTCGCAATGCGGCTGTCGGTGGCAACTACATTTTGGCGTACAACACGCTTCCTGAGCTTGCGACACTTGAGCATTCGAACCCACCATCCCAAATGATGCTCTGGCATGCCAATTACCACCCGGATGGCGGCCAGCTGTTCTTTCCGCTGCAGAACGAACCGTTTTACGTGCCGCTTGCGTTACCAACGGATGACATCACGCCGCAGCAGTTTGTATGCTTCGCATTTGATGGCAGCAAAGGTCTCTACATTCACCCTAATATCTGGCATGAAGGCGTCTTCGCAAAGTTCGGCTGCATGCGTTTCCACGATGAACAGGGGGCTGTTCATGCCCGTGTATCGGTGAACTTTGCGAAAGAGTTTGGATGCCTTCTACGAGCACCGCTTGACTAGACGCATCTAGGCAAGCTGGGCAGCAAGCGCTTCCCACTCGGCCATCGCCGCGGTGAGGGCATCCTGAACACGGGAATGGTCAGCTGCTAGCGACACAACATCCTGGCCGCCGCCACTCGCCAGCTTGACTTCGATACCCGCAAGCTCTGCTTCCAGTTCACTGATGCGTGTCTCCGCACGGGCCATCGATGCTTCCGTTTTGCCACGTTGCTTTTGTTGTTCGCGGCTATTTTGTGGCGCTGCTTGCTGCTGGCTGGCAGCAGTCGAAGCAGCCGCCTTTTTGGGTGCGACCGCTTTGTCCTGATACTCAGCACGCCAAACAGCGTAGTTGCCTTCGATCAGCTCAGCAGTCCCTTGCCCAGACAAGCCAAGTGTCTTTGTCGTAACGGCATTCAGGAGGTAGCGATCGTGGCTGACCAGGAAAAGCGTCCCACTGTACTCGGTCAGCATCTGGCCAAGCGTCTCGCATGACTCGATATCGAGGTGGTTTGTCGGTTCATCCAGGATCAGCAAGTTGGTTGGACGGAGCAACATACATCCAAGGGCCAACTTGTTCTTCTCGCCTCCAGAGAGCATATCGACGTTTTTGAAGACATCATCCCCGATAAAGAGAAAGCGCGCGAGATACCCGCGCAGCTGCGTCTCTGTCCAACCTGGCATTTCATCCCGCAGCGTATCGATGACGGTTTTCGAGATATCGAGAGCATCCGTGGCATGCTGGCTAAAGTAAGCCCGCTTGACATTATGGCCCCATTGCATGGTGCCGGCGGTAGGCTCTTCCTCGCCGAGCAGCATCCGGACCAGCGTTGTCTTTCCCGCACCATTCGGTCCAACAAAGCCGACGCGGTCGCCACGCTCAATAATGGCTTCGAGGTTTGCAAACAGTGTCCGGTCGCCAAATGACTTTGTCAGCCCATTCATGCTGAGGACTTCGCGGCCGATACGACCTGCGTTTTTGTCATCGATGCGGGCCTTAACACGACTGTTATCGAAGCGCACAGCCTCGACCTTTTCCATGCGTTCGATACGCCCAAGGGTTTTATGCCGGATATTCGACTGCGTTGAATCCGCGCCCATATTCCGCTTGATCAGGTCCTTGAGGCGTTCGATTTCCTTTTGCTGGGTTTCAAAGAGCTCCTGTTGGCGCTGGAGGCGCTCTTCTTTCTGACGGCGGAAGTGCGAGTAGTTTCCCTTGTAAATGGTCAGCTTTTGAAACTCGAGCTCAGCGATGGTGTCAACGACGGCATCCAGGAAGTAGCGGTCGTGACTGACCAGGATCACCGCACCGGCGTACTCTTTGAGGAAGCCTTCGAGCCATTCCGTTGCGTTGATGTCGAGGTGGTTTGTCGGTTCGTCCAAGATGAGCAAGTCCGGGCGCGTCAGCACAAGCTTTGCGAGCGCGAGGCGTGTCTGTTCCCCTCCAGAGCACGCGCCAACCTGCTTTTCAAGGACATCCGGGCCGAACCCAAGACGCATTAATGTGCTATCCTTCTCCGCTTCGATTTCCCAGCCACCGCGCGACTCAAACTCATCCAATGCTTCGGTGTAATCTTCGAGAGCTGCCGCAAGAGCATCATCGGATGGCGCAGCGCTCATCGCGTGTTCTGCCGCAGTAATCCGTGCCTGGACGGCGCGGTAGGGTTCGAGGGCGACTTCGATTTCTTCGGCGATGGTGCGTTCCGGGTGAACGGGGGCTTCTTGGCGGAGGTAGCCCATTCGTCTACCGGCGGCAATCGTGACCTTTGGCGGCGCAGAGCTGTTTGGGTCGGCCACTTCCTGCCCAAGGAGAATCTTGAGGAGGGTAGTTTTGCCGCCACCATTCCGCCCGATCAGGCCAAGTTTTTGCCCGGCGGCGATGGTGAAGGTGATGTCGGAAAACAGCTGGTCTGCACCATAGCTTTTCGCCAGGTTGGAAACCGTCAGGATACTCATGCGTGCGTGAACCCACTCCCGGGCGGTGCTGGACTGCCCGGGTATTATCGCCGTCCAAATGCACGAGTGCAATCACTAGGTGCTAACACAGCATCTATTCTGATGTCGGATTTGATTCTGATGCTTCGAATGGCCTGTGTCGGGTGCCGGCTTGTACCTGCTAGAATGTACCAGTGGAAAATAGCAGTGTGGACGATGTCATTGAGTACAAGCTAACCGGGCGACTGGATAGCCAGACGGCTGGGCATCATCAAGATGCATTGCTTGCTCACCTAAATGAAAACACCGCCGCAATTGCGCTGGATTTCTCCGCAGTAACGCACCTGAGTACAGCTGGAATCCGTGTTCTCCTCCTTACAAGCCGTGCCTATCAAGCGAAAGGTGTGCCGTTTGTATTGCACTCACTTTCACCAGCAGTCGTGGAGGTTGTGCGGATAACGGGTTTGGCCGACCTATTGACTTTGCGCGGGGTATAGATGTTGTTTGGATCAGAGGGTATGTCCTAACGTGGCAAAGAAGCCAGATCGCCTCCAATACGGCGCCGATGACATCCCGCCACGGCCAGCGCTCCTCCTCTTAAGCATCCAACACGTGTGCCTTGCGCTCGTGTTTGCCATTTACCCAGCGGCCATCGCGCAAAAGGCTGGGATGACCCCACTGCAAAAGGCAGGCTTGCTGACAGCAACGATTATTGCGACGGCTATCACAACGTTTCTGCATCACTTCAAGCCGCCGCTTGGAAATGGAAACCTTACGGTCCAAACACCGACTCCCGTAGTGGTGCCGGCCTTGATGCAAGCCGCGGGGATGGGTGGCCTGCCACTCCTTGCCGGGATGACCATTGTTTTTGGAGCAACCGAGCTCCTGGTATCGCGGGTTATCAAGTACCTGAGGGCGTATTTCCCGCCGGAGGTTTCCGGTGTTGTGGTGATGATGCTTGGTGTTTCTCTCGCCGAGTCGGCGGTTAAGAACTTCACTGGAGCCACGATGTCTGCTGGGTTGGTGACAGCCGTCAACCGGGACTACATTTTGGTTGCGTCTCTGACTCTTGCCACCATCATCGCCTGTGCGGTCTTCGGCAAAGGCATCGTCAAGCTCTTCTCCCTCGGTTTCGGGCTCGCTGTAGGCTTGATAACATCAAAAATCGT
>Ga0255117_1000407_pt1 | contig 13516 bp, 8 predicted proteins | sample Law_Atlam_RepA_8_2_FD_188583 | JGI IMG/M metagenome (GOLD analysis project Ga0255117, IMG submission 188583) | Freshwater microbial communities from St. Lawrence River, New York, United States - Law_Atlam_RepA_8h | ecosystem: Environmental > Aquatic > Freshwater > River | place: USA: New York...
GCGCAACGCTCACTGTTGCCGGAAGGGTGGCTGCGGCATTGTTGGATGCGAGGGTAACAACACTTCCCCCAGCCGGTGCGGGTCCGGTAAGCGTCACTGTTCCAGTGGAGGATGCGCCTCCAGCAAGCGATGTCGGGTTCAGTGTCACGTTGCTGACAGCTAGGGTTGTACTCAGCCGAAAGCTCTCGATGTGGGTTCGCCATTGGTTGTTCGTACCGATGGTCATTCCGACAACCCAGAACAAGCCATCATCGGAAGGATCGGAATCGATGCCGAAGTAGTCTCCCCAGCGGTAGAGCGAGTAGTTGTTTCCTGCGCTTGTGGAAAGTGTGGATGGCGTGCCTACGGTGCCAGCGGGGTCTGTCGGGACACGCCCGGCCACCATCACCGAACCAGCATTTGTGGAACTCAAATGGCTGAACGTCAAGCCGATTTCACCCGCTGCGTTGCGCGTAACCATCCCGTATGTGTAGTCCCGCGTCGAATCGGCGATATTGCCCGATTGCGTCACAGCGGGGTTGGTCCCGGATGTTGGCCAGCCATTGGTGGCGATGTCATACCAGCGCACTGCGACACGGCTGTTGATACCGACGGCGTGGGATGTGACCAGTTGGCCATTCCGCCAGACGGCCCCATAAAGGCGACCATCCCCGCCATCCACCGCCTGTCCGCTCGTGCTCGCGGCTGTCGCCGGCGGATCCACCCACGCGGCTACCGCCTGAAGGCGTGTAACCAATGTTGGTGTGGTGGTGATATTCCGAATGGCCACCATTTTGTGGAAGTTGTTGTTGAAGGAACCGATTCCGTAGAGCACGGATGTCGTTTCGCCAAGCATTTCAGCATACTGGATCGTGATGATCTGGTTGTCCTGAAATGTGGTGGTGTTTGCAGTGCCACCTGAACGAACCGATGCGGATGGCAGAACAATGCTTGCTGTCGTACGCCAGACATTATCAGCAAAGCCAAACATATTGCCGCTGATAACATAGCCATCCTGGTTGTAGCCAAAACCCGGATAGTCCAACCAGCAGTCGACTCCGCCAACGGTCAGCGCACCTTCGAGGCGATAGCGGTGCCAGGTTCCATTTGGATCACCATCATCCGAGATGGCCACCAGTACCTTGCTGATCTGCGGGCTTGTGCTTTTCTCAAGGACAATCATCACGTAGCGGTCATTGAAGCGATCGTAAATGACCTTTGGGTCGAAGAGCATCGTCGCAACAGCAACGCCGTTGAAGAGGGTCTGAAAGGTTTGTTCCAGCTGCTTTGTACCGGTTCTTGTATAGATGGCAAAGGAGCTGTTGACGACTTCCACGATATGGGATGACCCAACAGCGATGTCGGCATCCGGCGGATACCAACCATTCATCGTCATCCCGGCAAATTGCGCTCCGGGGTTAACGGTCGCAGAAAGCTTATCGATTGCCCCAACAGGTAAGTTGGACTTTTCGCCTCCGGGGAGCGGCTTTCGGACAGGGTTTTCGGGGGGTGTTTGCAGCGGTATGGGGCGTGTGTCGATCGCGGGAAAGAAAGACCGGGTATCGATGTCGGATGCTTGGATACCTTGTTCCGTCTTTGTAGCCGGGATGACAGTGTCTTGTACTTTGAGCTGAGCAGACGCTGGGCGCAGGGCCAGACTGAGCAGCAGTCCAAATCCGATGATGGTTTTCCAAGTCAACATACGCATCCCCTGTTATGTAACGCCTAAATTACTAAGAGCCATTACGTGCCGTTGCAAACATCTTACCTATGAATAACATCATCGGTAAACAGTCAAGTACGCAACAGGAGGTGTGTAAAAGACATCAACTCAATCAGAGCCAGTAACAAGAAAGTTTTGTTTTGTTTAGGGGATGGCGTTACAGCGTCGAGCCGTCGTCGATGTCAAATTCGAGCGCCAACGCATCCACATCTATCAATTCATCAAACTCATTCGGATCCGTCTCGGGCTCCAGCTGCTTTGCCATCGCCTCATTGACCTGCGACGCAATCGTCGGCATTTCCGTCAAAAATGGACTTGGTCCAAGCGCCTTATCGTTGTGATACGTCGGCCACGACATCACCAGCCACTCCTTCGCACGCGTCACCGCGACATACGCCACGCGACGTTCTTCATCGAAGGAATCTGCAGTACATTCGCCATCGATGTACCGAAGGCACCTATGGTGCGGCAGGATCAAGAACGCAAAGCCAATCACATGCACAAGCCGCCATTCGAGGCCCTTAGACTTATGAATGGTCATGATTTGCACGGCATCCATGGCACGCGCAGACTCCCCGAACTTACGGAGTTGCCCCCCACAAAAGCTTAAAAATGCCTCGACGGAGTGAAAGCGACTCGAAAACTTAATAAGTTCATCGAGGTTTTCCATGCGGCTCGAGCCTTCACCGTCATCCTCAAGGTCGCCATCCTCGAGTTCCACAAACAAGTCATACCCCGTCTGGCGCGCGGCCATAATCCGCACCTGTGCGGTGACGCCACTGGCTTTGATTTCCTTGAGCTGGTCGCGGAAGTCTTTTACGGCGATATCCTGTGCGGTTGTAAATCCGCCGCGGCAAAGCGCCTCGTAGAACGACCACTGCTTGCGTTCCGCAAGCTCCTCAACCTGCTTTACAAAGCCCTGTCCAAGGCTTCGGGTACGGGCTGCGTGTCGCTTGGATGCCACATTTAAGAGCCGTTTAGCAGCTTCCGTCCCCGCAGGGCAGTGCGGATCCACCGTGAGCTGCAGGTAGGAAATCATGTCACGGACTTCCTTGCGATTGTAGAAGCTGGTGCCACCCGTGATGTGATACGGGACGCCGCATGCGATCAGGGCATCCTCGATGCCGCGGGAGTAGGCATTGGTGCGATACAGAATAGCGATGTCTCTGTAATCCAGTGCATTGTTTTGCCGGCGGTCAACGAGCGAGCGCACCACGTGCGCCGCTTCAGAATCCTGATCGACGTGACGTGTCACCTCCGGAGGCGGCCCGGCCTTCCGTACGGGTTGCATCTCGAGGCGATAGCGCTCATCAAGGTCTGCATGCGCGATCAGCTCATTTGCCAGCACCACCAATGTCTCATGGGCACGGTAGTTGGCCGGAAGCCGGTGAATTTCTCCATTCGGAAATGCCTTCCGAAACGCCATCACCGTACGGCGCGGATCGCACCCACGGAAGCCGTAAATACTCTGTCCAACATCCCCCACCAAAAAGAGATTCCCGTTGCGCCGCGCAAACGCACGGGCGATTTCCCATTGGACATCGGATGTATCCTGCGTCTCATCAACGAGGACATGGTCGAACGCCACCTCGTATTTGGTGCGGATACTAGCATTTTCACGCAAAAGCATCCAGCACTCTAGGAGGAGGTCATCAAAGTCCAACCGCTTGCATGGAAACTTGGAAAGGACATCGTATTCCTTTGTCTTCGCCATTTCGTAGCAGCGCCAGAAGCGGGCGGTGTCCACAATGGCCGGCTTTTCCCAGTCCGGGTAGAGATACGCGAGGGCAGTTTCAGCCTCTTCAGCGTACTTGCCCATGTTCTTACAGGCTGAGACAGCAAGCAAGGCCGTCTTGCGGTCCATTTTGATGTTTTGGCAATACGGCGGGGATGGAAGCTTATCGTTTACCCCGGAGCGTCCGAGGATGGCGCGGACAGCCCGCTCCTGCCAATAGTCATCCGCGATTTCAAACTTGCCCTCTTTGCCGTAGAGGTCAGCCCACTCACGCTTTACGATGCGCAGTGCGTGTGAGTGGAAGGTGCCAATCCAAATGCCATCGAGGACCTCGGGACCGACGAGGGACAAAAGGCGGTCCGCCATGTCATCCGCCGCACGACGGGTAAATGTCGCGACCAGAATCCGCTTGGCTGGGACGCCCTCGGCGAGGAGGCGTGCGATACGCCGAATGAGAACTGTGGTCTTTCCAGAACCGGCTCCCGCAAGGACAAGCGCTGCCCCAGCATCAAACCGAAATGCCGTTTCCTGACTAGGATTCAGGCCTTTGGCAAGCCCCTCAATATCGATGTGGCTAACATCAACGGGTGTTTCAGGAGGGGTATCGGAGACCATGCGAGCACGCAGAATACCGCATCCTGCGTGCCCGTGTAGGGTCAATTCTTAATTCAGTTTCGTGCAGGTGGTGGAAAGACACAATCTGGCGCTAGCCGGACAATTAAGACATCCGCGTCAAAGGTGCCATCAGCAGAAAGAACACCCTTCGCCGAGACAGCATCCCCGATCGAAATGCCACCAAGCGTCCCAGGCTTTGGACGTCCGCCCTGCCCAAGAAGGACTTTATCCGTACCCGACACGTGAATTTTAACGAGGTTGCCGGATGTGGCATGATTCGCTTCCCGTGGCTTGATGGTTACAATACCGGTTGCTTCATCGATGTCCATCACGATACCGCCGACGTGATCTCCGGCAATCGCTGTGTCATCTCCAGGGTGGATTCCGTGATGACCACCGGGATTTGCGCCACCCATCGGAACGATGTTGATTTCTGTTGCAGTCAAGGTTTTGGATGCATCATCGTAGCTGCCGCGTACAACGACCATTTGGCCATTTGCGAGAGCAGCGAGAGCTGCATCCGGACCATCCGGACCAAGGATGACGGTATTGGCATCAAAGGAAACGTTAATGCTTGAACGCATCCCCGGCTTAGGAGGAGGAGGCAGCGGATACGGCTGAATCTGTACCGGAGGGCGGTTGTCGCCACCGGTCATCACAAACGATGTCTCCGTTAGGTTCGAAACTAGCCCGTTGTTCGCAAAGCGCTTGAACTTGCCATTGAAGCCGACTGGCGGTTCAGGGACGATACCGACTTTTAGCTTGCCGCCAGAAACTTCGAAGGATGCCAGATTGAAGTCAACAACGAGCTGACGATTCGTGGATGCCTTGAACGGGACGCGGGTTGCGGATGTATTTATCGCGAGGCCGCCTCCAACCGTCGTGGATGGGCTTGGTGCAACCTGAAGCATTGTGCTTGTACCGGATGCATCCACAAGCGTGACGGTGTCTGCGTACGTTACGCGGATGTGCGTGTACGACTCGTCATTCAACTGGATTGAGCTGAGGAGCTCGGCGGTGTCCTTGAGCGAAACAATGTCGATGGTCTTGCCCGTTGTGGCTGAGTAGACATCCGTGAATGTCTTGCCATCCCCGATGGCTATGCTCTGTAGCGTTACCCAGACGTGGGAGTACTGATCAGCAAATTGGTCGGTGACGTAGATGTCAACGCCTCGCGTTGTGGCAGATGTCGATCCACCGCCGCAGCCGGCGAGTATGCCGAGGGTCAGAACCGATGCGACTGCGAGCGCAGGTGTCCAAAGTGAAACCTTCATACTGAGTGCCTCCCGGGCGTGGTGATTGCGCGATAAACGCAGCGTACATCCACAACTGCATTATCACCTAGAATTGTGAATGTCAGATGAATGCTAGGTTCGTAGAAAATGCCCTTAGTGGTTCTGTCGCCCCGGGGCAAAAATCTGAATCGCGATGGCATCGAGGCGCGCAGCCGGTTCGGGTTTTTGCAGCAGGCGGACCCAGAGCCGGCGCCCAATGGAGATATCTTCAAACGTAGCAGATGAAGCTGGCAGGCATCCAGAGAAGCCAAAGGTTGTCTGGTCATCTACGCGGAAATACAACGTCCCGTAGGCCTGGCCATCGCTAGTGTCATCTACCCGCAGTTGAAATGTCCGCTTCGCGATATCAAGACGCACAACGGTTCCTCCTATCGCGATGCGCTCTGGTTCTCCCATGTCGAAAATCACGGTTGGTGTAAATGTCTTTGTCTCGGGATCGATGGTTCCCTTGAGGATGCTGGGTGTTTTCAGGAATTCCAACGTGGAGGTCAATGCGTACGGCAGGCTCTTCGTCGTGCCGTAGGCCACCGGTGAGAGGGATAGCCACGGAGTATCGATGGCATCCAACGATGCAGGAAGTATCCCGCTGCTGGTGAGCATCACCGGGATGGGAGTTGCGGGCAGTCCCTTAGTTCTTTCGGTATCCAGTTTGAGGACTATTCTTGGACTATCTCGGTCCCTAGTCGAGAGGGTGTAGTTGAGCGTGAGTTCAACGGACGGCGTACTTAAAGCATCATCGGTTGCCTGCTTGGCTGCGAGTGTGCAAGGAGTTAGGGATGCTTCTTCGGCTCCCGTGCATTGCCCTGTTTGATCGATTACGACGGTCACTTCGGCGACATCCGGAACCGGAAGTTCAAGCGTCCCGACAAGCTGCGCACTGTCATCATCTTGGATGAGCTCAAACGCTCCAGGCTGGAAGTCTCGGCATGGGACGACGGTGCCATCGGAAAGAACGGCTGAAATGCGCTTGATGGTGACCCAGGTGTGTGGGAGAACATGAATCGATCTGCGGTTGGTCTCTTTGAAATCGGTGGGTTGGATATGAAGATAGATGTCCTTGTGAAACATCATCTGACGTACTCCATGCCCCATAGGTTGACATCCAGTTACGGCCAACAGAGCAAGAGAGACATATGCGAACAGCAGCTTCATCGGGAACGAGTGTAGCCTACCAGCGAACGCTCTCCCAACGGGTATGGTGTCGTGATAGATAACATTAATAGTTGTAATGACCGGAAAAGTCCTTGAGTTGACCGGTTTTGTCGCCGAAATTACCCTATGGCCGTTTGCCCTGTGAAACATCACAGGGCTATACTTTGTGTTGGTGTAACTGTGCAATGACGCAGGGGGGAAAACCATGAACAAGCTGATCGCGGGTGCCGTCGCATTACTCATCACAATGAGCTCTGCCGTTGCTTCAGGACCGAAGAAATTACTGGTCGTTACCGTGACCAAAGGATTCCGCCATGCGGATTCAATTCCGGTTGCTGAGCGTGTTATCGCTGAGCTTGGCAAGAAGTCTGGCAAGTTCGAGGTGGACTACGTCCGCACGGATGCCGAGATGGCTGAAAAGATGACCGTCGAAGCGCTGAAGAAGTACGATGGCGTTTTCTTTGCATCCACAACGGGTTCCTTGCCACTCCCTGACAAGGAAGGCTTCCTTGCGTGGGTACGCTCGGGCAAGGGCTTTGCCGGAGCACATGCGGCATCTGACACGTTTCACGACTTTGTTCCGTATTTGGAAATGGTGGGCGGTGAGTTCAAGACCCACGGCCCGCAGGTAGAAGTCGAGTGCATCGTCCAGGATGACAAGCATCCAGCGACAAAGCATATCGATAAGTCAATCAAGGTTTTCGATGAGATTTATCTCTTTGACCGCTACGACAAGAACAAGATCCATTTGCTGCTCGACTTGGACAAGCATCCTAATACGAAGGAAGCTGGCCACTTCGGCATAGCGTGGTGCAAGTCTTACGGCAAGGGAAAGATGTTCTACACGGAGCTCGGGCACCGCGTAGATGTCTGGGAGAAGCCTTGGTACCAGGAGCATGTCCTAGGTGGGATTTTGTGGAGTCTTGGGTTGGCCAAGGGTAGCAGTGACCTCCCGAAGGCAAAGTAGTTTCGGTAGTTCCCGGGAATCAAACCGGTGGATGGGATGGATATTGTAATGAGTGAAGAGTCAAATGTAAGCCGTCGCGAGATGTTTGGTGGCGCGTTGGCACTGGGTCTGCTTGTGGGTGGAGCATCCGCGGCCAATGCCGTTGAGTTGATTCCTGAATCCCATGAGCAGGGTAAAAAGCCAGCTGCAAAGCCGGCACAAAAGCCTGCGGCTAAGGCAGCCACGCCTGCAGCAGCGGCGCCACCAGCATATCCAGCCGATCCTCCAAAGCCTACCGTCAGCTGCGCTGTCATCGGCCTTGGTGAGCAGGGCCGCGAAGTTCTCAAGGCATTGGATTACCTTGGCAATGCGGACATCAAGCACATCATCGATGTCTACGAGCCAAGCCACCGCCGCGCTGGTGAGATTGCCCCAAAGGCTGCGACGGGAACGGATTACAAGGCTGCGATTGCGGATGCATCCGTAAAGACAATCTTTGTCGCCACCCCAACACACCTCCACCGTGAGATCGTGGTTGCCGCGCTCGAAGCTGGCAAGCATGTTTTCTGTGAAGCGCCGATTGCGAACACTATCGAGGATGCACGTGCAATCGCACAGGCTGCCAAGAAGGCTGCAGAAAAGGGTGTTGTCTTCCACACTGGTTTGCAGGAGCGCACCAACCCACAGCACCATCACGTATGGAAGTTTGTGACAACCGGTGTTCTCGGACCAAACCTCACCACCTGTAAGTCACAGTGGAACAAGAAGACATCCTGGCGCAAGACGGCTCCAAATGGTGCCCGTGAAGCAGCACTGAACTGGCGTCTCAGCAAGTCGGTCAGCCTTGGCCTCGTCGGTGAGATTGGTATCCATCCGCTGGACACAGCAGCATGGTTTGTCAAGAGTGAACCGATTGCTGTCACCGGCTTTGGCTCGCTGACGAACTGGAAGGATGGCCGTGAGGTTGCAGACTCGGTTACTGCTGTGCTTGAGTTTGCGAACGGTGTCCGGATGGTCTTTGATGCCACACTCTCGAACTCATTCGCAGGTAACTACGAGCAGTTCCAGGGCTCGGATGCAGCGATTATGCTGAAGGATCCGATTGACAAGAACACCCGTGCTTGGATGATCAAGGAAGCGGATGCAACCGCGCTTGGCTGGGAAGTCTATGCGTACCGTGAGGCGGTTGGTGATGACACGGGTATTGCGCTGGTCGCGGATGCATCCAAGCTCCTCAAGCGTGGTCTCGAGCCAGGTAAGAACCGTAATGTCGATCCGAAGAAGACACCGGTGTATTACGCTTGTGATGCCTTCCTCGATGGTGTGCGTGCGGGCAAGCAAACGGAATCGGATGCGGTAGTCGGCTACCGTGCGACAGTCGTTGCGATTCGTGCAAACGAAGCGGTATTGAACGGCGGACGTGTCAATATCACAAAGGAAGACCTCACTATCTAATTAGTAGGTCGGGTTGGATTTGGGCTTCGGAAAAGCCTGAGGCTCATGTCGGATGCGGTGCTGAATGGTTTTCCGTTCAGAACCAAAAAATAAAGACCTCACCGTCTAACAAGCCGGTCGGGTTGGATTTGGGCTTCGGAAAAGCCTGAGGCTCATGTCGGATGCGGTGCTGAATGGTTTTCCGTTCAGAACCAAAAAATAAAGACCTCACCGTCTGACAAGCCGGTTGGGTTGGATTTGGGACTCGGAAAAACCCGGGGCCCATGTCGGATGTGGTGCTGAATAGTTTTCTGTTCAGCACCAAAAAGCAAAGACCTCACCGTCTAACATGCCGGTCGGGTTGGATTTGGGCCTCGGACAAACCCGGGGCTCATGTCGGATGCGGTACTGAATGGTTTTCCGTTCAGAACCAAAAAAGAGAGACCGGACCGTCTAACAAGCCGGTCGGGTTGGATTTGGGACTCGGAAAAACCCGGGGCTCATTTATACAGGAATAGGAATAATTATGGAAAGTGGAACCAACGGCGCATCCCGTCGTGATTTTCTTAAAGTAGCCACCGGCGCAGCCGGAGCAGTTGTAACGGGTGTCGCAGTCGCGCCAGCAACCGCACAAACCCCAGTGGCAAAGGGCCCAGCAACCATCACAACAAGTGGTGTTGCACACCCAGTCGCAGATGCACCTAACATGAAGGGTGGCATCTTCCCGAAGGGCACCGTGATGGCAACCGGTCGTGTGATCGGCGCTAATGACCGTATCATCCTCGGCTTTGTCGGTTTGGGTGGACAGGGCACCAATGGTCACCTCCGTGGCTTTGTGGATGATGGCCTGAACCGCAACACCAAGGTTGTCGCAGGATGCGATGTCTACGATGCATACAATGTCCGTGGTGCTGACATCATCAAGAAGGCAGCTGACAAGGGTGGCGATGCCAACCCATTCATGACCCGTGACTACACCAAGCTCTTGGCCCGTAAAGACATCGATGCGATCATGCTTTCGACGCCTGAGCACTGGCACTCACAGATCGCTATCCACGCGATGCAAGCTGGCAAGCACGTTTATATCGAAAAGCCACTTAGCCGCTACTTGGATGAAGCATTCCAGGTTCATGACACCGCTGTTGCAACCAAGCGTGTTGTACAGGTAGGTTCGCAGGGTTGTTCCGATGTCCGCTGGCATGCAGCGGCGAAGGCCATCAAGGATGGACGTATCGGTACCCTCGTGATGGGTCAGGGCTCCTATTGCCGTAACAACCCTAAGGGCGAGTGGAACTACGAGATCCATGAAGGCATCGGACCAGCAAACTTTGACTGGAACCTCTGGCTTGGATCCGCACCACGCCGTGCATGGACCTTCGAAGGCTTTGCAAAGGATGGCGACCAGTTCGCACGTACCGACTCCGGTGCACGCTTCCGCCGCTACCGTAAGTACAACGACTACTCGGCTGGAATCATGGGCGACCTGATGCCACATAAGCTCCACCCGTTCCTGATTGCATCCGGAAATCCTGAGTACCCAACCCGCGTTACTGCACTTGGAACCAACACCGTTCACGGACCTGGCACCAAGCACAATGACCGTGAAGTCTCCGACACCATCCAGGTGCTGGCTGAGTTCCCAAGCGGCTGGTCGATGCTCTTCGTTGGCTCCACTGTCAACGAGCAGGGTCTCCAGGACATGATCCGTGGCGACAAGGGAACGGTTTACTTTGGTAATGGCGTCGAAGTTAAGATCGAGCGCCCATATGCTGAAGATTACGAAGGCGGCAAGGTTGACTCCAACGATGCATCGTTGGCTAAGTATGCGCCGTTTGAGAACATCCCAGCACACGAAAAGAACTGGCTTGACTGTATCCGCAAGGGTGATGTGAACACGAACTGTAACATCGACCTCGCAACCAAGGTACAGACCATCATTTCTCTGGCAGAAATGTCCGAGCGCAAGGGCAAGGCCATTTCGTTTGATCCTAAGACCCGCAAGGTCACAATGTAATCCCTACTGGGGTTATGTAAATGAGGCACCTCCCGGGAAACCGGGGGGTGTTTTTTCTTGTTTTTGGATGAATGAGATTCGACAAACCATCGGCGTGCAAGGCCACAATGTAATCCCTACTGGGGTTACGAAAACGACGTACCTCCCGGGAATCTGGGGGGTGTTTTTGTTCTTAAGGATGAGCGAACCAACAAAGAAACCTTGTTAGTACAAACGTATTGCAACGATGTTTTCCATTGATGCCAAGACCAGCAAGGTCACAATGTAATCCCAAACATAGTTTCGAAAATGAGGCACCTCCCGGGAATCTGGGGGGTGTTTTTGTACTTAAGGATGAGCGAAACGCGACAGGAGCAACGAAGTCAAGCTCACGATGCCATCCCAAGCGGGGTTACGAAAGTGAGGCACCTTCAGGGAAACTGGGGGGCGTATTTATGCTCGGGTTCTGACCGTAACTCTAATCGCCATCCGAAAACTAAGTCAATATCCCTTCTCGTAACTGGTGTCAGAAGAACACATTTGCTCGCAAGTGCACGCGCAGCGGCATTTTGTGGATGCATCAAAGTGTCCTGTGTACAATGCGTCATCCCTTCGAAGGAGATGGTATTCATGAATCGACGGAACATGCTGTCGTACGTAGTCGCAATCCCTGTGGCTGCAAGCCTTTTACTTGCTGGATGTAACAACGGTGCAAAGACTGCTGGCGGCGATGCCGGTGCAGGCGGAAGCAAAAAGATCGTCATCGCGTGGGCCAAATGGGAGCCAGCAGACAATCTGCAAAAGCTCGCTGCTGACTACACCAAAGAAACCGGAACCGAGGTTGAAGTCCAACAGATTCCCTGGTCCGACTTCGAAACCAAAATCAACTCTGCATGGTCCGGACAGGACAGCAGCTTTGACATGGTCGTAGGAGACTCCCAGTGGCTCGGCAAAGGCGCAACCAATGGCCACTATGTCGACCTCACTGAATGGTCGAAGACCGAAATCCCTGTCGCTGACATCGAACCAGCCGCACTTAAGAACTACGGCGAATACGATGGCAAGCTCTATGCTGTCCCTTGTATGGCAGATGGAATCGGCTTCTCCTACCGTAAAGACCTCTTTGAAGATGCTGCTGAAAAGGCTGCCTTCAAGGCCAAATACGGCAAGGAACTCGCCATCCCTGAAACATGGGAAGACTTCCAGAAGATTGCTGAATTCTTCACCCGCCCTGACAAGAACCTCTACGGAACCGCCCTCTTCTACTCGAAGGAAGTGGATGGCGCGACCATGGGCTTCGATCAAATCCTCTGGGCATTCGGTGGAAACCTCTCCGACAATGGTCCTGCTGCCGTCAAGGCGCTCGACTTCTGGATTGGCCTCAAGAAGTTCTGTCCTCCTGGAGCTGAAACCTTCTACTTCTCAGAGAGCCTGACGGCTTTCCAAGAAGGCAAGGTTGCTACGGCGATGAACTGGTTTGCATTCATGCCAGGCCTCGTGAAGCCTGAACAAAACAAGTTTGCAGACAAGACCGGCTACTTCGTGGTTCCAAAGGGTCCTGCAGGACGCTTTATCTCCCTTGGCGGACAAGGCCTCTCCGTGAGCGCTTATTCCAAAAATCAGGAAGATGCGAAGAAGTTTGCCGCATGGTTCTCCAAGGAAGACACCCAGAAGAAGTGGGTCGCGCTTGGTGGCCTGACCGCAAACAAGAAAGTCTCTGCAACGGATGAGTTCAAGAAAGCCAATCCGTACAACGAGACCTTCTCCACGTCCGTTCAGTACCTCAAGGACTTCTACAACACGCCGGAATACACCGAGCTGTTGAAGACATCCCAGGATGAGCTGAGCGCTGCAATCACCGGTGCGAAGACATCCAAGGCAGCCCTCGATGCAATCGCTGAAGGACACGCAAAGGTCATCAAGAAGTAAGCTAACGCACAGAAAGCTCTTCTTTTACAAAACAGCGCCGCGGCAGAAATGTCGCGGCGTTGTTTTTCTTTATGGAACACAACAACAACACTGAGCTGAGCGCTGCAATCACCGGTGCAAAGACATCCAAGGCAGCCCTCGATGCAATTGCTGAAGGACACGCAAAGGTCATCAAGAAGTAAGCTAACGCACAGAAAGCTCTTCTTTTACAAAACAGCGCCGTGGCAGAAATGTCGCGGCGTTGTTTTTTGCATCGATGCAAACTCGGAATCCATCAGCATCCACCCACACAGCTGAACACCGTAGAATGATGCATAATGCCCCACATCCTTGGATACGTTGCCACCGCTGGTGATGACATCGCTTGCGAACGCACAAAGTCGATGCATTTAGCATCCTTTTCCTTGGCGCCGGCGGGCGGAAACTAAGCAAGCATGGCAATTCCATACATCCGACACGGCCACGGGATGGTACGTTCTTACCTCTTCGCAACCAACCAAGACCTTTTGGACATCACGGATACCCTTGGCGCACGCATCCTCGAACAACACGACTTTGGCAACCACTGCTTCCACACTGTACTAGGCATCGGCGACAGCATTATCGTCGTCGAGAGCGCAGATACATCCCTCCCGGATGCACCACGCGCGACGACACTTATCTATGTTCCGGACACGCAAGCGGTCGCAAAGACACTTACTGAAAGAGGTTGGTA